>WNFZ01004456.1_pt1 | contig 24844 bp, 24 predicted proteins | sample 5400081 | NCBI WGS metagenome assembly WNFZ01 (sample SAMN13153365, study PRJNA577476) | soil metagenome | isolation source: 80 cm soil or saprolite under grassland replicate 1 | place: USA:California | collected 2016-06-15
CATCGCGCCCGGCGCGGAAGAATTTCTGAAGGGCCACGGCGGCTTGCGCGCAAAGATCTTAACGGACGGAAAACTACGATGCGTGGGGGCGTAATTTAGGCATCTTGCCTGACTCGTCGAACAGGCTTCCTAGCCTGGAGCCAAAAGTGCGGGCAGGATGCCCGCACGACGAGACAGCCAAGATGGCGATGTTACCCGCCAAATGAACATCAGCGCGGTGTTGCTCGCGGGCGGCGAATCACGCCGGATGAGAAAAGACAAAGCGACCCTTCTATTTCGCGGAAAACCACTCTGGCAAATTCAGCTCGAACTGTTGCGCCAATTGGAACCGGCGGAAATCCTTATTTCCGCGCGAACCGACCCCATTTGGCGCCCAGCCGAGGTGCAATTTGTCGCGGACGATCCTCCGTCGCGCGGGCCGCTCAGCGGCTTGGCTGCGTCACTGGCGCGGATGCGCACCAAACATCTGCTGGCGTTTGCCATCGACATGCCGTTCATGACCGAAAAATATCTGAGGTTTCTTTACGATCAGATTGAGCCTGGTCACGGCGTTCTTCCGAAGATCGACAATCGCGCAGAGCCGCTGACGGCGATCTATCCCGGAGAAGCGGAGGTCGATCTTAGAAGCGCGCTTTCGGGAATCGATTTTTCACTGCAAACATTGACCAACCGTCTGGTTGAAGCTGGAAAACTTCGAACAGTATCCGTTCCAGACGAAGCGAAAAAATTCTTCCTGAACCTGAATAGCCCGACCGACTTGCAACCGAAATGAAGTCATCCGCGCAAATGTGGCGCGTATTTGCTTGCGCGAACTATGACCGTCGACGTTTTGCTGCATCTCCGGGTACGGATCGGTCCATCTGAACCGGTGGCGGTTGATCTATGCGCGCTCCTTTGTTCGAGAGAGATTCAAGCTCCGTCAGAGTGCGATCGATCTCTTGCACGAGCGGCTGAATGCGTTTGCCGCGAAAGGCATCGACAAGCGCTCGGTAATACCAAAGAGCGCCACGCTTTCCAGCGTTGAATCGTGACCAGAGCTTTTCTCCTTCTTGACGATAATCCATTAATATTGCGCGGACATTGTGAAGCTTGTCTGAAGCGGACACCAGCTTCGTCTGCATCGGCGCGTGCCGGACATGTGCGATGTACGCCTGCTTTCGCTCCAACCATGGCGGCTTTGGGGTCTGGTCCGTGTCGGTACATCCCTCGACAATCTTTGCCACTTTTTTCCCGAATTTGCGTTCGATATCGCGCAGTCGTCTTGCGCCGCCACAATCTTCAACCGCATCATGTAGCAGCGCCGCGATCGCTTCGGTTTCGTTCGCGCCGTATTCCAGGGCAATCGCAGCGACGCCGAGAATATGCGCGATATAGGGGATTCTGGTCTTCTTCCGGCGTTGGCCGCCATGAATTCGTGTGGCGTAGATCAACGCTTAAGGGATCGTATGATTTAACCAGCCGGTTGCGGAAAGCGAGGTCGCAAACTCTCCGCAAGCATCGACCATCGCGTCACGTGGAAAATTGCGCACGCACTTCAGCAGAGACGCGCACAAGGCGGCCGGTTTGCGTGTTTATCGGGCACCACAACGTCCGAGCGGTCGACAAGAGCTGGCGATCGCTTTTGCGCCGGATCTCGGTGAAGCGTTCGAACGTGAGCCGGGTGGCTTTGCCGACCCATGTGCGAAGCATGATTTCGTCACCGAGCGCGGCCGGCGCTTTGTAATCGATTTCGTGCCGCAACACGACCCAGCCAATCGTTTCCTGAGCTGCGCTGCTTGCGATTGCTCGCCAGTGCGCAACAGCAACATCCTGGACCCAGCGCAGGTACACCGTGTTGTTTACGTGATTTTGCTCGTCGATATCGCCGGCCAAAACTGGAACGGTCATTTCGAATGCGGCGGAGGACATGAGGAGGAAGAAAACAGAAGTGAGAAGGTAGAAGCAGCAGCCCGCCAGAGCCGGTGGTGCGGTTACTCCGGTTCGGTCGATACATTTGCTTCGCCGACACCCTGCTCTAATGCTTGTTCGACGGCGCGCCACGCAAGCATCGCGCACTTGACTCGCTGCGGAAATTTCCGCACCCCTTTCATCACGCGAAGATCGCCCAAATTTTTAGGCGCTTCACTGATTTCATCTGTCACCAGATCGTGAAATGCGCGAACCATTTCCACCACTTCCGAGCGATTTTTCCCCTTCAATTTCATCGTCATCAATGACGCCGACGCCTGGCTTATCGCGCAACCATGCCCGCTGAACTTGATATCTTCCAAGCCGCCGTCGGCATCGAATTTGACGCCGAGATGAATTTCATCGCCGCACGCCGGATTATCGCGCTCTCCAAAATTCCGCGGCCTCCGCGAATGATCCAGAATGACCTCCTGATAAAGCTCTTCGATTTCTGTAGTCATGAGAAGAAACGCACAGCAGCGTGAAGAATTTCGATCATGCGATCGATTTCATCGGTTGTGTTGTAAAAATAGAAGCTCGCGCGCGTTGTCCCTGACACACCAAACCGCCGCATCAGCGGCTGGTTGCAATGGTGGCCGCCACGCATAGCCAGTCCGTACTGGTCCGCGAATGTTGTGAGATCGTGCGGATGCGCTGCGTCCAGTACAAATCCAACAAGCGCGCCGCGCTCTTGAGTTGGCCCGAGAACATGCATTCCGGGTAGTTCCGTGAGACGCTCCGCTGCATAGTGCGCAAGTTGCGTGTCGTGTTCGAAAATTGCCGGGCGTCCTATCCGCTCGATGTAATCAATCGCGGCCGCGAGGCCAATCGCGCCCGCGATGTTTGGTGTGCCAGCCTCAAATCGATGGGGCGCTCTCTTAAACGCGCTTTTTTCCAGGGTGACGCTCACAATCATCTCGCCGCCACCGTGCCATGGCGGCATGGAATCGAGGATTTCCGCCCGTCCATAGAGCGCGCCGATACCGGTCGGGCCACACATCTTGTGTCCGGAGAAGGCGAGGAAATCGCACCCCAGCTCGCGCACATCAACTGGCATATGTCCCGCGCTCTGCGCGGCATCCACCAGCGTGAGCGCACCTACTGCATGCGCTTTCGCGCAAAGTTCGGCCACTGGATTAATTGTGCCGAGAGAGTTTGAGACGTGCGTGAAGGCAAACAGCTTCACCTCTGCCGTGAGCAGCGAAGAAAACTTTTCGAGGTCGAGGGTTCCATCATCGCAAACTGGCACGAAGCGGAGCTGCGCCCCGGTTCGCTCCGCTAACAACTGCCATGGCACCAGATTGCTGTGATGCTCCATTTCCGTCAGCAGGATCACATCTCCTTTGCGAATAAATTTCCCGCCCCATGCCTGGGCAACGAGATTGATGCTTTCAGTAGTTCCGCGCGTGAACACGATTTCGTTAGCCATGGCCGCGCCGATATATTCTGCGACACGCTGGCGCGATTTTTCATAGGCTTCCGTCGCGCGCGAACTCAGCATGTGCAGTCCGCGATGGACATTTGCATTTTCGTGCTCGTAATAACGGCGAAGCGTGTCGATTACCGCGCGTGGTTTTTGCGAGGTTGCTGCGCTATCAAAATAAATTAGGGGATGGCCATGTGCCCACTCGCGGAGAATCGGGAAATCCTCGCGGATGGCGCGCCAGTCCACACCGCTCGTGGCAATCTTATGCACGCTATACTCTGCTCTACTCGCCGCCGAGCGCCACTGTATTCGGACGCAATTGGTCGCGTGCCAATTGCTGAAGCGAGTAGCTGTAGCCGGGGTCGTCTTGTCGCGCCGTACCCGTAGGCGAAGGCGGATGACCCTGCCGCACGTAAAGTAGGATAGAGGGATAGCTTCACGGATTATCGAGAACCACGTTTGGCGCAGGTTTGCTCAATTCAAACTGCGCGCTCATTCTTTGGATTTGCGAGGCCTGCTCTTTGAGGCTTGCTGTGAGAGCTTGAATTTCCGTCTGCTGCTGCAACGCAGTTGCCTGGAAATCCTTCTTCTGCTGCGAGATCGCCGCTTCCTGCTTCGCCACTGCGGACTTGAGCTCCTCTACTTTCCGATGCTCTTTGAGGAACTCGTTGAGCAACATCGCGTTCACGGCGTCGTAGCGCACGGTGTAGATCTCGCCGTCAGCGTCGCGCACAACCAGATCGGGGTTTACCTCGGCCACTTGTTCGGCAATTAAACCAAATTGTGGCGTGCCGGTGCTATCGCTCTTGTAATGAAACGTTACCGGCTTGAGCGCCAGGATCGCTTCGCTGGCTTGCTCCATCGGTTTAATCTCTTTCTTGAACCGCCGCGAAGAGCTGGCCGTGCCGAACTGGCCGACTATATCTATTAGTACTGGTATAGCCGCATTTACGGTTGTAACCCCACGAATGTTGCCGATAAAGCAGCTGTCGCTCACATTCGCACCTGAGGTGCCGATAGCAATAACGTTATTGGCCGTGGTAACGCCGAGACCGGCCCCAAACCCCAAGGCGATGTTGTTGACGCCGGTGCTGTTAGCGAGCGCATCAAAACCGGTGGCCGTGTTCTGGAAGCCGGTGGTGTTGTTCAGGAGCGCACCTTCACCGTTGGCCGTGTTAAAGACGCCGGTGGTGTTGCTATAGAGCGCTTGATAACCGTTGGCCGTGTTGTAGCTGCCGGTGGTGTTGCGATTGAGCGCTTGAGAACCGGTGGCCGTGTTGCGGAAGCCGGTGGTGTTGCGATAGAGCGCAGCAAAACCATTGGCCGTATTGTAGCTGGCGATGTTGCGGTAGAGCGCACCATAACCGTTGGCTGTGTTGTAGTTGCCGCTAATGTTGTTCGCGAGCGCATACGCGCCAACGGCATTGTTGTACCAGCCGTTGATATTGGCGTAGAGCGCGTAAACGCCAGCGGCGCTGTTGTTGCTGCCGGCGGTATCGCTAAATAGGGCCCGAACACCCGTCGCCGTATTGTTGCCCCCGACAGTGTCGTTATTGAGCGCTTCAAAACCAAGGGCCGTGTTCCAGACCCCGCTGCTGAGACTCAAGAGAGTGTCAGTTCCCTCAGCGGTGTTGCCGCCAGGATAGCCGCCGTCCGGCGCCGGGCTGACCGCTTGCGCCTTTGGCGAGAGTTCAAAGCAGACCAACGCCACCGCCGAAACAATAAACGTCGTGAAGTTTTTTGACTGAATTAACTGATTCATATGGTGAACTCCTTTTTTTCTCCCGGTTGGGCTAACCCTTCGACTGAAGCTCTGAAAAAGGGGAAGAAAGCTGCCGGGAGAAAAGCTTCCTGCCGTGACCCCGGTTCCAGACGGCACCGAGTTTGAAGAAATTTGGCCAGCTTGCCAAGGAAAATTCTGCCCGCGAATCACTCCGAATAGGCGCAAAAAAAGCAGGTCGGATATCGATCCCTTCCCGTTAATTCGTGTGAGTCGCGAGGAACGTTGGCTAAAATCTTTATGGATTGTTCAGCACCATTTGCGGCACCGGTTTGCTCAGTTCGATCTGCGCGCTCACCTTCTGAATCTGCGCTGCCTGCTCTTTCAAGTCTGCGGTAAGAGCTTGAATTTCCTTTTGCTGCTGTGCAGCAATCGCGTCGAAGTCGTTTCGCTGCTGCGCGATGGCCGAGTTTAATTGGGTGATCGTCGTTTCTTGTTCCTCAATCTTACGCGCTTGGTTTTCTAGTTTGCCGCTTTGTTCCTTGATCTTCCGATGCTCTTTGAGAAATTCGTTGAGCAACATCGCGTTCACGGCGTCGTAGCGCACGGTGTAAATCTCGCCGTCGGCGTCGCGCACTACCAGATCGGGGTTTACCTCGGCCACTTCCTCGGCGATCAAACCAAATTGCGGCGTGCCAGTAGTGTCGGTCTTGTAGTGGAACGTCACCGGCTTAAGCGCCAGGATGGCTTCGCTGGCACTGTCCATCGGTTTGATCTGCTTTTTGAACCGCCGCGAAGAGCTGGCTGTGCCGAGCTGGCCGACGGTATCTATGAGGACTGGTATGGCCGAGGTTGCCGTTGTAACCCCACGAATATTGCCGATGAAGCAGCTGTCGCTCACGTTCGACCCCAGGGTGCCGATACAGATAACGTTATTGGCCGTAGTGACGTTGTTGCCGGCGGTAACGCCCAAGGCCGTGTTATTGCTGCCGGTGGTGTTGCTATTGAGCGCGTTATCACCCATGGCCGTGTTGCCGCTGCCGGCGGTGTTCATGATGAGCGCACCAATACCGTTGGCCGTGTTGCCGAAGCCGATGGTGTTGTTCACGAGCGCTTCCTCACCGATGGCCGTGTTGCCGCCGCCGATGGTGTTGCTCAACAGTGCTAACCATCCGTTGGCCGTGTTGCCGAAGCCGTTGTTGCTATAGAGCGCTTCATCACCGGTGGCCGTGTTGTTGCCCCCGGTGGTGTTGCTATAGAGCGCTAGATCACCGTTGGCCGTGTTGCCGCTGCCGGTGGTGTTGCGGTAGAGCGCAGCAAAACCAGTGGCCGTATTGTAGCTGGCGGTGTTGCGGTAGAGCGCTCCATAACCATTGGCTGTGTTGTAGCTGCCGCTAATGTTGTTGGCGAGCGCATATGCGCCAACGGCATTGTTGTACCACCCGTTGATATTGCTGTAGAGCGCGTAAACGCCAGTGGCGCTGTTGTTGCTGCCGTTGGTGTCGCTAAAGAGGGCCCGAACACCCGTCGCGGTATTGTTGCCCCCAATAGTGTCGTTATTGAGCGTTTCGAAACCAAGGCCTGTGTTCCAGATCCCGCTGCCGAGGTTCAAGAGAGCGTCAGTTCCCTCGGCGGTGTTGCCGCCGGGATAGCCGCCATCCGGCGCCGGGCTGACCGCTTCCACTGTGGGCAAAAGCCCAAAGCAGACCAACGCGACCGCCGAAACAATAAACGTTGTGAAGTTTTTTGACTGAATTAACTGATTCATATGGTGAACTCCTTTTTCTCTCGGTTGGGTTGACCCTTCGACTGAAGGTCTGAAAAAGGGGAAGAAAGCTGCCGGGAGAAAAGCTTCCTGCCCTGACCCCGGTTCCAGACGGCGCCGAGTTTGACAAAGTTTGGCCAACTTGCCAAGGAAAAAATTCTGCGAGGACCCTTAGCTAGGTAGTGTTGGCCAACTCGCGAAACCTTTCGGAGTCAATTGTCAGTTGTGCGCTTCGAAAGAGTAGCTCATGCCTCCGGCTTGCGGGTATCGTTGGTCTTGCAAGCGGGACGCATGCGCTACGTTGTTGCCTCCCGAAGGTTTTTCGGGATTGGGCTGACAATCAACCATCACTACTCCTTGGCTAAAATCTTTACGGATTGTTTCCGCCGGCGTAGCCCCCATCCGGCGCCGGGTTAACCGCTTGCGCCTTTGGCAAAACCCCAAAGCAGCAAGCGCGATAAGGACTAGTGCAGCTATCGTTTTGAACGTAATTAATGCATTCATGACTGGCGTCGAGCTTCGCAAGACTTTCGCGAAATCGACAAGATAAAAACTGATGGAGCGGACGACCGGAATCGCCCTGATTCCAGGTAGGGCCAGTGACCCCATTGCGCGGGCGGTTCAGTCCCGCACCACGCTATTCAGAGAAAGTAATCCGTAGGCGACGTTGGTAGCGTCTCGATGGAAGCCACGGCTTTCCCTAAAGCTTTTTGTTCATCAGTTCGACCACTTCCGCTGAAGTGCGTACCGGGACGACTTCGAACTCCATTAAGTCTCGCCAATCGCCGATCCATTTGTTAAAAAGCGCGAAATCCTCAGTTTGCATGAGCTGATAACAAATTTTAAAATCGAGATCGATCCAACTCGACACATATTCGAGACCTTCAGGCATCATCCGTCCTTTCTCGCGGAAACGCCGATAAATCTCCCGTGCCGCTCCTTCTCTGAAACGCTCGATGACCATATAAAGCATGATGCCGACCTTGCCGTCATTCCGAGCGAAAGCCAACCCTGAGCGAAAGTCCTGTCCTGAGCTAAACCGAATGGGTCGAATGGGCCGAGGAATCCCTTAGCGCTAGCTTCGGGTGAATTCGCGGGATCCTTCGACTCCGCTCAGGATGACAAATTAGCTTTAGGCTATTTTGTCAATTCTTCGTTAGTTTCGGCGAAGGCGTTGACGGCGAATTCCAAGTCTTCGTGCGAATGCGCGGCGGAAACTTGCGTGCGAACTCGCGCCGTGCCGTGCATCATAATCGGCACAATCGGATGTGTGCCGGGCTTGATTGTCAGACCGCGCTCAGTCAGCCCAGCGCGAAAATATTTTGTGTTTTCTTCGAGCTTGTCTCGCAATTCGGTGGAAGCGCTGAGAATTTCGAGCGCTTTTAAACTCGCCGCGACGATATGCGGCGCGACGCTGTTCGAAAACAAATACGGCCGCGATCGTTGCCGCAAAAGATCGACAATCTCTTTGCGGCCACTGGTAAAACCGCCGCTCGCGCCGCCGAGCGCTTTGCCGAGCGTGCCTGTGATGATGTCGATCTTGCCCATCACGCCGCGATATTCGTGAGTGCCGCGGCCGGTTTTGCCGAGGAAGCCGGTCGCATGCGCGTCGTCGATCATGGTGAGCGCATCGTATTTTCCGGCAAGATCGACGATCTCTCCCAGGTTCGCGATTGTTCCGTCCATCGAGAAACAACCGTCGGTGGCGATCAATCGAAAGCGCGCGTCCTTCGCAGCGCGCAGCTGCGCTTCGAGATCGGCCATGTCGTTGTGCTTGTAACGAAAGCGTTGCGCTTTACAGAGCCGGATGCCGTCGATGATGCTGGCGTGATTCAACTCATCGCTAATCACCGCGTCTTTGTCGATAAGCAGCGTTTCGAACAAACCGCCATTGGCATCGAAGCATGACGGATAAAGAATTGTCTCTTCGGTGCCGAGAAATTTCGTGAGTGCGGCTTCGAGCTCCTTGTGAATGTCCTGCGTGCCGCAGATGAAACGCACACTTGCCATGCCGAACCCGTGCGTATCCAGCGCCTCTTTGGCCGCAGCGATGAGCGCAGGATGATCGGCGAGCCCGAGGTAGTTGTTCGCGCACATGTTGAGAACGCGTTTGCCGCCGGTGATCGCAATATGGGCATCCTGCGGCGTGGTGATGATTCGCTCAGTTTTGAACAGACCTTGCGATTTAATTTCTTCGAGGGTTGCAGAAACTTGGTTTTCGAACTCGGCGGTCATAAATGAACCGCAGATTACGCGGATATCGCGGATAGGAAAAGCAATCCGGGAAGGAAAAATTCAATTAGCCACAGATGAACACGGATTTTCACAGATAAGGCGCGTGAGCGTTTCCTGTTTTCCTATTCGTGTTTGATCTGTGTAAATCCGTGGCCAAAAATTTTCAAAAATGCGCTTGCCAAGAGTTGTGAATAACTGTTAATAAGTCGCCGGCGATCCACCTTGACCCACGCTAAGCGTCGCAACCTTGCTTTAGCCGTTCTAGCGGCGTTCATCGCAATTGTTGTCCTCAGTGCTTGCGGGACGAGCCATCGCGCACTGCCGGCCTACGAGCGCCCGTTAGCGAAAACGGATTTTCAGAATGTGCGGACAACGGCATACACGCACACGGAGTCGGACCATCGCGAATATAGCAACCACAACGCCCTCGGTGGAGAATTGCATGCAGCGGGTCCGCCCATCCACCGGGCCGAAGTAGTGCGGCGTGCGAGCCCGGCGTATGAAGTTCCGCGGGCCATTCCGGTGGACGAAGCCGCTGAGACCGAAGTCCGGCGCGCTTCATATTCGCCGCAGCTGCAACCATTCTCGATGTCGGAGAGACGTACAACGACAACAGTCAGGACAAGGAAGGGAAGATCGACATCGCCGTCTTCAGGGCATTTAGTTTATGGGAGCGCCGCGGCGGATTGGTCGCGTTGGCCGGCGGGCACGATCTTCCGTTTGCTTTCCACCGGGCAAATTTATCGCGTGGAAGATTACGGCTGGGCGCTTTCCGGTCGCAACACGATCGACCTCTACATGGCGAATTCGCGCGACATGAATTCATGGGGAGCTCGTCAGGAAACCATCCAAGTCGTGCGATGGGGCGATCCGCAACAAAGTCTGCAGTTCCTGCAATCGCACCAGGACTATAAGCACATCAAACGGATGGTGCTCGAGCTGAAGGGCCACCATAAAGAAGCGGCCGCTCTGCGCTAGCGACGGCTTTGCATCAACCAGAGTCGCGGAGAGCAACGCTTTCAGCGCTCAGGATGACACGCTGGATTGCGTTTGGAGGTGTGCAAGTAACTCTTCCTGGGCAATCAGTTTCTCTTCGCGCGTGGCCAGATTCTTGATTTTGAGCTTCGGCCATTCGTCCCCGTAGAGCAGTGCAAGCGAGGCGTCTGCGTCTTCGGCAGCTTGAAATTGCCTGGCGACTTTCATTGGCGTGAGCGGGTAATCCACGCGGTAGCTGAGATCGCGCAGTTGTTGGATTTGCGCGAGAGCATCGGCGCGGCGCTCCTCCTTGGCGATGATAATGTAAATGTCAATCTTCCGCTCGACAGCGATTGCCTGCCGCATGCGATCGCCCGCGTGCGGCGTTTCGTTGACCAATTCGCCGAGAACGACGTCGCCCATGGCGAACCCAAGCGCAGGCATTGACACGGCACCATCACTCAGTTGCTGAATCAGATTATCGTAACGACCGCCGCCTGCTACGGCGCGAAGGCTTCCTTCGCGATCGAACGCTTCGAACACGATGCCGGTATAATAGGCGAGACCCCGTACGATTCGGACATCGATAGTGACGAATTCGCCCAGGCCACGGCCCCGAAGGCCATACACTAGTCGCTCGAGCTTTTCGCTCTTTCCGCCCTCGCTCAGAACTTTCAATACCGGATCAGCGAGTTCACCGAGTTTCTCAATCGTTTTCTCGCGCGATTCGCGCCCGAATTTATCGATCACTTGCAGCAAATTATCCGAGCGATCAGGCGGAACGCTTTTCTCGCGGAGAAAATCGGTCCAAAATTCCCGGTCGCTAATGCGGATGACAACATCTTTTTCTGTGAAACCAAATGCACGCAGGAGATCAATGCACAAGGCGAGCAGCTCGATATCTGCCGCCAGCGCAGTTTCGCCGATTATGTCGCAATTGAGCTGGAAGTGTTCGCGCAATCGGCCGCGCTGTTGCTTTTCGAAACGGAAGAATCGGCCGATGGAAAACCATTTGAGCGGTTTCTTGAATTCGCGTTCGTGCGCGGCGACCACGCGAGCGAGCGTGGGCGTTAGCTCGGGGCGCATGGCGACTTCGCGCTCGCCTTTGTCGGTGAAGTTGAAAAGTTGGTCCACAATTTCGGCGCCGCTCTTCTTTTTGTACAATTCAGTCGGCTCGAGAATGGGGCCTTCCCATTCGACAAAGCCATAGCGCCGGGCCACTTCGCGCCAGCGTGCAAAAATGTAATTGCGGGCTGCGCAGTCGTCGGGCAGGAAATCGCGGAAACCGGGCAATGTCTGCATAGAAGTCACGTTACCTTGCTATGGCGCACGAAGGGCGATTACGTGTTTCGATGCGGCCACCCGAGGCCGAATTTACGATATCAAGGCGTAGCTGAAGAAACTCCGGCGTTAAGGGGCCGGAGACATAGACGATGGAGAACATCCATTCAATCAAAGCAGAGGGACAAATATGAAACAAACGAGATTAATGAAAATATTGGCAACCGGAGTGGCTTGCGCGGCGGCGCTTGGTGTGGCGCTGGCACAAGAGACCACAACCACGACAACCACTAGGGACCCGGTGACAGGCACGACGACAACCGAGTCGGCGACGACCACGAGCGCAGGCACGATTGTGAACTACGCGCCGGATGCGGATTACTTTACATTCCGAACAGCGCCGGAAGTGGCGCCCGTGCGTTATTACTACACGAGAGACACCACCATTCTGGATCCGGAAGGGCATACCGTTGCCTGGTCGGCGATCCGCCCAGACATACCAGCGACCGTGTATTACACGAATGTTGGCGACCGGGTAGTGGTGCGCAAAATCGTGTTAAGCCGGCCCACGGCGGTTTACAAGAAAGAAGAAACGACCACAACGACAACAAGGCCTTAACCGGTAAGGTCGTTGGGTTGGCGAATTCAAAGCGCTCGCGAAAAGTTTTCGCGAGCGCGTTTTCATGGTAGCGCGAGCATCTGGCTTGCAGTTCGCAAGCCAGAGGCTTTGCGCTACTTTAATCTTCGTAGCCGTGCGGAAATTTCTGGTGCCATTTCCAAGCACTCTCAATGATAGCGTCAAGTGACTGGAAGTGCGGTCGCCAGCCAAGCTCACTTTTGACTTTTGCGGAAGAGGCGATGAGCCGCGGCGGATCGCCCGGTCGCCGCGGTTGTTCGACGGTATTGATGGTTCGCCCAGTGATTTTGCGACATGCGGCGATAACTTCACGAACGCTCGAACCGCCGCCTGTACCAAGATTGTAAGATTCGCTCTTCGCTGCGCCCAGAGCGAGAATGTGCGCCCGCGCAAGATCGGCAATGTGTATGTAGTCGCGAACGCATGTGCCATCCGGAGTTTTATGATCAGTCCCGTAAACTTCCACGTGCGGCTTTTGGCCGAGCGCAACTTTGAACACGTTGGGGATCAAATGCGTCTCGAGCCGGTGATCTTCGCCGAATTTCCCGGTAGCGCCCGCCGCGTTGAAATAACGCAGCGAAACGAACATCAAACCATGGATCTGATCGTACCAGCGCAGGATTTTTTCAAAGGCAAGTTTCGATTCGCCGTACGGGTTGATTGGGCGCGGCGGCGTAGTTTCGTCGATCGGCAGTCGCTCGGGCAGTCCAAAAATCGCACACGTTGAGGAAAAAACTATCTGCCTTACATGCGCCGTCACCATCGCATCCAGCAGATTGAGACCGTTAGAAATGTTGTTACGAAAATATTTGGACGGATCGCGCATTGATTCGCCGACGAGCGCATTTGCGGCAAAGTGCATTACCGCGTCGGGGCGAGCACTGGAAAGTGTCGCTTGAATTTTTTCGCGGTCAGCCAGGTCGCCTCGGACGAATGTCGCTCGCGAATCCACTGCGCGACGATGACCTTCTCCGAGGTTGTCGAAGACAATAGCTTCATGGCCTTCATCGAGAAGCAGCTCCGTGCAAACGCTCCCGATATAACCGGCGCCGCCAACGACGAAAATTTTCATCCGGCGTAATTCCGGCGTGCCTAAGCCGCGTGTCAAAAGAAAGCGTAAGCGGCTACGTTTTTTTCTTTTGCTGAGGTTTCTTAGAGTCCAGGCTGGCGACCAGCTCTTTTTTCTGCCGCGTTTTTTTCTGCTGCAAACTCGCAACCATCTGCCGCACGCAGTGGTTTTTGCAGCGCGGGGTAAGCACTTTCAGGCTTTGTTCCTCCGACCCCCATCGCAAAATATCGAGATCGACGTGACGCACGCCCCAGCGTTTCATGTCGGCACGACTCGTCTTATAAAGGTCGATGGTATCGGTCCCAATCAATGCCGTTCCATAATCGTCGATGATGTATTCTTCGTTCGTATCGGCAATTCGAAAGCGCGTCCCGAGCGGGTAACGCGACCAGTCAGAGGCGGCACTCATCACATGGCGGCCGGAAAGATAGGTGCCGAGCGCGTTGTGGGCTCCGCCCCCCTCTGTATGCGTATAGGCGGTGGTCCGCACATTTTGCATGCGACTTCCGCTGGCGAGATTCGGTTTTGACTGCGTGGCACAGCCAACTACGAGGCAAGCGATAGTTCCTGCGAACGTAAGGTTAAGGCACTTCATTTGCAGTATCGCGCCCTCAATAGCAACTGAAGCAGCTTCGCGCAAGCAATAAATTGCAAGTACAACGCCGAAGTTTAGGCGGCGAAGCCGCACTTATTTTTAGCATCGCCCAACAGAGCGGCCGATCCACCTTACGATGTGTGCGCGGCTGATGCTTCGGAAAGTTCCGTAGTGCAGTGGGGACACCGCACCGCCTTTAGCGGAATCTTCATCGCGCAAGCCGGACATTCCTTCGAGGTCGGTTTTGCTTCCGGCGCACCTTTGAGCTTATTGATCGCGCGCACGAGTAGAAAAATCGCGCCGGCAACGATGAGAAAATTGATCGCGAGCGTCACGAAGTTGCCATAGTTCCAGGTCACCGCGCCTGCTTTCACCGCATCGGCCGGCGTGTTGAAGGCGGTCGATCCGTCTTTGGCTGCTCGCAGGATGATGAACTTGTTGGAGAAATCGAGGCCGCCCGTGAGCAAACTAACCGGCGGCATGACGATGTCTTTGACCAATGAATTGATAATCCCACTAAATGCTGCGCCAATGATCACCCCGATCGCGAGATCGATAGCGTTGCCTTTAACGGCGAACTCTTTGAACTCTTTCCAGACATCCTGCAGATTCATACGACAATATTGACGAGTTTTCTCGCGACGACCACGACTCTGCGAACCGTCTTGTCCGCGATGAGTTGTCGAATTTTCGCATTGGCAAGCGCGGCTGTTTTCATCTCCTCTTCATTTGCCAGGATTGACATCTTCATTCGGTCGCGAACTTTGCCATTGATCTGAATGACAATCTCGAGTTCGTCTTCGAGCAGCAGTCTTTCGTCGTAAGCAGGCCACTTTTGCTCAGTGATGTCGCCGCCATCTTGAAACTTTACGTTTAACTTGTCCCAAAGTTCGGAACTGAGATGCGGCGCAAACGGGCTGATTAGCATAAGCAATGTTCGCATGGCCGACAGCGGAATCGTTTCGGCATTGGTAAATGCGTTCACGAAAATCATCATCTGCGAAATCGCGGTGTTGAAAGAAAGAGATTCAATGTCTTCGGTCACTTTCTTGATGGTCGCGTGAGTGATTTTTGTTTGCGCACTAGTTGGATCGATCTCTCTAAGCCTGGCAGATAATTCCCACTCGCCTGCCTGGTTCTCAGTCATGAGCAGACGCCAGACGCGCGCGAGAAAACGCGCCACTCCTTCGACGCCGCGCATGCTCCACGGTTTCATTTGCTCGAGCGGACCCATGAACATCTCGTAGCAACGAAAGGCGTCTGCGCCGTACTGGTCAATCACGTCGTCCGGATTGACGATGTTCCCGCGCGACTTCGACATCTTCTGGTTGTCTTCGCCAAGAATGATTCCCTGATTCACAAGGCGCTGAAATGGTTCCGGCTTCGACACATAACCGAGGTCAAACAGTACCTTGTGCCAGAAACGCGCATAAAGCAGATGGAGCACGGCATGCTCGGTTCCGCCCACGTACAAGTCCACGCCGCCTGGCGCGTTGCTGCCCATCCAATAACGCTCCGCTTCTTCGCCAACGAAGCGCCTATCATTCTGCGGATCACAAAACCTCAAATAATACCAGCATGAGCCGGCCCACTGCGGCATCGTGTTTGTCTCACGCAACGCGTTGTCTAAATAGCGAATCCACTCTTTCGCTCTCGCCAACGGCGGCTCGCCCGTGCCGATCGGTTTGTAGTCATCGAGCGCCGGTGGGACCAACGGAAGCTCGTTTTCACCGAGCGCGCGATGCTTTCCGTTCTCCCAAACGATCGGGAACGGTTCGCCCCAATATCGCTGACGCGAGAACAGCCAGTCGCGCAGTTTGTAATTAATGGCGCCTTTACCGAGACCTCGCTGTTCAAGCCACTCGGTGATTCTGCGAATCGCCTGGCGCGATGGCAGGCCATCAATTACTGGCGAGTTGATCGCGATTCCTTCGCCGACGAACCCAATTGAATCTTCGCTGCCCAACGGTCGCACTACCTCGCGAATCGGCAGATCGAACTTTCGCGCGAATTCGAGATCGCGCTCGTCATGAGCGGGCACGCCCATGATTGCGCCGGTTCCATAACCAAGCAGCACGTAATCGGCAACCCAGATAGGGATCCGCTCGTTGTTTACCGGATTCATTGCGTACGCGCCGGTGAAGACGCCGGTTTTTTCTCTTGCCAGTTCCGTTCGTTCCAAGTCGCTCTTGCGCGCCGCACGCTCGCGATACTCGCGCACAGCCGGCCACTGTTCCTCAGTTACGATTAGATCGACAAGCGAATGCTCGGGAGCGAGCACCATATAGGTGGCGCCATAAAGCGTGTCAGGACGTGTGGTGAAAACTCGGATATTGTTCCTGCGATCGCCAATCGCGGGGTCGGAGTCACCGACTTCGGCCACAGCAAAATCGACTTCCGCGCCTTCGCTGCGCCCAATCCAATTGCGCTGGAGCAATTTGATGCCCTCGGGCCAATCGAGTCCGTCCAGTTCCTTCAGCAATCGCTCCGCATAGGCGGTGATGCGCAACATCCATTGTCGCATAGGCCGCCGAACAACGGGAAAACCGCCGATCTCGCTTTTTCCATCAACGACTTCTTCATTGGCTAAAACGGTACCGAGCTCCTGACACCAGTTCACCGGGACATCAGCGACATAAGCGAGCCGAACTTCATCCGGGTTTTTGCCGCGATAAGTCGAGATGGGCTCGGCTCTGTTGGTCGCGGGATTAAACCAGGAATTGTAAATCTGAAGAAAAATCCACTGTGTCCATTTGTAGTAGCGCGGATCGGTCGTGTTAATCTCCCGCTGCCAATCGTACGAGAAACCGATGCGTTTCAGTTGAGCTTTAAATTTTGCAATATTTGCACGCGTCGTGGTTGCAGGGTGCTTTCCGGTTTTGATTGCGTATTGCTCCGCTGGCAGGCCGAACGCGTCCCAACCCATCGGATGCAAGACATTAAATCCGCGCATTCGTTTGTAACGCGCGAGGATATCGGTCGCAGTGTAGCCCTCAGGATGTCCGACGTGGAGGCCGGCTCCGCTTGGGTAGGGAAACATGTCGAGGATGTAAAATTTCGGCTTGGAGGGATCGAAATTTTTCTCACCCGGATTGGGCGCGCAAAAAAGCTGCCGTTCTTCCCAAATCGCCTGCCATTTCGGCTCGATCTGATCGAACGGATACGATTTACGGCGCTCGCTCATGAAACCTCCTGACGTTAACCACGAATGGACACGAATGAACAGAATTCACGAAACAACATCGATGCATGTCACGCGATCACTAATTCTGTCGATCTTCGTCGGCCCTCCAGAGATGTTCCATTATTCGTGTCCCATTCGCGTTGATTAGTGGTTAATCCTCTGAATCCTGTCAAACGTGCAGCAACTCATTGTCGCCACCCGCAATGTGCACAAGACCCGCGAGATTCAACGGATTCTCGGGCCGGACTTCGCAATCGGCGATTTGTCCGAGCATCCTGAAATTCCCGAAGTGGTAGAAAATGGAAAGACCTTCGAAGAAAATGCAGCTCTCAAGGCAATCGCCGTATCGTGGCAATTGCCCGGCTTCGTCATCGCGGACGATTCCGGTCTGGAAGTTGATGCGCTTGATGGCGCGCCGGGAATTTACTCTGCGCGCTACGCTGGCGAGAAGGCGAGCGATAAGGAGAATGTCGACAAGCTACTTGGCGAACTTTCGCGACGAGGAGCGTGGTGCAACCATGCAAGTTGTCATCGCGAAACAGGGCAAGTTGCAGACTTGCCTTATTTTCCTTCGGCGCGCTTTCGCTGCGTGCTGGCGCTCGCACGGAGTGGCCAGATTCTCGGGACGTTTGAAGGCGTCGTCGCAGGAACAATTGTCGATGTCCCGCGAGGTCGAAGCGGATTTGGCTACGATCCGATTTTCCTGCCAAAGGGATTCGACCAAACTTTCGGTGAGCTTTCGCCCGCGGAAAAAGATCGGTTGAGCCACAGGGCCCGCGCCTTGGAAAAGTTGCGCGCGTTTCTTAATACTCCGCCCTGGTCAGCAAAAAGATAATCGAGGAAATTGGTTGGCGAGCCGGAAGCAAGGCGATTCGCGGCTTCGCCGGCTCGTAAACCGAGCGATCAGGGCTTGGGCGGCGGCGGGGGGGCGCCAGGCGCCGGAGCCCCTGGAGCACCTGCTGCTCTGATTTGATATCCAACTTTCGTGATTCCTGCCGACCGGACCTTGTCCAAAACCGCAATAACATCGCCGTGCATGGCCATCAAGCTGGCGCTGATCGAGACCTTAATGTCCGGATTGGCGCGGTGGAGTTCGTAAAGACGCGGGAGGACTTGGTCATCTGCCACAATCTGGTTGTCGAAATAAACAGCGTTCCCTTCCTGCACCTTTATGGAGACATAATCCTTTACCTGGCTCGGCGGAGGCGCAACGGCAGCCGGCAAATTGACGCGAATACCCTTCATGTGGGTCTGGCTCAGGCTCACCATCATAAAGCTGGCGAGAAGAAAGAACATGATGTCGATCAACGGAATGATCTCGATGCGCGCTCTCTTATGCGGAATCGGCGAAGACAATCTCATATTTTATGTATTTGTTAGGCAAGATTTAGTACGAGGCGCCCGTCATTGTGAAAGTAATGGGAATCTTAACTTTGGAAACTGATCCAGCCTTAAATCGCCACTGCCGAAAGGCGCTGACCGCTGCATTATCCAGTATTGGGTTTCCAATGCTTTGCGTCATGGAAGCACTGGATACACTGCCGCTACCGGGATCGACCTCCACGACGCATACGCCACTGCCTGTGATGTGACGTGAACGCGCCTCATACGGGTACTGCGGACGCGGCGCGTAGGTGGCAAGGGCTTTGGCTGAAGAGATTGACATCGTTCCGGGGCGACCGGCAGCTTGGGGCGCTTTGATCGGCGCGAATTTTTGTGCCGTCGGTTTCTTTGGCGGAGGTGTCGTCTCTTCTACGTACTCTGGCTTGATCTCTGGTGGTGGCGGAGGCTCGGGCAGCGGAATATCTTCCGGCGGAGGTGTAGGCTCCTCTGTCGCCTGCAATGTCGCCTCGACGACGGCTGTCGGTATGTCGGGAGGAACCTCTACCGGCGCCTCATGTTTTTGAGCCAGGGCAACTGCTGTGAGGTGAATTGCCACTGCGCCACCAAAGGCTGCCCACCACTGCCATCGCGGCGGCGGGCGGTAGAGTAACGGTTTTGGCGTTGTGGCCATACAAAAAAATCAAGTACCAGCTCCAGGAACTCCCTTGAGCGCTTCGCTCTTAATCTCAAATGAGATTTTGTAGAATCCTGCCGAGCGGAGCATATCGAGCAGGTGAACAACATTTCCGTGAACCGTGTCGCGATCGCCGCGCACGAACACTTTCGCGTCGGGATCCGATTGATGTACCTTTAACAGGCGCGCCTGCAAATCGTCTGCGTTGACTTCGTCCTTGTCGAAGAAGTAATGACCATCTTTATCGACAGACACGCTGATGTAATCGCGCTTCGATTGCGTCTCGCCCGAGCTCCCCGTGGGCAGGTTCACCTTAATGCCCTTCATGTGGACCTGGCTCAAGCTCACCATCATGAAGCTGGCGAGCAAAAAGAACATGATGTCGATCAACGGGATGATCTCGATCCGCGCTCTTTTGTGGGGAATTGGCGAGGTTACGTGCATTGGATACCTTTAGATGGACGAGCCTTTCCCAGAAGCTGGGGCTTGCCCCGCGAAGTCCATCTCGCGCGCCGCGGTTTGTGCTCCTAACATAACTTCCAGGTTTGTCGCTGCCGTCTGCAGTTCGAACTCCAAGTTAGACACCCGGGAAGTGAAAAAGTTAAATGGAATCAGCGCGAAGATGGCGATGCCCAGACCGCACGCCGTGGCAATCAGCGCCTCGGCGATACCGCCGGTAACCGCTTGCACCGCGAGTTCTTCGTTACCGAGAAAGCTGAACGATCGAATCAAACCGGTGATCGTGCCTAACAGACCAAGCAATGGGGCCAGTGTGACCAGTGTGTCCATCACCACGAGAAACCGGCCAGCTCGCTTGATCTCGATGCCGGCAGCGACCTGCAATGCGCCCTGCAGCGACGCGTGCTGGTGATTGAGGCCGTTCCACATCATGCGCAAAACCGGATCACGCGATCCGCGCGAAAGCCTGGAGGCTTCGGCGGTATCGCCATTCTCAATCGCGGTAAACACTTTCTCGATGCGTTTTGGATCGCGACGAAACCAGCGGCCACCCCACCAAAAAATTCGCTCGATCACCACAGTGAGGCCGATGATCGACACAATCAAAATCGGCCACATGATGGGACCGCCTTTGTGGAATTTGTCGATCAACCAGTTGCTGGCCAGGAAACCTGTGGGTTGCGCTTCGGGACTCGGCGAGGCGGCCGGCGAGGCAGTCGCAGCAGCAGGCGCAGCCGGACTCGCTGCGACTCCTGGTGCGGGACTCAGCGTAACAGGAACTGATGCGCCTGGCGCAGCAGGCTGGCCGGGCTGCACATTTGTAGCCGGCGCCTGCGCAGGAACGCCAGGACTCGCCGCTGCAGGAGCGCCAGGGTTCACTGCTGCTGGAGCTCCAGGGCTCGCAGCTGCAGGCGCTCCCGGCCTTGCAACCGGGGGAGCTCCGGGCTGAGATGTTTGTGGTGGCGCGGGAGATTGCGCTAGCGAATTCAGGGCAAATGCGAGTGAGACCAGGCAGGCAGTAAGTAATGTTTTCATAGTTTTAAGCAGGGATTTGGTGATCGGCTTGGCGGTACAAGTTTCCACTTATCGCAAATGATTTAATTGCGAGTCGAGCAAAACTTTTCACTTTTTTAGGGCGACGCTCTTCAAGGGTCGCATCTCTAATTCGAAATATCTCTACTGCTGGGATGTAAGGAAAGTCTCTTCAAATTCGCTGCCGAAGTTCCATCAATTAATTTTGCCACTCAAAATCGCTACGTTCGCGCGTTCGTGACGCTGTTCCGCAAGGGCGGCCAATTGTCGATCGACGCTTCCAATTGGTCGTCGGCGTGAATCGGGCCCACGCCGGATGGCGTTCCAGTCAGGATGACGTCACCTGCTACCAGCGTCATCGACTGACTGGCAAACGAAACGATTTGCGCGATCGAATAAATCATCTGGCTCGTGCGCGCATGCTGTCGCAGCTCTCCGTTTTGCCGAAGTTCAATCGAGAGATCGCTGATATCGACATCGGCATACACGAATGGTCCGACCGGTGTGTACGTGTCGAATGATTTGCAGCGGCCAAATTGTTTTTCGTGATCACATGATCGGGCGCGACTTGCGCACTGACATTTTTCGCCGGAGCGCCGATGACGATCGCAAGCTCGACTTCGAAATCGGTTCGATGATCGGGAAACGCAATTTCAATCGCGCCCCCATGTGGCAGTAATGAGCTTGGCGCCTTGAACCAGATCAACGGAGCGCCCAGCGGAGTGCGTTTCATCTCCGCAATGTGATCGGAATAATTGAGTCCGACGGCGATTAATTTGGATGGCGCAACTGGAAGAGCGATATGAACATTTGCGAGCGGCAACACCTCGCCTGTTGGTTGGATTTGGATCCAATAGGGCAGTGCCAACACGTGCACATCCTCGCCGTGCAGTTCCCCGTAGAAAAATTTATCGCCACATCTGAAGCCGCCGAATGTGCGCATAAGAAATATTGTCATCCCGAACCGCGCAGACGGTGAGGGACCTCACAATCGAAGCTTAGAATACACAAGGTACCAAGAGCGATCTATCAACCTGTGTGGGGTTTCCTCGCTCCGCTCGGAATGACCGCGTGAACTACTTTGGCACGATCGCCACAAAATCGCGCACAGTTTTTTGCTCTGGAATCGAAAATGCGCTGCCGTTCTCACGCGCGAACCAGAATGCGCTCGAAGAGCCGCCATCGAGATTCAATGCGCGTTCAATCTTCAAATCCTCAGCGAATTGCAATGTGGCAAGAACCTTTGCCAATTCCGAGAGTGAGATTTTCGAACAAACTCCGAGCAGTGCGCGATCGTTCGTTCCTGTCGCTGCAAAAGTGCGCCGCGCCAGGTGTGAATCGTCCAAACCGCGTACATGCTTCTCAAGATCGACGAGGAACGGCCCGCACTGAATCGCGGCGCTCACTCTTTGTTTTCGTGAATATTCGCGGACGCGCACGATCTGCACGCCGCGCGCTGATGCCGTAAGCGCGCCGGTAATCAGGCGAGCGCGTTGCAGCGGCGCGATCATCCGCTCATCCACGATTCGCAAACCGATTGGCGCGAAGTTCGGGTCAAAATAACCGCCGTTAACTCCGGCCAGACATTTCTCAGGTGTCATGGCCTCGGCGAGATTGTTGGCGCCGTCCTGATTCTGAATGATGCGCAGCGTGCAAGATTTGGCGGCAAAAATTGCAAGATCGACAACGGCCCTTCCGCCGGCGGTAGCGTTTTCCATGACGGCGCGCCGATGTACAACGCCAGCACCTCCCGGTTCCAAATTCGTTGACAGAATCGCCCAATCCGCGTGGGCTGTTGCCGCGGCGGCGAGAAGAAGGACAGCGGCCTTAAGCTTTGCCACTGTATTTGGTCAACAACGCCTGAAACTGCGGATCGTTTCGCAGCGGATCCCAAATTGGATTTACTTTCAGACCCTGAACGGTGACACCACTCGGTCGATTCAACAACCGGTCCAGGATTTCAATCGCCCGAGCGTGGTCGCCAAGAAGGGCGTGAACTTCAGCCACGTCAGCCGCAATTTCCGGGCCGCCAAAAGCGTCCTTGCTTTCCGGAAGCAATTCGGTGGCGCGCCGCGCCTCAGCTGACGCCGCATCTTTTTCTCCGAGACAGGCGAGAATCTTCGCGAGCAGGACACGCATGTCCGGTGAGTCGGGGCTTTCTTTCAGTTGTGCTTCGAGGAAGTCTTTTGCTTTCAGGAACGCGGCGCGCGCGCCGGCCTCGTCCTGAAGTGCTTTTCGCGCAAAACCGATGAGAAAATATTTGCCACTCAAGGCCTTGGGAATTGCTGCGAGGAGATCGTCCGGCAAGTTTTCCGCTTCGCGCAATCCGTCCTGGTATTTCCGTTCCAAAACATAAACGTCCGCGCGCGAGCCGGCAGTCCTAAGTTTCTGCTCGTTGTTCATCGGCATCGATTTCACCGCCTGAAACGCCTGCTCCGAAACGCCAAAATCGCCTTTTTCGGCGATGGCCAGCTTGGACTTGGTCTCCCAGAGTCCCAAGCCGCTTGGATCCACTTTAAGCCCGCGGTCGATCGTTTTGTTGGCCGCATCGAAATCTCGCAGCACCTGGTAATTCTGAGCGAGGTTTTGCAGCGGCCAGCTCTCTTTCGGATTCAAACTGGCGGCCTTTTCAAAGTTCGCAGTCGATTCTGCCCACTTGCCCTGGCGGCGCTGGATCGCGCCGAGAGCGAGATAAACTTCCGATTCGTTAGGCAATCCGCGCTGGGCGATTTCGAATTCTTTCTGCGCCGCATCGTAATTGTTGTCGCCGTAATAATAGGATTGCCCCATGGCCAGGTGCGCCTCTGGCAGGTCAGGCTGTAATTGCAGGGCCTGCTCGGCGAGAGCGCGGGCTTTTTGGCGGCGTTCCCGAGTGGGTTCGACGGTATGAAAGAGCCAACTTTGCAACTGTGAGTAGCGCGCAAGAGCGAGCGCAAATTTCGGGTCGAGCTCGATAGCGCGGGCATAAAGCTGCTCGCTTTGTTTGAGTTTCCCGAGATCCTCGACGGCACACTGGAGATCATGTGCCTGGACAAAGGCGAGATAGGCTTCGCCATTTTCCGTAGGCTTGCGTTTCATGAGCGCTTTTTCCGTGTCGGACAGTTTCGCTTGCAGCGCGTTTGCGATTTCGTGCGCGAGATCGCTTTGGATAGCAAAGACATCAGTCAGATCGCGATCGTAATCGTTCGCCCAAGTATGCTTGTCGCTGGTTGCGTCGATCAACTGCACGTTGACCCGCACCTTGTTTCCGGAACGCCGAACGCTGCCTTCGAGAATATTTGAAACGCCAAGCGCTTTTCCTATTTCGCGAACGTTCTTTGCCGCGCCTTTATACTGCATCACTGAAGTGCGGGAGATCACCTTAAGATCGCCGATCTTCGACAGATTTGTGAGCACGTCGTCCTGAATGCCATCGGCGAAATAGGCGTTCTCCTTTTCGTCGCTCAGGTTTTCGAAAGGAAGCACTGCGATCGACTTGTCAATCTTGCGCGCGGAAGAAATACGGGGGAGGAGGAAAAATCCCGCGATTGCAGAGACGATCACGCCGGTTACGACAAGCATAATTACGTTGCGACGGCGGTGTGTTCTAGGCGCAGCCACGCTGGGTGTGGCTCGAATGCCTTGCGGTGTGACATCAAAAGCCCAGGCAAGGATCAAGGCGATTGGAAAACCGGCCAGTAACAGAACAATCACCAGACGCAGCGACCAGTTCGGCAATTCCCATGCCGGAAACGCGGCTGATGCCAGTTGTATAATGCCGCCGGCGGCGATGATGTAGGCCGCCGCCACGCGATATACCTTTCGCCGTTTTACTTCCTCAAAGAAGCCGTCCATAGCAACAGATTTGGGTTCGCCCGGATTATAGTTCAACGACGGAAATATAGACACGAAAATGAAGAGCGCCATTCACTTCACATGGCGCCGTCATTCGCTTTGGGAATTTTCTTTTGGTCGTTCGCGATGATGGCTGTTGTCGACAGTAAAAAAAGTGAAGCCGACGCTAAGCTTTCGCGTCGTGCTTGTCGATCAATGCCTGAAAGCGCGAATCGCTCCGCAGCGGGTCCCAAATCGGATTTACCTTCAGACTCTGCACGGTGACAGCGCTCGGTCGGCTCAACAATCCGTCCAGGATTTCAATCGCGCGACCGTTGTCGCCAAGAACGGCGTGAACTTCGGCCACCCCAGCCGCAATTTCCGGGCCGCCTAAGGCGTCTTTGCTCTCCGGAACCAATTCGGTGGCGCGCCGCGCTTCAGCTAGCGCGGCATCTTTTTTTCCGAGATGGGCGAGAACTTTCGCGAGCTGAATATGCATCTCCGCCGCATCGGGACTTTCTTTCAGTCGTGGTTCCAGGAGGTCTTTTGCTTTTAGGAAGGCGGCTCGCGCGCCGGCTTCGTCCTGAAGCGCCTTTCGCGCAAAGCCGATATCATAATATTTTCCACTCAAGGCTGCGGGAATCGATGCAAGGAGATCGTCCGGCAGATTTTCCGCTTCGCGCAATCCT
>WNFZ01001216.1_pt1 | contig 24812 bp, 25 predicted proteins | sample 5400081 | NCBI WGS metagenome assembly WNFZ01 (sample SAMN13153365, study PRJNA577476) | soil metagenome | isolation source: 80 cm soil or saprolite under grassland replicate 1 | place: USA:California | collected 2016-06-15
CCCGTGCGGCTCCTGGATGATGTTGCCGCCGTCGACCACGAGCGACTGGCCGGTGACGTAGCTCGCTCCCTCCGAGGCTAGGAAGGCGACGAGTGCCGCCACCTCGTCGGGCGTACCCGCCCGGCCGACGGGCGTGTGGAGGGCGGCGACGCGCTCGTCGGGCTCCGAGGAGGCGGTCGCAATCCAGCCGGGCGCGACCGAGTTGGCCGTGATGCCGTCGCGGCCGTGTTCGATCGCGATCGTGCGCATCATGGCGTCCATCGCCCCTTTTGCAGTGGCGTACGCAGTGCTACCGGGCGCGGTGACGAGCGGCCCCGTCACGGAGGAGACCATGACGATGCGCCCGTAGCCGCGCTCGACCATCCCGGGGAGCGCAGCCTGCGTCGTGTGGAAGGCGGTCATGAGCGTGATGTCGAGGTGTCGCCGCAGGTCCTCGGGCGCGAGCTCGCGAAAAGGCGGGAAGACGACCTCGACGCCCGTCTGCACCATTCCGGCTGCGTTCACGAGGATGTCCAGGCTTCCGGCCGCTTCGACGAGCTCGAACGCCTGCTTGCGATCGGTCAGGTCTGCGATGTGGGCCGAGACTTCGGCGCCCTCGGCGCGGAGCTCCCTTGCGCGCGCCTCGATGCGCTCGGTCGTGGACGTGATCGCCACGCGGGCGCCGAGGCGGGCGAGCAGGCGGGCGGAGGCGAAACCGATGCCCGACTCGCTGCCACAGCCGGTGACGAGGGCGGCGCGGCCGGCGAAGTCGAAAGGGTTACGGACCATGTGCACGGCCGGCGATGCTACCCGCGCACAGGGCAGCGACCGCGTCGAGCTTTGAGTTGGAGAGCTAGCGCGAGGGGACGTGGGCGAGCTTGTCGGGATTGAGGACCGATCTCACCGCGACCACCACACCATCAGCGATCTCAAGCGCCGCCACCCAGAGCGCGCGTCCGCCGGGCTCATAGAAGACGAGGCCCTGCTCGCCGTTGACGAGCGCCGGCCGGTGTATGAGTCCATGCTCGCGAGCCTGGCGGCCCCAGCCGATGAGCGCTTTCGCGACGCGCTCGGCGCCGACGAGTGGCACCGGGACAGCCGGCGCCTTGCCGCCTCCGTCGCCGTAGACGGTCGCGTCCGCGGCGAGGAGCTCGACAAGCGCCGCCGTGTCGCCTTCCTCCCACGCGCCGAGGAAGCGACGGGCCACTTCGTCTCGTTCCTCGCGCGAGACGTCGAAGCGGCGCCTTCCTTCGTCAACGTGCCTGTGCGCGCGGGCCAGGATCTGCCTGCAGTTGTCGGGGGTCTTGTCGACGATCTGGCCGACGTCGTCGTAGGGGTAATCAAAGACCTCGCGGAGCAGGAATACGGCGCGCTCGACGGGCGAGAGCCTCTCGAGCAGGTGTAGGAACGCGAGCGAGAGCGAGTCGGCGGTCTCGGCGTGGCGGACGGCCTCGTCGTCGACGAGCGGCTCGGGCAGCCATTCGCCGGGGTAGACCTCGCGGCGGGCGCGCGCCGAGCGCAGCTGGTCGATTGCGAGCCGCGTCGTCACGGTCGCCAGGTAGGCCTTCGGCGAGTCGGCCTCCGCATCCGCCTCGTGGTAGCGCAGGAATGCCTCCTGGACGATGTCCTCGGCTTCGGCGACCGATCCCAGCATCCGGTAGGCGATCGCGAAGAGATATGGCCGCAATTCCTCGTGGGTGTCCATCGGCATCGAAGACGGAATAGCAGTTGTGCCCGTGACAGCGTCACAGGGAACCGCGCTGTCTCGTCTCCGAGTTTGAGACAGCGAAAGGAGAAACGATGCGAGTCTTCATCGCAGGGGCGACCGGCGCGGTCGGCGAGCGGCTCGTCCCCCAACTTGTCGAGAAGGGCCACGAGGTCATCGGCACCTCGCGCTCGCCGGAGAAGGCAGATCGCTTGCGCGCCGGGGGTGCGGAGGCGGTCGTGCTCGACGTGCTCGATCCGCACGCCGTCCGCGAGGCCGTCGCCGCCGCCCGGCCCGACGCGGTCGTCCACCAAGCGACCGCTCTCGCCGGCCAGAGCGATTTCAAGCACTTCGACCGAAGCTTTGCCCAGACGAACCGGCTCCGCACCGAGGGCACGGACGCCCTGCTCACGGCCGCGCGCGAGACCGGCGTCCGCCGCTTCGTCGCCCAGAGCTTCGCCGGCTGGCCGTACGCACGCAAAGGCGGACCGATCAAGACAGAGCAGGATCCACTCGACCCGACCCCGGTGCCGACGATGCGCAAGACGTTGGACGCGATCGTCCATCTCGAACAGGCGGTCGTCGATACAGGCGGACTCGCGCTGCGCTACGGCGGTCTCTACGGTTCCCCGCAGGACCCGCAGCTCGAACTGGTGCGCAAACGGCGATTCCCGATCGTCGGGGACGGCGGCGGTATCTGGTCGTTCGTCCACCTCCACGACGCGGCCGCCGCGACCGTTCTCGCGCTCGAGCGGGGCGCACCCGGGATCTACAACGTCGTCGACGACGAACCCGCCCCGGTCCGCGAGTGGTTGCCCGCGCTCGCGGCGGCCATCGGCGCCGAACCGCCCCGCCGGATCCCGCGCTGGCTCGCCAGGATCGTGGCGGGCGAGGCCGGCGTCGCCCTCATGACCGAGATCCGCGGCGCTTCCAACCAAAAGGCGAAGCGCGAGCTCGGCTGGACGCTGCGCTATCCGAGCTGGCGGGACGGGTTCCGCGCCGCCTACGGCCGCGAGAGGGCTTGACGAGGAGCGTCAGCCGCCGGCGGCTGCAAGAGCCACCATTCTGCTGAGTTCGTCACCCTGCAACGCGCAGCTCGTCCAGCTGTCGCCGCGGTCGCGGCTCTCCCAGAGCTGCCCGTCGGCGAGGCCGGCGAAGAGGCGATCCTCGGTGGCCAGGAGCGCGTAGGGCATGGCCGGTAACGGCTCGGGCAGCCCATCGGCGAGCGGACGCCAGGGTTCGCCGTTGCGTCGCCCGTAGATGCGTGCCTGCGGGTCGGCGCCGCCGTGGGCGGCGTAGGGGCCGGTGCTCGCCGACACGTACCAGCACTCCGGATCTTTCAGGTCGACCGCGACCGACCAGGTGTAATGGCGGTCGCGGCCCTCGTCCGCTGCCCGCCAGCTCTCGCCCCCGTCCTCGCTGAAGGCGGCGCCGCCACCACCCGCCTCATACGCGCGTCCCGGCACACGCGGGTGCCACGCGAGCGAATGCACGTCCCGCTGCGCGCCCGGCCGGTGATCCTGCCAGCTCTCACCTCCGTCGCTGGAGCGCATCAGGCCGCCGAGCTCGATCCCGACCAGAAGCAGCTTCGCGTCGTGCGGGCTGGGAGCGATCCAGCGCACATGCGACGTCCACGGCCGTGGCGGGAAGCTCCAGCTCGGCCGCGAGGGCAGCTCGAGCAGCGCCTCGAGCTCGCGCCACGACTGCCCGCGATCGTCGCTTCGGAACAGCCGGCTCGGCTCCGTGCCGGCATACACCGCCCCATCGGCTCTGCTGACGGCAAGTGAGAAGACGCCCGGCTCGGGTAACGCGCAGTCGGTCCAGCTTCGGCCGGCATCCCTCGTGCGGCGCACGCCACCCTCGCGTAGCCCAGCGCAGACCGTGTGCGGATCATCCGGATCGACGGCGAGACACTGCGCGCCGCTTCCGGGCAAGGACAGCTCGACCGTACATCCGTCGGCCGAGGGTTCGAGCCGGGCGATTCCATCGCCGGTAGCGGCGTACAGGCGCGCCATCACCACAGCCTACGCACCGGTCTCTCGCCCCCGCTTGACGAAGCTCCGCCGTCACGCTTCGCCCTAACCCTGGCTCGCCCGCGGCGTCTTCAAGGTTGTGGGCAGGCTCTTCATCGTCGTGCTGGTCGTGATGTTCCTTGCCGCCTGCGGAGGCTCTGACACATCCGACGAGAGCGGCGCTCCAACTGTCGCAGCCTCGACCAGCGCCGAGACGACCGGCGGCGAGACCTCGACCGCAGCCGAGGAGGAGCTGCTCTACGGCTGTATCGAGCCGGGCACAGCGAAGCCTTTGAGCATCGAGTCGGCCGGGGCTACGCTGGACGCGGCGGTCTTCGGTAAGGGGCCGGTGGGGATTGTCCTCGCCCACGAAAGCGACGGCTCGCTCTGTAATTGGGCTTCCATCGCACCCGAGTTTGCGAATGCAGGCTACCGCGTGCTCATCTTCGACTTCGGCGAACCCGCGACGGTTGCCCGAGACATGCGCGCGGCGACAAAGAAGATCCGCGAGCTCGGGGCAAAGAAGGTAATTCTGGGCGGCGCACCCCTGGGCGGCACGGTCGCGCTCATGATGGCCGCGCGGGAGCGGAACGTCGTGGGCGCGTTCTCGCTCTCGGCTCCCGACGTGTACGGCAACGTCGAAGGCCTGCCGGCTGTCCGGCGCTTCCGAGCGCCCGTGCTCTTCGTGGCGGCGGAGGACGACGGCGACTTCGCGGATGACGCACGGTTGCTCTACCGCGCCGCCGCGAGCCGCGACAAGGAGCTGCTCATCGTTGCGGGCTCCGAGCACGGGACGGCGCTCTACGGCGGCCCGGCCGCGGAGCGGGTCCGCGCTGCGGTCGACGGCTTTCTCGAGAAGGCGGCCTCCTAACGGATTCGACCTACAGCGACCTTTGCCGTCGCCGTAAGGGTTGCCCGGGCGCCTTTACGCGGTCGCGCCCTCCTTGACGGACGCCACGTAGCCCCGCACATCGGCCGCCGGCTCCGAATACGCCGCGCCGAGATTGTCCTCCATGCGCGCCATGTAGTCCTCGGCCCACTGCGGGAGGTCGTAGTCGATGGCGCGCAAGAACTCGAGCGTCGCGGCGAAGCGGATGTCGGCGATCGAGGGGTGGTCGCCGCCAATGAACGGCTTCCCGGCGAGGAAGAAGGTGTTGTAAACCTCGAGCGGCTCTGCGAGGGCGGCCTCGGCGTCCTTCCGCGCCTTCTCCTTCAGCTCGTCGTCGGCCTCCGACGTCGCCACCTCTCCGGGGTACTGACCGAAGGCGAGCACGGGATAGGTCGCGCGCGCGAGCAACGGATAGACCGTGCCGATCAGGTAGAACATCGCGTTGTCGATCATCGCCCGCCGGCCCGGGTCGCTCGGATAGAACTGCTCGAGGCCGTGCTTGTTGCAGAGGTAGGCCATGATCGCGCAGCTCTCCCCGAGCGCGCCCTGCGGCAGCCCTTCCTCCTCCAGCATCGGCGTCAGGTGCGCCGGGTACTTGGCGAGATACTCGGGCGTCGTCGTGTGCCCCCAGACGTCGACCTCCTCGTAGTCGAGCCCGGCCGCCCGCACGAAGATGCGCACGGTCAGGTTGTTCACGCTCGGCTTGAGGATGTTCAGCGTGTGCGTAGCCATTGCTTCTCCTCTCTTTCGCCCGATAGCGATTCGCGGGACCGCCTGACCAGCATCTCGATCGCGTCCGCGAGGTGCTCCTGGTCGATGTTGTTGTCGCCGCGCTCGACGCGGATCTTGTGCGCTTCCAGCAGGACGTCGACGTGCGTGTGGCCGGCCGGGGGCTCGAACCGGTACGACGACAGCTCGATGAGCAGGCCGAGCGGGTCGTCGAAGTAGAGCGAGTCCATGAAGCCGCGGTCCTTGACGCCGCTGTGGCGGATGCCGCGCTCGTCGAGGCGCTCGACCGCCTGGTCGAAGGTTGCCTTCGAAACCGCGAAGGCGACGTGGTGCACGCAGCCGATGTCCGTTGATGTGCGGGTCGGGTTCGGCTCGCGCTCCTCGTTCGTGAAGACGGTGATGAGCCGCCCGTCGCCCGGGTCGAAGTAGAGGTGGCTCTCCGATTCGTTGTCGAGGTTCGGCTGCTCGAAAACGAACGGCATGCCCAGCACGCCTTCCCAGAAGTCGATCGACGTCTGCCGGTCGGCGCCGACGATGGTGATGTGGTGCACGCCTTGGCTCTGGAGCTTCCGCATCAGCGCTCCACAAGTTTCGACTTGTAGTCGCTCCGGCGCAAGGTCCCCCAGGGGACCAGCTCGACTCGCGTCTGCACGACGAGCGTCTCGCGGAGGCGCTCGCGGATCGCCTTGGCGAGGCCGTCGTCCGCACTCGCGCCGCGCGCGAGCTCCACCGCCACGGGCAGCGGCGGGTCTTGCTTGACACCCGGGGCCTGCGGCCTGACGACGATGTGGCCGCTCACTGCGGGAGCGAAAGCGCCCACGACTTCACGCACGGCCGACGGGAAGACGTTCACGCCCCGGACGATGAGCATGTCGTCCGTGCGTCCGACGCAACGGATGCGCGGCGCGGTGCGACCGCAGGGACAAGAGCTCGTCCGGACCTCGACGTGGTCGCGCGTGCGGAAGCGGAGGAGCGGCGCAGCCCGGTGCCGCAGGTGTGTGAGCACGAGTTCGCCCCTCGCGCCGTCCTCGAGCGGGCGGGCGGCGCCCGTCTCCGGGTCGACGAGCTCGACATGGACGAAGCCGCGCGCGCCGAGGTGCATTCCGGCCTGCTCTTCGCACTCGCCCCAGAGTGACGGGCCGATGTCGCCGACGCCCATCGCTTCGGTGACCCTCGCGCCCCAGCCGGCTTCGAGCTTCGCCCGGAACGCCGGCTCGCCGCCGCCGGGCTCACCCGCGACGAGGACGCGCTCGACGCTCGACTCCGCGAGATCGAGGCCGCGCTCCGCCGCCGCCTCGACGAGATAGGCCGCGTACGAGGGCGTGAGCACGACCGCCTCGGGCCGGAGGAGCTCGATCGACTTGAGCAGGCGCTCGGTGTTCCCCGTCCCGACGGGAATGTGGCAGACGCCGATCTGATCGAAGGCGGCGAGCGCGGCACCGGCGACGAACGGGCCGGCGTTGTAGGTGGAGACAAGGCGCTGGCCCACGCTCACGCCTGAGGCGGCGTAGCTTCGCGCCGAGCCGGTCACCCAGTTCTCGAAATCGCTCTCCGTCAGCGGGATGTAGCTCGGCGTCCCGGTGGTGCCGCTCGTCGAGTAGATCCGCACGATCTCATCCGCTGACGCGCACAGATGCGCGCCGAAGGGGTTCTTCGGCGTGACCGTCGCCCTGAGCTCGCTCTTCTCGGTCAACGGGAGCGCAGAGATTTCGGCCAGCCCGTGCGGGTCGACGCCCGCGAGCTTCTCGCGGTAGAACGAAGAACGCTCGAGGAGGTAAGCGAGCTGCTCGCGGTAGCTCTCGTCATCCAGGGCGAGCTGCTCGGACCAGGGCAACCGCTCTGCGTCAGTCATGCCGGTACTCGATCGCCTCCTCCGCCTTCCCGGCCAGCAGGAAGCCGAGGGGGTTCTCCTGCTCCTCGGCCAGATGGGCTAAAAGGCCGGCTGTCCGCGCGAGGATCGGAAGGGCCTGCACCGCCGCAGCGGGGAAGTCCAGGTCGAGCATGACCGCGGCGATTGGCATCGAGACGTTCATCGGGAGCGGCTTCCCCCACACGTCAGCCACGGCGTCGCGCAGCGCCCGCGCGCGTGCTACCGCGGGGCCGGAGATACCGCGCTCATCCGCGAGCTCGAGGATCCGCTCCGCACGTGGGTCGACCGGCCTGTGCACCGGGTGGCCGAAGCCCGGCACCTTCTCGCCGGCTGCGTGGATGCGCCGCGCGGCGTCGAGCGGCTTCTCGCCGGACTCGAGCAGGCGGGCGCACTCGGCCGCCGTCCCGACGACGACCGGCCCGACGCCGAGGATGCCCGCCGCGACCGCGCCCTGAAGCGATGCGGGGTCGGCTGCGAGCGTCATGCGCGCGGCGATGTTGGTGGGCATCATCCCGTGCTCGGCGAGCGCGACAAGCAGCAGATCGAGGAAGAAGCGCTGCTCCTCGGTCGGCTCGCGGCCGGTGAGCAAGAGGTGAAAGTACGCGCTGAAGCTCAGCCTGCCCATGAGGTCGCCGGTGAGATCACGCCCGCGCACCTCCACCCGGTCGGGATAGGCCTGGCTGATGTGGGTGACGGGGGTGCCGGGCTTACCGATCTGCATAAGTCCTCCTCGCGGCGCGATCGCGCAAGTGACGCGGCCCCATCAGCCGGCCGCCCCTCGCAATGCACGAGCCGCCGCCTGAACAGCGTGCACCATGGCCACGTAGCCCGTGCAGCGGCAAAGGTTGCCGGCGAGCGCCTCGTGGATCTCGTCCTCGTCGGGATCCGGCCGGCGGCGGAGGAAGGCGTCGAGGGACATGAGAAAGCCCGGCGTGCAGAAGCCGCACTGTAGTGCGTGGGCGTCCTGAAAAGCACGCTGGAGTGGATGCAGATCGTCGCCGAGGGCGAGCGCCTCGACCGTGCGCACCGCGCGCCCATGGGCCTGCACGGCGAGCATGAGACACGAGCGCACCGGCTCCTCGTCGAGCTGCACGGTGCAGGCGCCGCAGACGCCGTGCTCACAGCCGACGTTCGTCCCGGTGAGCCCCTCGGCGCGGATGAAGTCGGAGAGGAGGGTGCGCGGCTCGACCTCGCCTTTGTGGACGCGGCCGTTGATCGTGACGGCGATCGACCTCGTCATGCCGCCGCCCGAGCGCGCTCCGCGGCAACCGTCAGGGCCCGGCGAGTGAGCTCAGCCGCGAGCGCGCGGCGGTGAGCCCTCTGGGAGCCGGACACGTCCAATTCCCCTGCGGCGAGCTCGGCGGCCTCGGCGAGCTCGGCCTCGGCAAGTCGCGTGCCCGCCAGAGCCTTCTCGGCGGCAACGGCGCGCAGGGGTGTTGGCGCAGCCGCCAGGAGCACGATCGAAGCCCGGGAACACGTGCCGTCCTCCGCGAGCGCGACGAGGACGGCCGCGCCGCCGAGCGCGAAGTCTCCGTTGACGCGGGCGTGCTCGACGACCGCCGCACCCGCCCGTGGAGGAAGAGGCGGAACCGTGATCTCGACGAGAAGTTCGTCCGGCTCGAGCGCGGTGGTCAGGTGCGTGACGAAGAACTCGTCCGCGGCGAGTGTCCGCGACCCGCGCTGCGAGCGCGCGTGGAAGCTCGCGCCGAGGGCGGTCAGCGCGGCGGGGAGCTCCGCCGCAGGATCGGCGTGGGCGACCGAGCCTCCCACCGTCCCGCGCGAGCGGATCTGGGGGTGGCCGACGAGGCGAGCCGACTCGGCGAGAAGCGGCCAGCGCGCGGCGACAAGCGGGGAGTGCTCCAGTGTGGCCATACGGGTGACGGCTCCGACGTGGAGCGCCCCGCCCTCACGGCGGATGTAGGCGAGCTCGTCGATCCGGTTCACGTCGACGAGCCGTTCCGGGCGCGCGAGCCGGAAGTTCAGAAGCGGGATCAGGCTCTGGCCGCCCGCGAGCACCTTCGCCTCGTCGCCGTAGCGGGCCAGGAGATCGAGCGCCTCCTCGACGGAGCGAGGCTCCTCGTAGGCGAAGGGAGCCGGCTTCACCGCCGCCGAAACGCCAGCCCGAGGACGAACCCAGCCAGACCGACGGCGACGAACGGCCCATAGCGCCGTAGCAACGGCTGCCACGCCGCTGCGCCGAGGTCCAGCTCCGCCGCTGCAGGCCTTGCCGGCGCAACTTCCTCCGCGCCACCGAGCACCGCCGCCTCCAGCCCGCGGGCGAACCGCTGGAGTAAATGGCCGGCAACATCCTCCATCAGACCGCGACCGAACTGCGCGGCTCGTCCCGTCACGGACAGATCCGTCTCGACGACGAGGCGGGTGCCGCCCTCTGCGGGAAGGAGGCGATTCGTGATCGTGGCCGTCGCGCCGCCGTGACCGCGGCGCTCGCGACCCTCGATGCGAAAGGTCGCGACGTGCTCGTCCTCGTCGACGTCCTCGAGGCGCGCGACCCCCTCGTACTCCATGGCAACGGGCCCGAGGCGCACCTTGAGAGCGCCGCGGTAGACACCCTCGGCGCCGTCCGGCTCGACGGTCGCGCCGGGCAGCGCGCGCACCATTCGCGGAACGTCGAGGAGAAGCGGCCACGTTTGCTCGAGCGGCGCGGGAACGATCACCTCGTTCTTGAGCTTCATCTCATCCCTCCCTGCTCGCGAGCGCCTGCCAGAGACGCTCCTCTGTGAATGGTGGATCGAGCCCGGGCAGGCCCTCCGCGGCGAGCGCGTCCGCGACGGCGTTCGCGATCGCGGCGGGTGTTCCGATCGCGCCCGCCTCGCCCACGCCCTTCGCGCCGAGTGGATTGTGCGGCGACGGCGTCTCCACGAACGCCGTCGTCACGGGAGGAATCTCGGCCGCGGTCAGGAGCTTGTAGTCGGCGAACGACGCCGTCCGCGGCTGGCCCTCCTCGTCGTAGACGGCCTCCTCGGCGAGGCACTCGCCGAGGCCCTGAGCGACCGCCCCCAGCACCTGCCCCTCGGCGAGCAGTGGGTTGACGACCTTACCCGGATCGTCCACGGCAGCAAGCTGATGGACTCGGAGCCGGCCTGTCGCTCGCTCGATCTCGACGGCCGCCACATACGCGCCCGAGGAGAAGAGGACCGGCGACTCGAACCGCGCCTCCGCGCTCAGACCACCGGCCTCCGCGGCGGCTTCCTGGACGCTCCTCCCCCCAGCCGCCTGCCGGAGCTCCCGACAGGCCTGCACGACGGCCGAGCCTCCCATTGCGACCGAGCGGCTCGCGAACGTGCCGATGCCGGAAAGAACCTCCTGCGTGTCGCCCCACCGAACCGTCACCTCCTCGGGCGAGACGGCGAGCTCGTCGGCAGCAATCTGGGCGAACGTCGTCTCATGTCCCTGCCCGTGAGGTGAGGAGCCCGTCCAGACGACCACGCCACCGTCGGGCCCCACCGCCACTCGGGCGCTCTCCCACAGCCCGCCGCAGCGCTCGATCACCATTCCGGCCCCGATGCCGACGACGCGACGTTCGGCGCGCGCCCGCTCGCGCTCGGCGCGCCAGTCCTCGATCCCGAGGAGCTCGAGCGCGCGGTCGAGGCAGCGCTCGTAGTCCCCCGAGTCGTACACCCAGCCGAGCGCGGTCGCGTACGGGAACGCGTCCCGCGGGACGAAGTTTCGACGCCGCAACTCGAACGGGTCGACACCGAGCTCGCGCGCCGCGAGCTCGACCAGCCGCTCGATCACGAGCGCGGCCTCAGGACGGCCGGCGCCTCTATAGGGCCCGGTCGGAGGCTTGTTCGTCGCGGCGCCGACAAGGGTCACCTCCGCAGCGGGAATGGCATAGGCGCCCGTGAGGAGCATCGCCGTCGTGTGCCCGGGCACGGCGGTTGTCGCGTAGAGGTACGCACCCAGGTCGGCGTGGAGCCGGGCTCTGAGCGCGAGGAAGCGGCCGTCAGCGGCCACCGCGAGCTCCGCGTCCGCCTCGAGGCCGCGACCCTGGTAGGCGGCGAGGAAGTTCTCGAGCCGGTCCTCGACCCACTTCACGGGGCGTCCCAGCCGCAGCGCGGCCGCGGCGACGGCGACGACCTCGGGGCCGATGGCGCCTTTGCTCCCGAAGGCGCCGCCGACGTCGGGCACGACGACGCGGATGCGCTTGGGGTCGCGCGCGAGCGAGTGTGAGAGGTTCGCGAGCGGCCGGTGCGGATCCTGCGCGGAGCAGTGCACGACCAGGAGGTCCTCTTCGGGCTCGTAGATGGCCAGCGCGCCGCGGCCCTCGAGCGGTGCCGCGACGAGCCGTGGGATCGAGAACGAGCAGCTGACGACGCGGTCGGCCTCGGCGAAAGCACCGTCGACGTCGCCGGAAGAGCGCGACCAGCTCACCAGGACGGACTCACCCTCCGCGCCCCGTGGGTCGAGGAGAGGAGGAAGGGGCTCGTACTCCACCTCGACGATCTCAGCTGCGTCCTCCGCCGCGGCCCGGCTCTCCGCCAGAACGAGGGCGACCGGCTCGCCGACGTAGCCCACGGAACCGCGGGCGAGCACCGGGTGGCCCGCGTCGGCGACGACTCCGTCCTCGATACTTCCGGCCGGGAGCGGGCGAACGTCCTCGAGGTCGGCGCCCGTGAGGACTCCCACGACTCCGGGGGCAGACGACGCCGCGCCGGCGTCCACCGCGACCACGCTCGCGTGCGGGTACGGGCTGCGCGCGAACGCTGCCTGGACGACGCCCTCCGCCTCGAGGTCGGGGAGGTAGCGGGCGCGGCCGGTGAGGAAGCGGACGTCTTCCGCGCGGCGGAGCGGCTCGCCGACGTAGGTCACCTTGACCCCTGCTGCTGCGTTGCGAGCGCGTCGAGGATGACGCGCAGGGCGGCGATCCCCTCCTCCGCTCCCGTCTCGGGCGTCGCCTCGCCGCGCACGGCGCGCGCGAACTCGTCGAGCTCCTCCGCTATTGGGTCCCGCTCCGGGAAGTCGAGCTGCTCGGCTCCGTTGGCCCCGCGGAGGACGAGCGTCGTCGCGGCGTCCGCGCGCTCGGCGTGGGGCCACACGGACATGTCGATCTCGTACTCGAGCACCGCCTCGGTGCCGAAGAGGCGGAGGGAGTACGTCGGCGGCGATACGTAGCTGCTCGCGATGACGCCGCGCGCGCCGCTCTCGAACTCGACCCCGACCACGCCGACATCGTCGGCTTCCGCCTCCGTCACGACATGCCCGAACGTGCCGAAGGAGCGCACAACCGGCCCGAGCCAGTAGGCCACGGTGTCCGCGTGGTGGACGCCGAGCTGCATCAAGGGGCCGCCGCGGTTTCGCTCCCGGTACCAGCGCCAGGCGTTGGGGTTCGGCTTCGAGGTGAGCGACCAGTTCGCCTCGGCGAGGACGACCGTGCCGAGGGCGCCATTGTCCAGGAGTTCCTTCGTGCGCCGTGCTGCGCCGAGCCGACGCATGCCGTGTCCGACGGCGAGTACGAGTCCCGCCGCCGCGAAGGTCTCGCGCATCCGCTCGGCCGCTTCGAGCGTGTCGGCAATCGGCTTCTCCACGAAGACGTGCCGCCCCCGCTCGGCGCAGGCGAGCGCCTGCTCCGCGTGGAGATCGTTCGGGGTCACGAGGAGAACCGCCTCGACGTCGGGGTGCTCGACCGCCGCCTCGAGGGAGGCCGCCGCCTCCACCCCCCGCTCCCGCGCGAACTCGCGCCGGCGCTCCTCGTCCCGTCCGTAGCAGGTGACCAGCCTGAGGCCCGGTGCGCGCGCGGCCGCGTCCGCGATCCGCGGGCCCCACATCCCGCTCGGCCCGATAAGCGCCGCTCCGACCTCGGTCATGCCGCCGCGATGAGGAGTTCGAGCGGGACCCCGTGGAGCGACTCGGCGCCGCCCTCGCGGACGACGGTCAGCTCGCCCAGCTGCAGGCCCATGCGCTCGTCGGGGGTGACGGGGTTCGGCTGGATCACGATCGCCGTGTCCTGCTCGAAGCGAGCGCCGCCGTTCTCGGGCGGATGGCGGAGCTGCGTGCGGTCGACGATCGGAGGCATGATGTCGACGCCGTAGCCGTGTACCAGGTCGTCGTAGATCTCGAGGCCCGCGGCACGGATCGGCTCCGCGGCCTCGATCACCTCGGCCTCGGTCGTGCCGGGGCGCAGGATGCCGCGGATCGCCTCGTAGGAGGCGAGGGCGACGTCGAAGAGCTCCTGCCACTCAGCGGTCGGCTCGGCCGCGACGAAGATCGGGCGCTGGATCTGGCCCGTGTAGGCCCAGTACGAGGCGCTGAACTCGGTGATGATCACGTCGCCCCCCTCGATCTTCCGACGCGAAGGGTTCTGAGCCGGCAGGCAGCCGTTGGGGTCGTCCATCGCCATCGAACGAAGGAACATGATGCGCGGCATGCCGCCGGCCGGACGGTAGGCGGCCTCGGCGAGCGCAACGAGCTCGACGTCGGTCATGCCGGGCCGCGCTCCCTCGGCCAGGGCGAGGATCGCGCGATCGGTTAGCTCGGCGGCCTTGCGGAGCCAGGCGATCTCCTCCTCCGACTTGACCATCCGGAGGCGCTGGAAGCGACCCGTCACGTCGACGAGGTCGAGCTCCGGCAGCTCCGCCCGAACGTGCGCGTGATGCGCATAGGGCATCCCCATGGAGAACTTCGAGTTCACGCCGACGAGGCCGGCACGGCCGCGCGTGACGCCGATCTCGCGCAAGCGCGCGACCACTCTCTCCGCGGGGTTGTAGCCGCCCCACTCGATGACCGGCACGTGGCTCACCTCGCGGGCGTTCGGAACGTGGTTCGTCAGCCCCGTGTAGAGCGCCGCCTCGAGCGACTCGTCCGCCGGCACGACGAGGTAGCAGTGGTGGAGGTCGAGGTGGTTCGAGAGCCAGAAGGCGTTGGCCATGTTGCCGCGATTGACGCCGGAGTTTCCGAAGAGGACAAGCGCCGAGAGCTCCTCTCCCCGCATGAGGCCGCGTGCGAGCGCGAAGCGCCGCTCCATCTCGGCGGGCGAGAACCTATCCCACACCGCCGAGCTCCTTCGCGAGCCAGTCCGCGACGAGCGGCCTGTACTTGTACGGGATGTTGTTGCACACGTGGTTGCCCTCCTCGTAGAGGACGAACTGCCCGTTCGGGGCCTCGTCCGCGATCCGTTTGGTCTGCTCCCAGGGGATGATCCGGTCGAGCTTGCCCGTGACCATGAGCGCGGGGCGGTCGAGCTCGGCGATCACCGGCGCGAGGTCGAGCTCGAGCGCCTTCGACCGGGCGTCCTCCTCGTCCTCGGCGCCCGAATGGTGGGCGAACGCCTCCCGCGTCAGCGGCGGCAGCCCGTCCCAGCACTCCCCGAAGTTGAAGGCGCCGCTCACGCCGGCCACGGCTCGCAGGCGAGGCTCGCGTGCGGCGGCCCGCGGCGCGTAGTAGCCGCCGAGGCTGACGCCGCATGCGCCCACCGGCCCGTCCCAGCCGAGGACGTCCAGCGCCGCCGAGACGGCCGCCTCGTAGTCCGGCCGGATGTGCGTGGCGAAGCCGCTCTCGCCCTGGCCGGGCCCGTCGAAGGAGAACGTGGCGAGGCCGCGGGCGAAGAAGACCTCCTCCCAGTTGAAGAACTCTTCCTTCGTCGAGTCGAGCCCCGGGAGAAGGAGGACGAGCGGCCTGGGGCCGCCGGCAGGCCGCCGCAGGTTCCCGATGAGCGTCCTCCCCTCGAATGGAACCTCGACCCGCTTCGCCGCCGGGTCGAGGTGCCGGTGGGCGGCGTAGGTGCAGGCGATCGCGCGCTCGGTGGCCTCGCGGTGGCGGTCGAGGTCGACGAGCCAGACGAACTTTCCGAAGTGGTAACAGAGCGCCGCGCGCACGTAGGCCTCCCCGGCCGTCCTCCCGTTGCCCGCTGCCTCCGCCTCCTCGGCGAGTGCGCGGTGGACGTCGGCGGTCTCCACCCAGGCTTCGAGCCAGTCCTCCCAGCGCTCGATCCCGGCCGTCGTGCGCAGGAAGTCGTTGAAGTCGACCCCCTGGGAGACGAAGCGCGGGGCCCAGTTGTCGATCGCGGCCTGGACGCGCCGGTCAGGCACGGGCGACCACCTCCTCCAGCGAGGTGCCGAGGTCCTCGAGGAGAACGGCCGCGGTGTTCCGGCCCGGCGCGGCGGAGACCGAGCCGCCGGGATGGGTCGTCGCGCCTGTCTGATAAAGGCCGGATATCGGCGTCCGCGGCTGGAAGCGAAGCGCGCCCGACTGCGAAGGCGCCAGATCGCCGCCGTGGCAGGTCCCGTGCCAGTTGTGCGCGTTCATGCGCTCCAGGTCGAGGGGGCTCTTGACGACGCGGGCGAGAATCGTCTGGTCGGTCAGGTTGGGCGCGAACCGGCGGAGCTGGGCGAGATTCCGCTCGGCGGCCTCCTCCTTCACGTCGTCCCAGCGAGCGGAACCTCCGTCGGCGAGCTCGTACGGCTGGAAGCCGATCACCTTCAAGACGTGGTGACCATCCGGCGCCCGCGAGGGATCGGCGACCGATCCGCAGACGACGAGCAGGACGGGATCGTCGTCGGCCAGGATCCCTCGTTCCGCGTCGGCCCCCATCCGGAGCAGGCGGTCGACCGAGGGCGCGACGCCGGAGGCGACCGGGGTGACGGTGCCACCGTCCACGGAGAAGGTCGGCGCCTCGGCCGTAGCCAGGTGGGTCGGAAAGAGCGCAATGCCGGCCCGCCATGTCTCGACCCCGTAGCGAAAATCGTCCGTCCAGAGCTCGTCCGGCGCCATCTCGGCCAGGTGCTTCGGGTGGATCGTCGAGACGACCGCGCGGCGCGCGCGGTAGCGGTCCCCCTCGTCCGTCTCGACGCCGACGCAGCGCCCCTCCTCGAGCACGAGGCCGGCGACGCGCTTGCCGGTGACAATGGTGCCGCCGTGCTCCTCGATCACGCGCGCGAGCGCGAGCGGGAGGGCGGCTGACCCGCCGCGGGGCAGCGTCCAGCTGTGCTGCTGGCGGCCGTAGGTGAGCGAGTAGGCGAGAGCGCCGGTGCCGGGCCGATCGGCCGGCTGCACGGTCATGACGCTCATCCAGAGCATGAAGGCCTGCGTGTGCCAGTCCTCGAACTCCGTCCGCACGACGTCCCAGGCGCTCATGGCGAGGCGCCGGCGCCAGCGGCCGTCGAGGGCCTCCTCGGGACGCGGCGCGACACCCACCGGGTTGTTCCGGTAGGCGCCGAAGGCCCCCTTCGCGGCGTCGTAGTCCTCGATCAGGCGTCGGTAGGCCTCGGCGTCGCGGCGCGAGAACTTGGCGAACTCCTCACAGGTGCGGTCGAGGTCGCGCCACTGGGTCAGCCAGGTGCCGTCGGGGAAGGGGATGTGGACGACGGGATCGGGATGGAGATACTCGAGGCCGTAGTCCTCGAGGCCGAGCTCGCGGATCGCGGGGCTCGCCTGGATGAGGTTGTGCGCGGTCGAGCATGAGTCGTGCAGGAAGCCGGGCAGCGTGAGCTCCTCGGTGGCGGTGTTCCCCCCCACGACCGCACGGGCCTCGACGACGAGCACCTCGAAGCCTGCTCTGGCCAGATACGCGGCGGTCACGAGGCTGTTGTGCCCGGCCCCGGCGACGACGATATCGACCGTTTCGCTCATCGGCTAGCGTTCCTTCCGTGGCGCGAATCAGCTACGTCGACCCCGCCTCGATCGCCGATCCGGAGCTGGCCGCCGACATGGAGCACTCGCGGCGCTACGGCACGCCCCGGCCCGAGACCCAGGCGATCCGCTTCCACGTCCCGGCCGTCGCCAAAGCCTTCATGCGGACCTGGAAGACGATCTTCCGCGAGGGGCGGGTCGAGCACTCGCTCAAGGAGCTCTGCCGCGTCTACGTTTCGAAGACGATCGAGTGCGACTACTGAGGGTCGCAACGGTCTCTCCGGGGCGGAGAGCAAGGGCTCACTGAGGCGGACTACGAGGAGCTCCTCGAGTTCGAGCGCTCCGACCGCTTCAGCGAGCGCCAGAAGGCGGCGCTCCTCTACACGAGCATGCTCGTGTGGAATCCCGAGGGCGCCGACGACGCCGTCTGGGCCCGCCTGCGCGAGCACTTCTCCGCTCCCGAGATCGTCGAGCTCGGACAGTTCGTCCAGCTCACCTTCGGCCAGCAGCGCGTGATCAAGACCTGGGGCGTCGGCCACGGCGAGCTCCTCTCGGACACGACTGGAGGGCTCGCCCCCGGAAAGGTCGCCTCGTAGATGGCGCACCTCTCCGGCAGCGAGCACGACGTCAGGGCGCTCGTCCCTGCGGCCGACGAGGCGTACCGGTACGCCCGCGACAACGTCCTGCGCGCCGGGCTCGTCGACGCCGAGCTGAAGGAGCTCTGCTTCCGGTACCTTGCCGAGGACCCCGAGGTCGCGGACTTCGCCCGCTTCGGCGAGCACGAGCAACTCGCCCTGCGGTGGGCGCACGCGATCGCCTGGGACTCCTCCGTGGCCGACGACGACCTCTGGGCCGGCCTCCATGCGCACTTCAGCGAGCCCGAACTCGTCGAGCTGGGGTGCGCGATCGGCTTCGAGCTCGGGCAGCAGCATTGGCGTCGAACGGTCGGGTTGCCGCGCCGCGATCACGACACTTCCTGACCGAGTAGGCGGAGCGCGTTCGCGCCCAGGATCGCGTTCTCCTCGTCGGGCGAGAGGCCGAGGGCCCGCACGGGCTCGGCCGGTCGCTCGATCCCCATGTCGAAGGGGTAGTCGGACCCGCAGAGGACGCGGTCGAAGCCGGCGAAGTCGATCACCTGCCGGAGGAGACCTGGATCGTGGGTGACCGTGTCGTAGTAGAAGCGGCGGAGCGACTCCTCGGGAGCTTCACCGAGGCGCGAGCGGGCCTGCGGCTGAAACGAGTGTGCGTGCCGGAGGCGGCCCCGGAGCGCGAGCACCGCGCCCCCCGCATGCGCCAGGACGATCCGAAGGTTGGGGTGTGCCTCGAGGACGCCCGCCATAACCATGTGCGCAGCGGTGATCGTCGTCTCGACGGGGTTCCCAACGGCGTTCCAGAGGTAGTAGTCGTCGAAGACCGGCAGGTCGAAGCCGCGCGTCGTCGGATGGACGAAGACGAGCGCCTGCGTTTCCTCGGCCGCCGCCCAGAAGTCGCGGAAGCGCTCGTGTCCCAGGTAGTCGCCGCCGACGCTGGCTGCGAGCTCCACCCCGGCCAGCCGCCCGTCCTCCATCAGCTCCGCGAGCGCCTCCGGGCGCGCCAGGTCGACGGTCCCGAGGACAGCGACCCGTTCTCCCGCCATCTGCGCGAGCGCCTCGTTCTGCCGCTCCGGCTCCCGCCCGAGCAGCGTCACCCAGGGGCAGAGCACGACCGTGTCGACGCCGGCGAGGTCCTGCTCCTCAAGGATTCGCCCAAGGTCGACGAACTCGCGGACGGCCGCTCGGATCTCCTTGCCCGCGAAGCGAACGACCTGGGACCCGTCCTCCCAGGCGACCTCGGCGCCGAGGCCGGGGACAATCACGTGGGCGTGGACGTCGACGACCATCAGCTCTTGAGGACGAGGAGGAGCCCGCCGGCGACGACGAGCGCTCCGCCGGCCCAGATCTGTGCGTTCACGCGCTCGACGTCGCGGCCCATCAGGAGCGGGGACAGCGTCAGGACGACCGGGACGGACAGGAGGCCAAGGGCGAGCACGACCGCGACCGCCGTGTTGTCGAGCGAGACCCAGCGGGCCCACACGGACAGGCCGACCATCAAACCCGCGAGGAGCTTGAAGGCGACGGCGTTCCAGGAGCCGATCGCCGCCCCCTCGGCGCGCGGCCGGAGCGGCAGCGCTGCGGCGTAGAAGACGACCGCGACGAGCATCCCGAGGGTGAGCCCGAGCAGCGGGGACTCGAGTCCGTCGAGCCCCTCCTTGATGAAGAGGGGGCTGATCGACCACGCGAGCGCGGTTGCCAGCCCCGGCGCGGCATCGCGCCAGTCAACGCCCCAACCCGTCTCCGCGACCCGCTCGAGCGACACGACGAACGCGCCGGCGAGGACGAGTAGGATCCCGATCCAGGGAAAGAAGCCCGGGAACTCGCTCAGCCAGACGGCGGCGATCGCGGCGCCGAACACGGGGTTCGTCGAGAGGAGCGGGCTCGTCCGGGCGGCTCCGATCCGCATCTGGCTCATGTTCAAGAGCGTCCAGCCGACGAAGAAGTGGACGAGCCCGGCGGCGCCGAACCAGACGAGCGAGGCGGTCGTCGCCTCGCCGAGGAGCCCAACGTCCTCGGTCGCCACGCTCGCAACCACCAGGACGCCGAGCGCGATCAGCAACTGCAGGAACGTGGCGAGGTAGGCGTCGGCCATTCCACCGACCGCGCGGCGGTTCAGCGTCTGGAAGACGCCGAAGCCGAGGCCGGCTGCCGCCGCGAGCGCGGGACCCGTCATCAGAGGTCTGCGGGCTGTGGTGCGCTCGCCGTCACGGGGCGGGCCCCGTCCCGGGCGACCGACCCCCCGAAGAAGAGGTCCGCCATCTCCGGGTTGTCGAGGACCTCCTTCGACCCGGCCGCGAGGAGGACGCGGCCGCTCTCCATGACCACGCCCTGCGTGGCGAGACGAAGCCCGAAGCGGACATTCTGCTCGACCACGAGGATCGTCTTTTCCGCCTCCCGCATGATCTGGATCGAGTCCGAGATGCTCTTCAGGGCCTTCGGATCGAGGCCGAGCGACGGCTCGTCGAGGAGTACGAGTCTCGGGTCGAGCATGAGGGTGCGGGCGAACTCGACCATCCGCCGCTGGCCTCCGGAGAGATTCCCCGCCTTGTCCTCTCCGCGGTCGCGGACGATCGGGAAGAGGCTTTCCAGCTCCTGGTAGCGGCGGCGGATGAGCTTGCGTTGACCGCGGATGACATACGCCCCCATGAGGACGTTCTCGCGCACCGTCAGGTTGGGGAAGAGCCCATGCGACTGCGGCACCTGGACGATGCCGAGCTGCAGGATCTTGCTTGGGTCCATGCCACCCACCGCGGTGCCGTCGAAGGAGACGTGGCCGCGGCTTGGCTCCAGCAGGCCGCTTACGACCCGCAGGACCGTCGATTTCCCCGCTCCGTTCGGCCCGACGATGCAGGTCACGGAGCCGGCCTCCACCTCCAAGTCGACTCCCTGCAGGACGTCGCCGCCGCCGTAGCCCGCGAACACGCCTCGCAGCTCGAGGAACATCACCGTGCCTCCACGGCCTGTCCGGCCAGGTAGTCCTCGCCGAGATACGCGTCCAGGACGGCCGGATCTCCCTGCACCTCGTCGGGCGTACCCGAGCAGATGCAGCTGCCTGCCGCGAGCACGAGCACCGGATTGCAGAGGCTGAGGACGAGCGGCATGTTGTGCTCGACGATCAGGAAGGTCTTCCCCCGGCGGTTGAGCTCGCGGATCATCTCGGCGATGTGCTCGATGAGGGTCGGGTTGATCCCACCGGCGGGCTCGTCGAGCATGATCAGCTTCGGGTCGAGCATGAGGATCTGAGCCAGCTCGACGAGCTTCTGCTGACCGAACGAAAGGGTCTTCGCGGGCTGAGCCGCGAACCGCTCCATGCCGACGAACTCGAGCAGGTCGTTTGCGCGCTCGGCCTCGGGGCCGCTGACCGCGTCCGCGCCCAGCTGCCGCCACGAGAAGGAGCTGAGCGGAGCGACGACGTTCTCGAGCACGGTCATCTCGCGAAAGAGCCGGGTGATCTGGAAGGTGCGACCGATGCCTTTGTGAGCCCGGCTCCACGGGGGGAGCCGGTCGATGCGCTCCCCGTCGAAGCTCACCTCGCCGCGGTCCGCCGGCATCGTCCCGTCGATGACGTTGAAGAGTGTTGTCTTGCCCGAGCCGTTCGGCCCGATGAGCGCTGTGATCGTCCCTTCCTCGACGGTGAGCGAGCAGGCGTCCAGCGCACGGAGGCCTCCGAAGCGCTTCTCGACCCCCTCGACCGTGAGCAGCGGCCGACCGGTTCCGCGGGGAGGTTCAGAGGCGGAAACCTCGCGCAACGCGATCGGTCGCTCGAGCCGCCCGCCGACGAGCGAGGGCGTCTTCCTCGCACGGAACCGCCCGACGAGCTCGGCGACGCTGGGAATGATGCCTTGGGGCAGCAGGAGCACGACCGCCACGAGGAGCCCGCCGAAGATAATGAGGCGCCAGTTGCCGCCGCCGAACTCGTTGTTCGTGATCTCGTTCAGCGGCTCGAGGATGAAAGCGCCGAGGATGGGCCCCCAGAGCGTTCCCTTGCCTCCCAAGAGCACGGCGAGGACGACCATGACGCTGACGACGATGTCGAACATGCCACGGGGATCGATGAACGTCAGGTAGTAGGCGTAGACGGCGCCGGCCGCTCCGACCCAGACGGCACTCGCCACGAAGGCGAGCACCTTGTAAACCGGTGTGTTCACTCCGACGCTCGCCGCTTTGTTCTCGTCCTCCCGAATCGCGACGAGCCCCATGCCGAACTTCGACCGCCGGATCCACCAGGACATGGCAATCGAGCCGAGCATGAGCGCGAGGAGTGCGTAGTAGAACGGCCAGTTCTGGTAGTCGCGGTTCCAGAGCGGGAGCGGGAGCGTGAGCCCGTGGTTCCCGTTCGTGAGGTCGGACCAGTTCAGCGTCACGAGCTGCATCACGAAGAGGAATGCGATCGTGAGGATCACGAACGCATGCCCGCGGGTCCGCATGAGCACGGCGCCCACGACGGCGGCGAAGACGCCTGCGACAACGGCCGCGACGGGGACGAACCAGAAGGGCGACGCGCCCTCGAAGACGCGCAGTGAAAAGAGGGCCGCCGTGTACGCCCCGATGCCGAGGAAGACGCTCTGGCCGAGCGAGATGTAGCCCGCGAAACCGGAGATGACGTTCCAGCCGCTCCCCATGATCGCGAAGAGGAGCGAGAGGATGATCATGTTCTGGTAGTAGCGGTTGTCCCAGAGGACCGGATAGAGAGCGAGAAAGAGGAGTCCGGCCGCGACGGCCGCACGCAGCCCATGAGCGGAGAGCAGCGACCAGGCCCGGCCGACAGGCACGCGACGTGCGGCGGGCGCCGTCACTTGACCACGTCCTCGCGCAGCTTCGCCCCCATGATCCCCTGCGGTCTTGCGAGGAGGACGACCATGATCACGGCGTAGGGGACCATCGTGGCCCAACGGGGCGAGATGTAGGTCGAGGTCGTCGTCTCGGCCACGCCGAGCACGAGGGCGCCGATGAACGCGCCGGGAAGGCTTCCCATCCCGCCGAGCACGATGATCCCGAGGAGGCGCGAGATCCACTGGTAGTGCGACCCGGGGAGGAAGGGATAGAGGACGGCGACGATCGACCCGCCCGCGCCGGTCGTCGCCACGCCGATCGCGAAGGTGAGCCCGGCGACGTGGCGCGCGTTCACGCCTACGAGCCGGGCCGACTGGAGGTTCTCGGAAACGGCGCGAATCGCCCGCCCGAGCCAGGTCGCCTTCAGCATGACGTAGAGGCAGGCGAGCACCCCAACAGCGATCCCGCATCCGTACACCTGCCCCTTCGGGAAATAGAAGTCGCCGACCCTGAAGGACTGCGAGAAGTAGGCGGGTGTGGCGGCGTGGTACGTCGTGGACCAGACGAGGCCCATCGTCCCTTCGATCACGAGCGCCAGCGCGAACGTGAGCAAGACGGACGTCGAGGCAGGCCTCCCGGAGATCCACTGGATCGTCAGCTTGTAGATGGCCCAGCCGATGAGAAACATCGCGGGCGTCGTCACGAGCGCCCCGAGGAGAGGATCGATCCCCGCGTCCTTCCAGAGTGCCCAGGTGAGGAACGCGGAGAGGATGATGAGCGCCCCCTGGGCGACGTTGACGACGTCCATCACCCCGAAGATCAGCGTCAACCCCGATGCGAGCAGGGCGTAGACGCCCCCGATCAGGAGGCCGAGGATGATCGTCTGGGCGAGCTGGGTCACGCTTTCCGCAGGCCTGCTGAGGGGCGGGGGAGCCTTCTCCCCCGCCCCCTAACGGTTGGCCGAGCCGTTACCCGGACCACCCGGGCTTCGGATTCACGATCGTGTCGCTCGTCGCCACGTCCTCAGGCAGCACGATCTCCTCGTCGCCGTTCTGCCACTGGGCGAGCAGGAACGCCTGCTCGGGGGCGCCCGTCTCGTCCCAGCTGAGCTTCCCGAGAATCGTGTCGACCGAGTTCTCGTGCAGCCAGTCGCGGATCTTGTCCTGATCGATGTCGCCGACCGCCTCGACGGCCGCCTGGAGCACCTGCGCCGCCGCGTAGCCGTCTGCCGCGTCCTCGGGCGGATCGGTGTTGTACTTCGCCCGGTAGGCCGCGAGGAACTCCTCGTTCCCCTCCGTCGGCGTGTCGACGTGGTAGCTGACCGCGTAGAAGACGCCCTCGGTGTTCTTGATCCCGATCGCGTCCGAGTACTGATCTGCGAACGAGGGAGTCGACGCCTGGAACAGTTGCTTCGGACTGTAGCCCACCTTGATGAGGGCCCGAACGAGGCCGACGCCGTCGGCGAGGCCGGCCGAGCCCTGGGCGATCACGTCGGGCTTCTTCGCCGCCACGGCCGCCGCGATCGCGTCGAAGTTCACGGTCTCGGGCGGGTAGACCTTGCTGTAAACGGTCTGGACGCCCGCCGTCTCGAGCTGTGACTGGATGCCCTCCGCGACCGGGCCGCCGAACGGATCGTCGGCGATCACGTACGCCGCCGTCTTCGGCTTCTGGTCTGCGGGAAGCCCGCCCGCCCACTCCGAGAAGAGGTCGGCCTGGTGCTGCGCCGTCGCCTGCTGGGCGAAGAACAGGTACTTGAAGCCACGGCTGAACATCTCGGGAGAGCCACCTGCCGGCTCGACGTAGACCATTCCGTTCCGCTCCGCGACCGCCGAGGCGGGCAGGTTGAGGAGCGAGGAGAAGGTGCCCAGCAGCAGGTCGACCTTGTCCTTCGCGATGAGCGCGTTGTAGTCGGAGACGATCAGGTTCTGGTCGCTCTGGTCGTCCTTGACGATGATCTTCACGGGTCGCCCAAGCAGGCCGCCTTTCTCGTTCACGATCTGCTGCCAGATCTGGTAGCCCTGCTGGGCGGCGACTCCGGGCTCGGAGAAGTCGCCGGTGAGCGGCAGAGAGGCGCCGATGGTGATCGGCTCCCCGCTCGCTCCCGTTCCGGTGCCGCCCGTTCCTGCAGATTCGTTCCCGCCGCCGCAGCCGGCCGCGATGGTGGCCGCAAGCACCGGCAGTAGGGCGAGAAGCCACACGATTCGACGCATCAAACGACCTCCGTTCACGTGGGTTGACACCGCATCCGCCTTCTGTGATCTGCGCGCCGCTTCACCCTCCTTTTCGCCTCGTTTACTGGTGCCCCATCGAGCAATACACGCCTGCTTGTCGCCCGCGATCGCTCTGCGCGCTGCCGCGTCCTCGGTCGCCCCGGTAAATCACCGTTACCGAGGCTCCCTGCGTCCTTGCAGCGCTTGGCGCTCGTCGACAGACAAGCGGGCAGCATCACTGGACGGGGCACTAGACAACATGGATCTCGAGGCCGAACCCGTTGATCGGGGTGGCCCCCGTTTCGGTGATATAGACGGTGTTCTCGACGCAGGCCGAGCCGATCCCGGGAACGAAGATCCCGGGCTCCAGATTGAGGAAGCTTCCGGCCCGGAGCTCGGCCGTCTCGCCGCGCGCGACGATCGGGCGCGACGACGTGGTGATCCCGGTCGTGTGACCGAGGTAGACG
>WNFZ01002618.1_pt1 | contig 24809 bp, 22 predicted proteins | sample 5400081 | NCBI WGS metagenome assembly WNFZ01 (sample SAMN13153365, study PRJNA577476) | soil metagenome | isolation source: 80 cm soil or saprolite under grassland replicate 1 | place: USA:California | collected 2016-06-15
ATTGCGCACGGCCGTAATTTCCATCTTTACCACGAGGCACTTGACGAAGATTACGTCTATCTCGAACTCGAGGGAACTAAGTTTGAGGCGAGCTACAATCGAGTCATGGTGCCGATTCCCATTCACGTTTGGGAGGTTATTCGCCGCTTCCCAGGGATTGATTTTAAGTATGCCGAAAGAACGGACACAGAAATCAGACTGTATGTTGAGCAGGAGGTTGACGAGCGACTTAAACTGTATGAGGGGGCGGACGGAAGGTCAAAAGGACTTGTGTCGCTATCCGGCTCCTTAGCTTTTGGCACGGCCGACCAACCGCGCGACCAACAAATTACGACAGGAGTAGAATACTTCACCAAAGTGCGAGAGCATCAACGGCAAATAAAACAGGCTATTGAAGAACTTGACCAGACAAACAGCAAAAGATAAGAATCCTCAACCTAATAAGATACAAGACGTGACCGATCGTTTTGACTCCGATCCTCGGCCCTCGTCGTCGAAATTCACGATCACTTTGCTCAAGACGCTAAAGACGAGATCGGACCCTATCAATAAATCAAATCCCCTTTATCCCGCGCACTATTCTCCCTTACCGAGGAAGCCACACGATGACACACGTCCCTAACAAGCCGGCCGCCGCGCGATTCGTCTTCGACAATACCTATGCGCGCGAACTCGAGGGCTTCTACGTAACCTGGAAGGCGGCACAAGTGGCGCAGCCCAGATTGGTCAAGCTCAACCGTGAGTTGGCTGAAGAATTGGGACTGGATGCCGGTGCTCTCGATTCCGAGGAAGGCGCGAGGATCTTTGCGGGCAATGAGATACCCGAGGGAGCGGCGCCGCTGGCTCAAGCGTACGCCGGCCATCAGTTCGGGGGTTTCGTGCCCCAACTTGGCGACGGGCGGGCGCTGCTCCTGGGCGAGGTGATCGACCGCAACGGACGGCGTCGTGACATTCAGCTCAAAGGCTCGGGTCCCACTCCCTTTTCGCGCGCCGGCGACGGGCGGGCAGCACTCGGGCCCGTGTTGCGTGAATACCTGATCGGCGAAGCGATGCACGCGCTTGGTATCCCGACAACCCGGGCGCTTGCCGCAGTTGTTACGGGCGAGCCCGTCTTTCGCGAGGAGGGTGCGCTACCGGGCGCGGTTTTGACGCGCGTTGCTGCCAGCCACGTCCGTGTGGGCACCTTCCAATTCTTCGCCGGCCGCGGTGAGCAGGCCAAGGTGCGTCGCCTCGCCGATTACGTAATCGATCGCCACTACCGGGAGCTGAAAGGGCACGCGAACCCCTACCTGGCATTGCTTGAGCGCGTGTGCGACAGCCAAGCGGCACTCATTGCCAGCTGGATGCATGTGGGCTTCATCCATGGCGTGATGAACACCGACAATATGGCGATCTCCGGTGAGACTATCGACTACGGCCCATGCGCCTTCATGGATCATTATGATCCAGCCACAGTCTTCAGCTCCATCGACACTCAGGGCCGCTATGCCTATGCCAATCAGCCAAAGATCGCGCAGTGGAACCTTGCACGATTTGCGGAGACACTCCTATCCCTGATCGATGCTGATGGAAAACGCGCCATCACACGCGCCACTGAGGTGGTCCATGCCTTTCCAGAACAATACGAACGCCACTGGTTAAAAGGCATGCGCGCGAAGCTCGGACTGTTCACTGAAGACGAGGCCGATCTCAACCTCGCCACCGGGTTTCTCACTGCGATCGACAGCAAGAAAGTTGACTACACGTTGGCTTTCCGTTACCTCGCCGATGCGGCCTTAAGCCGGGAGGAACCGATTCGCGCGCTGTTTGCCGATCCGTCGGCCTACGATCTCTGGAGTGGACACTGGCGGGCGCGGCTTGCGCGCGAGGCGGTGGCACCTTTGGTGCGTGCGCAGGCGATGCGACGTGCTAATCCCGCATTCATTCCGCGCAATCATCGAGTTGAGGAAGCCTTGAGTGCCGCAGTGGAACGCGGCGATTACGCACCTTTCGCGACGCTGCTGAATATCCTAGCGCGCCCTTTCGACGATCAGCCCGAGTTTGCCGCCTTTGCCGAACCTGCACCAGACGGGCGAGGGTGCTACCGAACCTTCTGCGGCACCTGAGAGACAAGTCAGGGAGACACAATATTTCCACCAGCTTCAGGCTTTCTCGTGAACCAGGAATCGGAGATTGCACCGCAGAGGCGTTGAGTACGCAGAGTAAAGAGGTTTTGATAAACATTCCCCGAACTCTGCGAACTCTGTATCACTATAGTTCAAAATTTGCGCGGCCTACGCAATGATCTGGAAACTGAAAGCACTCGGAGTCGGAAATTCCTCCCGCCAAGGCGCAAAGTTGCCAAGTGACACGCCGAGGCGTGTCACCCCGAGCGCACGCGAGGGATCTAAGAAAGATTTCTCCCCTTGGTCGAAATGACAACCCGTTTTCCTTTGCGGCCTTTGCGTGTTTGCGCGAGATAATCCGATTGGGTTGCGGCTCTGCCGCGCTGCGCTGTGGTGAAAATTTCTTCAGCCGAAACTCGGAAGAACCAATTTCTAGAGGAGGCAGATCGACTCAGCATGGCGCAAAAATTTTACGTGGTATGGTCAGGACGGCAGACCGGTGTATTCACGGATTGGGCGACCACTCAGCGGGCCGTGGACAAGTATGCCGGGGCGCGATTCAAGTCCTTCCCGACCCGTGCGGAAGCAGAGCAAGCATTTGGTCGGGGCGGCTACTCAAGCATTCCACCCACAACGCCCAGCAGGCAAAAATCCGGCACACCGGACAGCGAACGCAGTGCCGCCCATCCCTCTCTCCAGTTCGATGTCAGCATTTATTGCGATGGCGCCTGTGAACCCAACCCCGGCAATGCCGGCTCCGGCATCGTGGTGTATCGAGCCGGCAAACTCGCGCAATTGTGGTTTGGCCTGTACGACTCCATGGGAACCAACAACACCGCCGAACTGAACGCGCTCTATCACGCATTGCGCATGGCCGAAACAGAAATCAAGAACGGCAACACAGTCGAGATATGCAGCGACTCGGCATACTCCATCAATTGCATTCGCAGTTGGGCACCGAATTGGGAAAAGAAAGGCTGGAAAAAACCTGGCGGCGAGATCAAGAACCTGGAAATTATCCAGGACTGTTACGCGATCTACCGACGCATTGAAGAAGAACTGAAGCTCATCCACGTCGCCGCCCACGTCGGCACCGAAGGCAACGAACTCGCCGACCGCATGGCCATGCTCGGCGCGCAGAGCAAAGAAAAAGAACTACGTCTCTATCAGGAAAAAATCGATATTCCGACGCTACTCAAGATGAGGGCGGGGTGATCACCTTAAAAGCCACCGATTGAACGACTTGAACAGTTTGAACGAATGAACCGCTGGACTCTTAAACGGCTTGAACGTAGCGAAGCGGTTGAACGTTTTGAACGATTTGAACACTGGTATCGTTCGCGAGGTGCTCAAAGCCACAGCAGTCCTTACGCCGCGTGACGACGCTTCGGTTGTTCGATCGGTGCGAGACTAAGTTTAAGCTTAAATGGCTTTAGGAGCCGGTTTAGCGTTTCCTGGGTCGGATTATGGCGTGCATTGATCGCGCGCAGGATGTTTGGGCTCGCGATTCCTATTCTCGCCGAAAACTCTTTTATCCCAATTGCTCGGATAACTTTTCCCAGGGCGATCTGAATCGATACCCCCTCCTCAATTGCCGCCAGAAGAAATTCACGAGCAAAATCCGGATCACGCAGGTCTTGCGCCAAACCGACATTCCAATCCTTACTGCGCCTTGCCATGTTTCGCCTCCCTAAAGTCTTCCCAGTAACGTTTCGCCGCAGCGATATCCTTGGACTGCGACGCCTTCGCCGCCCGCAAGGAGCAAGATCAATGCAGCCCCGTCTTTTCCAAAGTATAACCGGTATCCCGGCCCGAAATCCAAGCGTGCTTCCCAGACTCCACCACCCACAGTTTTATGATCGCCTAAATTGCCGTTTTCAAATCGCAACACTATTGCCTGAATACGTGCTTGGACACCAACGTCGAGACTCTTCAACCAATAACTTCATGCTGCGCGATAATTATCATATATGATATTTATTAAATTGTCGACACGCGAGAGCACAACGCGAGCAGCGCCAGACAAGCCGTACCGATTCCTCGGGACAATTCCCAACTCCGCATGGCCATGCTCGGCGTGCAGCGTAAAGAAAAAGAGCTGCGTCTGTAACAGGAAACAGTGGATATTCCGACGCTGCTCAAGATGCGGGTGGGGTGATTACCTTAAAGGCCAGCGATTGAACGACTTGAACGGTTGGAACCGGATGGATTCAACGGCTTGAACGGAGCGAAGCGGTTGACCGTTTTGAACGATTTGAACACTCGATATCGTCCACGACCCTTCGCTTGCACCTTGACCCCCGCCTGGGTTATTTCCATCTGTATGACTGTGAGCGATTTTTCAGAAATCCGCACGACAGCCAGCTCGCGCAAATTTCACAATACAAAGGAGCCGAAAAGATGGCTATTATTGAGCGCACCTATGGTAAAGAGACCAACGCCGTTATCAATGAATTGTTGATTTCATCGGATTCTCATGTCATCGAGCCCGCGGGTCTTTGGCAAAAACAACTGCCGAAAGCTTTTCAGGACCGCGCTCCCGATTTTGGCGGGCAAAGGCCCAACGACACGCCCGGCGGCGCCCAGGACAAGAACAAGCGCGTCTCCGAGATGGCCGCCGACGGCGTCAGCGCCGAAGTGCTCTATCCGACCCATGGCTTGAAGTGCTTGAGCCTCGACGATCACGAGTTGGAGGCCGCCTGCTGCCAAGTTTATAACGATTGGCTGATCGACTACTGCAGCGCCGCGCCCGAACGGCTTATCGGTATCGCCATGCTGTCGATGTACGACATCGACGGTGCCGTGAATGAACTGGAGCGCTGCCGCAGAGCCGGCATGCGCGGCTCGGTGATCTGGCAGGTACCGCCAGCAGAGCTACCGTTTTCCTCATCGCATTATGACAAGTTCTGGGCCACCTCTCAGGATCTCGACATGCCGGTGAACTTGCACATCTTGAGCGGGCACGGCTACAGCCGAAGCCGTTCCTTCGGCCTCGGAGATACCGCAACCGGTCTCACCCAGGAGGCCAACAGCGTCAACATGAAACTGTTCCAGTCGGTTAACAGCCTCTACGAACTGATCTATTCCGGCGTGCTCGAGCGTTTCCCCAAGCTCAAGGTTGTCCTCGTCGAAAACGAGCTTGGCTGGATTCCGTTTGTTCTGGAGCAGTGGGACTACTACTTCAAGCGCCATGGCGCGAAGCGCGAGGGGCTGGCCATCAAGAAACTCCCCAGCGAATACTTCCACAACCAGATCTACACCACTTTCTTCAACGACGCCGTCGGCGGTCATATCTTGTCGTGGTGGGGCACCGACAACTGCATGTGGTCCAATGATTTCCCGCACGGCAACTCGACGTGGCCAAATTCTCGTCAGGTTGTCGCCCGCGACCTAGGCGACCTCCCCGCCCCGCAGCGCGCCAAACTGGTGCGGGAAAACGTCGCCCAGCTTTACAACATTCCGATTCCCGGTCCGGTTCAGTAGTCGGCGATAACTACAGGAACGTCGCAGATGAGTTGCGGGCTCAGTAGCTCGCCACCGGCAACGCAGTCGCCGATCGCATGGCCACGCTCGGCGCGCAGAGCAAAGAAGAACTGCGACTGTATCAGGAAAAAATAGATATTCCGACGCTGCTGAAGATGCGGGCGGGGTGATCAAGAAAACGTTTGCCTCAACGGTTCGTATCCCTTGTGCTAAACGAGTGCAAATAAGCTAAAAGCGGATTTGACCCCTTTTTCCTTTTCTTTTTCCTTTTTTTCTTCTCGACCCCTTTTTCTTCTGCTTTTCTTCTTCACTGGCGTACGAGTTGTCCCCACCCGTCGCGGGATCGTGGCGAGCACTCTACCTCAACGTCGTTTGGGGAGAAATAAAAGGGGACGCGAACCTTTTTTCTTCAAGCCACTGCTTTTTTAGGTCTGCCACGTGGTTGAAGACTTGATTCCAACCCAAGTGCATTCGCAATTCGCGTCTTCCAAGCTTCCGAACCATATGGCGTACCACGGTTCACGCATTTCCGTAGCGCGTCTATTTCGGCTTCGGTCTGAGCGCCGTTCACCCAATCGACCCAATTTTCTGGCCTATCGAGCGGCCAAGCGCTCATAAGCGATTCGCGATCGCCATTGAGCTTTCGCCATAAACTGCACCAGCGCCAGTCCTGCGCTTGGTCGACGAGATTCGCTCGCAATGCGTTGCGCTCCACGTACCGAAGCACATTGAGCAACGACTGATCTTGTTCAATTGGAAAACTTTTGAATCGCCCCTGATAGATATGTCCGTAGCCCGTCGTGCGACGATGCGCGTGTAAGCGTTGGCTATGGGTGAGCGTCAACCATCGAAGAAACGCCGTCACCTCACCGTCTTTCCTTGGCCACAGAACCATGTGCCAGTGATTAGGCATCAAGCAATACGCCAACAGGCGAATTGGAAAGCGATGCATCGCCGCGACCATAATCCGTTCAAACGCGGCATAATCTTCCGGCTTGGAAAACAATTCGTTTCGTCCGTTCGCCCGATTGAGGGTGTGATAAACCAGTTCACCCTGGGCTATGCGCGCTCGCCGAGGCATCGCGGCACGCTATATCAAAGCCATTATTTCCGTCAAGAAAAAGGTTCGCGTCCCCTTTACGTACGCCCCCTTTACGTACGCGTCCCGATATGAAAAAGGCGGGTGCGACGATCGCCGATCCGGTGAACGTCGACAACGCGATCGCCGATCTGGTTCCCTATCTCGAGCCCGGCTGGCTGGCGAGAAATTTTCCCGTGGCGTTTCCAGAATCCGCCAAGCCCATCGACCGGATCGTGTCGATGGCGTTCGATCACAGGCTGATTCCCTCCGGTGTCCGCGGCGTGAACCTGCGCATGCTCGCCGCGCAGCCGCGCGGCCACGAAGCGCACTACGCGATCAACCGCTACTTGCGCGAGCGCGGCGATGCGAAGTTCAAAAATCTTGAAGACATGCTGGCCATGCCGATGTTTTCCGGCAGCCTGGATAATCTCAAGAGAGCGTTCAGCGACGACGCCGCGACTTTGGACACGCCGGCACAGACGGATCATCTGGTGCGCATGCAGACCTTGCGGCAGATCATTCTCCAAGTCATGGCGGAAAACAGTCTCGACGCGCTGGTGTACGCCTACACGACGATCCCGCCGCACATCATCTTGCCCAACCGCCTGGCGAAAACCGTGGAGACGCGGACCGAGCCGAAAATTCTAAAAGCCGGCACAGTCATATCCGATCCGACCCTTGTATCCGGCGAACCGGTGCTGAAATCCGACCTCGACACCTACAGAGGCTCCGGCTCGAGCTTCGCGGTCAGTCTGAGCCCCGAGACCGGCTTTCCGGCCATCGTCGTACCGGCCGGATTCACCCGAGAAGTCTATGATCGCGTGCCGGACGATAGCGATCCCAACGGCAGTAGATTGGAAGGGCCGAAAAAAGTCGAGTTGCCTGTTGCTTTGGAATTCCTCGCTCGCCCCTTCGAGGAAACAACGCTCTTCGCGATCGCCTCTGCGTTTGAAAGCATCAAACGACATCGCCGCCCACCGCCCGGATTCGGCGACCTTGCCGACTGAGCGTAGCGTAAGCAGAGTTCAAGGTTCCATGTTCAAGGTTCAAGGTTGAAATGGCGAAAGGCGCTTAACTCGTCATTGAAAGATTTGAACGACTGGAACGGCTGGAACGAAGCGTAGCGGTGGAACGTCTGGAACGGGCCGCGGTATTAAGTGAGCGAAGCGATGGAACGACTGAAAATATTGAAACCGCCCTCTAAGGCCGATCGGGGGTCAGAAGGCCGATCGGGGGTCAGGACTCTTGATTCTAAAAACTCACCGCCACTTGGTTCACTTCCCACTGGCAATGGCAAATCTAAGAATCAAGAGACCCGATGGTGGACCCCAAAGACTCTTTTCGCGGAAACGGTCTAGGCGAGATTATTGGGTCGTATCGGCAATCAGGGCAGGATATATACGATTACAGTTGAAGTAATGCCAGTGCGCTATAAATCTGTCGCTAATTGAGCCATTGTCGGTCGTCGCTGGTCAAGAGATAGCGCATAGACCTTTGACCCACGAATATCAATCCCTTTGAGACATTTCATTCCAAGTTTGGCCCAATAGTCTTCAAGTTTTTTTGTGGCGAGTTTTTCATCCGTAGGGAGGTTTTCAAACTGCATCATTTTGCTCCATTCACTTTCTTTTCCCTCGGCGCTGAACTGTAACGGATGAGGCAACCCCACCGCCAAGCCATGAGTATTACCCCCAAACGTGTCAATAAAAGAACAAGCTACGGCTAAACCGAGACCCCGTTTCCTATGGGCTGGTAACACCTCGATTCTGTCCAAAATCAAAATTTCGCCAATCTGAAAAGAATCCAATTGTTCTTGAATAGATTCTTTGACTTCGCCCGTATCAAAATCAAAAAGAGCTTCCTAATAGTCTTCTACAGTTTGACTATGGGCGTCACAAGCTTCAAATAAATTTTGCCTTTCCTCCAAGGCTCGGCCGACTTGTATAATGTACCCCGTCATACGTCCGACTTCTTCTGTCTCGTCAGATATATGTCCATTGATCTCCACGATATAATCATCAGGCTCTTGGAACGAACCAGACAAAGTTCGGCCAACTGAAAAAACGACTGAATAAGCATGGTCTGTATCTTCTTCCGTGGTTAACTTGGTCATGGGTTTTTTCTCTCACTTGGCTATTAGGTCTTGGGTTAGGATCGTAGTGAATCATCGAGCTGCACCATAGATTGATTCAGCGCAGTCTCGGCATATCGCTTTCATCGCGTTCCCATCCCACACTCCGTCAGCAATCTCGTGTCGTTTAATACTCTTTCCACATTTGCAGGTAAGATGATTATCGTCGAAATGGTCATGTTTTAGTTGTTCGAGAAGCCACGGTTTGGCATTCTCAGGCAGCGAGTCATTGCTGTGTACTCGACCATTTATATCCCTGTTACAAGTCTCGCACCAAAAGGTAATTTCCCATCTTGCCATCAAACCGTTGTCTCCTGATTACAGTCTTCAATTCCAAGTGCGAAGTCTTTATTGACATTGGCCCCCATGATAGTTTCCTGCGCCGTAGATTTGGCAATTAACCTGGGGTGGGGGAGCAGGACGAGAAAAAAGGGTTCCTACCGCTGCCCTCGCTACAAACGAGTTCCAAAGCCGTTCGCTATCGCGTTGGCTCGTTTCGCTTCTATGTATTCACGATACGCGGCCCCAATAAGAGTGATGTTGTTAGAAACTGACCGTTCTGCATCCGTCAATGAATCAGGAGCCAGAAGCGCTGTCTTCGAGAATCGCTCCACGTCGGGAATATATTTTTGCTGTTCTTTGTAGAATTGACAGGCTTGGATCGAAGTTGAATCAGACTGTTTGCAAGCGGCATCCAGTGCAAAGACAGCTTTAAAGAAATTTTTGGATTCGGGACGGTAATGCCAATCTCATTTAATTTCTTATCCACATCAACTGTTGTCGTAGAGCACCCGACGAGGAGAGCAAACAGCCCTAGAACAAGGTATTTCATAGTGGCGTAAGATTGTAAGTCGTCCCTGATTTTTGCGCAATCCGTATGGCCTTGAAGGGCGGGAGCGGAGTCATTTAGCCGCGAATGCCCAGGCCTCGGGGCCAGGCCTTGCAATCACACATTTGGGGGGACCAGTCTAGGGTCAGACTTTTACATCTCGACTATTTTGTTCACAATAAGGGTGGCTATCGAGCAAGCGCGACGAGATGGGCTAGGATTGATTCGTCCGTCTCATTTCGCCGCGAAGCAGTAAATCCGGCCCGCTCCTCCGCGCGGAGCTGTATCGGCGCAGCTTCCATTCTCATGTGACGAGTTCCATATGGCGTATCTCCCGGACGGATCACCGCCAGGTCCTAGGCCATCGGAGTGACCCACCTGAGCCTGTTGGTCTGAAGCCTCCGATGTCCAATCGTTGCATGTCTTTCCAGCCATGACCTTACCGTCGGCCGTCGAGCCGGTCAGAATGTCGTGCGCGTTCGGTCTTGGTGAATTCGGCCAATTGCCGGGAACGCGCTGCCCGCGCTCGTCGAGAAACAGGTCGGCGTCTCCTTTGCGGGCGTGCAGTTCGTCAAGATCCTTTGCGACTACGACGCCTTTGGCATTTGACCACGGACCAGTGCCGATTCGACTCCGCGCATCGGTCGGCTTGTTGCCGTTGTCGGGATCCCGCTCGGCGCTCAAGTAGGCGCGCCAGGTCTTGTTGCCGAGACCGACTGCGCGCCCCAGCTCCTGGCAGACCTTATCCGCTCCACGCAACCCACCCAAGTTGGCCGTCTTGCTCTCAGTACTACTGACAAAAACGCTCATGGCAGGATTGGCCTGGGCGCCTTCAGCGCCAATGCTCTGGTCCCTGTCACTGCTGACGGCACCGAGCGCTGCCATCGTCGCGAGAAGAAAGATATATTGCTTCATAAGCTTTTCCTTTCGCCAAAAATTTGGCACACCTCGACAGCCATAGAGTTTTACAGCCGGTTAAAAGCGACTGCACGAAACTTATCAGCAATGAGAAAATAAAAATCAAATTAATGCCAAATAAAATGCAGGGGCCGCATGGAGTCAGACTACGTGGAGCAGACGCAGATTAATACAGAAACGAGATCGACTAAGCGAAATCGTTAAAATGAAAGTGCCTGGCGAGGAATCAAGATCCTACGAGTTAACTGGTTCCAAACGTTCAAAACGTTCCAGTCGTTGGCCGAAGCCGGTAGAAAACTTGACGGATACTTTTTCTTTCTGTGGCTCGCGCACCCCGCGTTGATGATCCGCGTCGTTTCTTCATCGTTTCTTCTCCTTATAGTGTACGCGATCAGTAGGACTCTGGTCGAACTGTTTTTGGCCAACCGCAAACGGCGCGCTTCAATTTCAGAGTGAAAGGGCAGACTTTGTTTTTCAAGAAAGGCGCCGCCCTTCTTTGAACAACCAGCAGAGTTAGGGCTTTATCTTCGTGCCAGAGTTTGCGCGGTCAAATCTTTTAATGTTGCTGCTGGATTTTAATATTTTCGACGGCCAACTCAGTCGATGTGGGAGGGAAGGATAGTAAATCCTTCCTTGTATGCCGCATCTCGAAGCCGGCTATCGAAGGAGATCAGGTGTCTGTTCATGGGTTGCCGCTGACACCAATGCAAAGCGGCGGCTAGCTGAAGGGCGTCCGCCGCTCTAAGGGCATGCACGGCCAGCAGCCTCTCTGCGGTGCCGCGAAGTAATTCACTCGGCTGCACTTCACTCCATGCGTTGGCAAGTTGTTGTAACACCTGACGTGCCTGCCGTTCGTCTTCGATACGCAAGCTTCCATCGCGGATTTGCCGGTTGAGAGCTGAGACACATTCTGTCCTTGTTCCCCACCAAACGACAACCGACGAATCTCCCGTCAGAATTGATTTGGCGGTTCCGGTGCTTGGCTCGATTACCAGTAGAGGAACAATCGCCGAGGTGTCCCAGAACTTCACCAGCCCTCCTCCCGCTCCCGCAGCACCGCTTTAGCAACCAATCCCTTGGGATCGCTGGGTCTCGGGAGTTCCCAAAAACCCTTCGGTAACTTTCCTGCACCGAGCTTGATGAGACCCTGTTTTTCCATTTCAACTAATTGATCCGGCAACATCTCGGAACTTTCGGCCGGAGTCAGCTTCGCAATAGGCCGGCCACGCTCGGTGACGAGAACCTCTTCGCCCGCCTTGACCGATCTTAAGTATTTGCTCAGCGACGCCTTTAACTTCGATACAGTTGTAGTCTTCACATAGCCTCCTACTTAGTCAGATTTATATGACTATTATGGTCAATGAGAATTTCACGTCAAGACCTACAGCGAATGACGTAGTTTTCTTCTGTGGAGGGGTCGCCGTGCGGAAAGTCAGAGGAGGACATGAGTCTATCCTTTTCCCAAATGCTTCAAGAGATAATTACAAATCGATACAATTCGACATGCAGATCAAAAAGATGACTAGATCTATTAAACGGAATTGTTAGGCTGTAAGGAGCCGGCCGCAATGCTGAGCGTTAAGCTGATTCAGTGATGAAGGATGACACAGCCGAGGTTCTGTCGATTGAGGGACGCGAGGTCCGCGTGACCCACCCGGACAAGCCGTATTTTTCTAAGCAGACGAAGCTCTCGAAACTCGATCTCGTGCGCTACTATCTGTCGGTCGCGCCGGGCGCTCTCGCTGGAATCCGGGATCGTCCGCTGGTTCTCAAGCGCTTCGTCGACGGTGCCGAAGGCCAGGCGTTCTATCAGAAACGCGCGCCCGCCGAGCGGCCCTCGTGGTTGCGAACCGTTACGCTGTCATTCCCATCGGGCCGCAAAGCAGAGGAGGTCGTCATCGATGACGCAGCGGGGCTCGCGTGGATCGTGAACCTGGGCTGCATCGAGCTCCATCCACACCCCGTGCGCTCCCGCGATCTTGAGCACCCGGACGAGTTGCGCGTCGATCTCGATCCAGGTCCTGGCGTCGGCTGGGACGACGTGCGCCGTGTTGCTCTCGAGGTGAAATCGTTTCTCGAGGAGATGGGGCTTCGTGGCTGGCCCAAAACGAGCGGTTCACGGGGAATGCATGTGAATGTGCGGCTGGAACAGCGCTGGACGTTCGTCGAGGTGCGCCGCGCCGCACTCGCGTTATCACGCGCAGTCGAGCGGCGTGCACCGGCCCTGGCCAGCTCAAAGTGGTGGAAGGAGGAGCGTCACGGCGTGTTCCTCGACTACAACCAGAACGCCAAGGACCGCACGACGTGCTCTGCCTATTCCGTGCGCCCGCTTCCCGACGGCCGTGTGTCCACGCCACTTCAGTGGCATGAGGTCCCCGACTGCGACCCGGCTGACTTCACCGTGCTCACGGTTCCCAAGCGCTTCGCGGAGTTCGGTGATCCGCACGCAGGCATCGACGACGGGCCAGGTTCGCTCGAAAAGCTGCTCGAGCTCGCGGCGGAAGACGAGGCGGCGGGTCTCGGCGACGCACCCTGGCCGCCACACTTTCGTAAGATGGAGGGCGAAGCACCGCGTGTGCAGCCTTCGCGCGCCCGCTCCACAGCGAAAAAACCCACCGTGAAAAAGCCACGGACCAGGGCGCCACTTCTGGTGGTCGCGAACTCTCCGGACCGAGAAGCGGCCCTCGCCGGTCTCGAAAGGTGGAAGAGTAAACATCCGGAAGTGGCCACCCTTCTCGCCGTCGACGACGTGCTGATCGACTCCATGCGTGGCAGGTCGTCGACCTGGACCCGCATCCGAGTGAACCTGCGAAATGTGCCGGAAGGGTTGCGCCCACCGCAAGAACCCCCCGACCCGGATGAGGATCCAACGCGTGAATGGCGCAGCCGACGCGCTTCGAAGCAGCATCAGAGGTAGCGAAATTCACTGACCGCCGGCGAAAATCACCAACAGCTCTTGTGGTGGAACAACTTCGAGCTGGGCATACGTGCAGTCACTCGGCTGCTTGTCCGTGCGCCACCTGCGAAACTGCGCTGTGTGACGGAAGCGGCTGCCCTGCATGTGGTCGTAAGCGACTTCGACGACCAGTTCGGGACGTAGCGGCTCCCAAGACAAGTCCTTGCCCTGGCTCCAACGGCTCTGGCCCCCGGGCATGCGATGCTCGGCTTCTCCGCTCGCTGGTGCATGCTCGGCCCAATCTTTCCAAGGGTGAGCGGCCAGAGCGTTCTTGCGGTACGGAGTGAGGAATTCTACGAGCTCGCGGCGCTTCCTTTCCGTGAAGCTCGCGCAGACGCCGACATGCTGCAGCGCACCGGAGTCATCGAAAAGGCCGAGCAGGAGTGAGCCAACAGCCGTGCGCTCACCTTTCTTGTGCCAGCGAAAGCCGGCAACGACACAATCGCACTCGCGCTCGTGCTTGACCTTGAGCATCACGCGCTTGTTGGGTTCGTAGGTTCCTGAAACCGGCTTAGCGATGACGCCGTCGAGACCGGCGCCCTCGAAGCGACGAAACCAGTCCGCCGCTATGCTTAATTCTCTGGTTGCGGGCGTCAGGTGGATCGGCGGCGCTGCGGATGAAAGCAGCGATTCCAGCATGAGTCGACGATCTTGGAACGCCATGCTCCGCAGATCTCGGTCTCCCTCGCCGAGGAGATCGAAAAACACGATCGATGCCGGGATTTCTTGTGAAAGAAGCTTCACCCGCGACGCAGCGGGATGAATGCGGAGCTGCAGGGCATCGAAGTCGAGCGCGCCATCCTTTGCGACGACGACTTCGCCGTCAAGCACGCAGCGAGCTGGCAACTGTGACCGGAGCGGTTCGAGCAGTTCCGGAAAGTAGCGGTTCAGCGATTTTTCGTCGCGACTCTGGATCAGGATCTCGTCCCCGTCGCGAAACACCAGTGCACGAAACCCATCCCATTTCGGTTCGTAGATCCATGTTCCGCCTACGGGTAATTCGCCGACCCGCTTGGCGAGCATCGGCAAAACTGGCGGGTTCACAGGAAGATGCATATCTCAGTGTTATACTCTATTGAGCGTTCAAATCGTTCAAGCCGTTCAATCGCTGCGCTTCGTTCAAGTCGTTCCATAAGCGATCTGGTTCCAAACGCTCAAAACGTTCCAGTTGTTTAAGAGTCGGACGCCGATGATTGGACACGTTCAGTTCAGATGAATCGGGATGTAGAAAAAGGGCCTGCGGGCCGGCAGTGAGTATTGACTAACTCGCGCTGCCGCATCTCGCCAGCGCCCGCCGGTCCATTCGATATTCTTGACCTTGACGGTGTACCCCCGCGACCCGAACCCGAGCTTACCATCCAGCACAGCCGTCGAGACGACGGTCAACTGCACGCGGCCTTCAGCGTGACACTGATCGCGACACCGGTGTGATTCTCTTGCAACAAGGGAAGTGTTCTTTCCATTCCATCCTCAGATCCTCGACGTAATAACCGCGGTAAATGGGAATACCTTGAGCCTCCATCTATTCATCGTAGGTATAAATCTTACTCCACATTTTTCCTTCTGCTTGCATCGCCTTGGACATCGTGGCGTTCCTCCCGACAATTTACTCTATCAATCCATATCATCATTAAAAAATCGGAAAAAATCGACCGCAGGATCTCGGTTAGCTCCATGACATACCCGGCCGTCGAATAGATTGGCGCACCGACGCGATAAACAAAGACCCCGCATGCAGCGAGGCCTTACCATCAAATGCGCGGATCAGGTTAAATTAATCGGCATGCGTCGTCGGAAACATCAATGACTTAACGGTGACGGGAATGACTTCGGTGATACCCAGGCACTCGCCGATGTCGATGTAATCCAAGTCACCGACCTCGATGCCATCCACGGCGATGATGTCGCGCGCCACTTTGAACTCATCTTTGAGAATACCGCCGAGGGACTTGGCGATATCGAGATCCAAAGTGAGATAAAGCGGACATTTCGTGTCGTCTGAATCTTTTAAGATCTCAGCGACGCCTGCCGCGATGCGCTTGACCGATTGATAATCCGGCACGCCGCTCACGCTTAAAGACAAGGCCAAGCCCGCAGTGAACCGCGGCAAATCGAACTTACGCAACGATTGCCTGAGCGATTCACTCACCGAATCACCATCGCGAATGGCTGCTTGAATGACTTTGAGTCCGTGCACCGGCAGCGCCTTTTCGTTAGAAACATAGCTGGTGTTGCCGCTGGCTTGAATGGTGTATTCGCCGGCGCCGATGACGGTAGCGCGAATACCTTCGATGGGCTCGCGCAGGATACCCTTCGGCAGTTTCTTCAAATACTCGCGCATGTTCTTACCGAGCACGGGCCCGATGTCACCATAGGCTTTGGGATCGCGGTCATAGACATGCTCGGAAACGCCGCCGGAGAAAACAATATGCTGTATTTGCGTGAAACCGCGATAATTGGTGAACGACGGTGTAACCATTAGCGAACTAGCCATGGGCGAGTTTGGTCCTTCTTCAATCGTCTCGAAGAGAATTCTCGCCATGTAGGCGCCGAAGTCTTCCTTCATTTTTTCAGTAATCGTCTGACCGAGCTCCACTTTGTAGCCGAGCTCTTTCATCATCGTCCGGCCGGCATCTTCGATGCGCGTGATCTTGTCCTTCTCGTCGAAAGCGATCAGACGCGCCCCGATGTTGATCGCAGCCGTTTGCGTCACGACGCCGTCTTCCACCAGAGAGAATTTCGTCGTGCCGCCACCCATATCGACGTTGAGCACGATTTTGTGCTCGCTCTTCGACAAATCCACCGCGCCGCAACCATACGCCGCAAGAAGCGCTTCGTGATTATGACCCGCCGCGGCGCAGATAAACTTGCCCGAGTATTTGGCGAAGTTCTCGACGATGGGCTGGGCGTTTTCTTTCTTGAGCGCTTCGCCGGTGATGATCACGGCGCCGGTGTCGACATCCTCCGGCGTCAGGCCCGCCTCTTTATAGGCGCTGTGAATAAACTCATTAACCTTGTCGGTATCGATCTTGGTCGCCGACACGTAGGGAGTCAGCATGATCGGTGAGCGGTAAAGCACCTCGCGGTTGGTCACTCTGAATTTTCCGGACAGCGACGCGCCTTCGCGCCGCAACGTGATGTGGGAGAAAATCAAATGAGACGTCGATGAACCGATATCGATGCCCACGCTCTTGAGCGAGAACATCTCGAGCCCTTCGATATCGGTGACAATCTCGTCTTCTCCGATGATGAAATTGTCCGGATGGTCGTGATCATAAATGTCGTCGTGCATCTTTCGCCTCAATTTTTCGCGCGAATTTTCCATACCCTAATAATAGGAATCCCCGCGCGCGGCGGGGATTCCTTTAGCTTACCTAATTTCCGCTCGGGAGGAATCGCCTATTGTTTACCCATCGCCTTGGACCACTCGTACTCCGGGTTGGTGTAGCATTCCTCCGGCATGATGCTCTTGATCCCGCGCTTGCCCAATTCCTCTTCGAACTTTCTACGAATGAATGGATCCTCGTTGGGATACTCGATCTGGTCTTTGGCGCGGTCTTCGACTTTTTCCGCGTGGCCGTGGAACTGCATCGGCGGATGCAGCGCGAGATAACGCGCCATGTCACCGCCGGCGTTAAAATGCTGGTGGAACCACTTGTTAGGCGGCGTCACCATGCTGCATTCATGCCACGGGCAAACGATCTTCTCTTTGCCTTCTTCCCACATGATCGAATAGCCTTCGCCCGCCGGAATGATGATCGCGCGGCCCGGACCATGGCGGTGCGCCTTCTTGTAGGTCTTCGGTGCAAAGACCGACATATGCGCGGTCAATTCGGAATTTGGGAACTGCATGAACACGCTTTTACCGCCGGCACCCCGTCGTTCGTTGGCGTCGAGCTTGTTCCACGCGCGCATGTCGGGAAAGAAATTGCCGTACCAAAAACCCCGCAAACCGAGCCCTTCGTCGAAGTCCTTGGCTTGGACCAGTTTGGCCTCAGAGTAAAAGTCCCCTTCTGTTATGGCAGTGGTCGGCTCAAACGAGTTGTTGAAATACATCTCAGGGTCCGGCAGAGCGGACATGGCCATCGGCATATAACTATAATGAAACAGCCGTACCGGCTTGTCACCCTGCATATTGCTGAAAACATGCTGATGGTGGCGCGGCACCAAAAACATCGAATGCTCTTGCCACTCAAAGCTCTTCTTGGGTTTGTTTTCGGCCCACACAGTCGAGAGGCCGCGACCAGAACATACGTAGACGATTTCATCGAGGGCGAACTTGATCGGAGGCGTTGATTTGCCGGGTGCAATTTCACTTACACGTGCCGAGCTAACACCTTCTTGGCCCAACAGCTGAATGAATGCGGCTTTGCATCCTCTTTCTTCCCACCACTCCAACTCGATGGTACGTAAATCTTCAATATAATAACCGGTATGGATCGGAATCCCCTTCGTTTTCATCCACCGGTCATAGGTAAATTCCTTACTCCACATGGTGACGACCGGTTCTTGTTTGGCTGCTTCGGCCATAAATCTTCCTCCTTGTCTCTTTCTTCTATCGTCTCGCTTCTTTGCTGGCAACCTGCAATCGCACAACTGCCCATTGCAGTGCCGCTTCGGCTGCGTCCCAATCCTTTTCTTCCCGGTTGAGCTCGGCCAGCCGATTTTCCGCGCGTTCTTTGGCCTGCTGCGCTCGCGCTATATCGATTTCCGCAGCGAACTCCGCAGCTGGCGCCAATACGGTCATAACATTATCCAAAACCTCGGCATAGCCCCCGCTTACTGCCAGAGTCGTCTTACTAGTGCCCTGCTTGTAGCTCATCTCGCCGGGCACGAGCGTCGACAAAAAAGCGATGTGATTCGGTAGCACGCCGAACTCGCCCAATTCCCCCGGGGCGGTGACTTCATCGACTTCTTCGTCGAGAAGCATCTGACTCGGCGTCACCACTCGAAGCGTGATTTTGTCGGCCATCTCAAATTTCGATGTGCTAGGCGTGAGATGTAGGGGCAAGGCGCGCCTTGCCCCTACTATTGCCTGCCTGCCTATTGCCTCGTCTTACGCCGCCGCCATCTTCTTGGCTTTCTCAACAGCCTGCTCGATGGTGCCGACCATGTAAAAGGCCTGCTCGGGAATATCGTCGTGTTTGCCGTCGACGACTTCCTTGAAGCCACGGATCGTGTCTTTCAATTCCACGTAGGCGCCGGGAGTTCCGGTGAACGCCTCGGCGACGTGAAACGGTTGCGACAGAAAGCGCTGAATTTTGCGCGCCCGGGCCACGGTCAATCTATCTTCTTCGGACAACTCATCCATACCGAGAATGGCAATGATGTCTTGCAAGTCTTTGTAACGCTGGAGGATCAGCTGCACCGAACGAGCGACGTCGTAATGCTCCGAGCCGACTACATGGGGATCCAAAATTCGTGACGTTGAGTCGAGCGGGTCCACCGCCGGATATATACCCAACTCGGCGATTTGCCGCGACAGCACCGTGGTCGCGTCCAAGTGCGCGAACGTCGTCGCCGGCGCCGGGTCGGTCAAGTCGTCGGCGGGGACATAAATCGCCTGGACCGAGGTAATCGAACCTTTCCGCGTCGTGGTAATCCGTTCCTGGAGTTCGCCCAAGTCAGTCGACAAAGTCGGCTGATAACCGACGGCCGAAGGCATACGGCCGAGCAGGGTCGAAACTTCTGAGTTGGCCTGGGTGAAACGGAAGATGTTGTCCAGGAAGAGCAGCACGTCCCGACCCTCATCGTCGCGGAAATACTCCGCCAGTGTGAGCGCGGTCAGGGCGACGCGGGCACGGGCTCCAGGCGGTTCGTTCATCTGGCCATAGACCAGGGAAGTCTTGTTGATGACGCCCGACTCCTTCATTTCGAGCCAGAGGTCGTTTCCTTCACGGGTGCGCTCGCCGACGCCGCCAAAGACGGAGTAGCCGCCGTGCTTCATCGCAACGTTGTTGATCAGCTCCATGAGAATGACGGTTTTGCCGACGCCGGCTCCGCCGAATAGGCCGATCTTTCCGCCGCGGGCATAAGGCGCGAGCAAGTCGACGACCTTGATACCGGTTTCGAATGCTTGAACTTTGGTTTCTTGATCGACGAATTCCGGAGTTGGCCGGTGAATCGGATAGGATTTTTTGGAGTTGATCGGACCCGCTTCATCCACCGGCTCGCCGATCACGTTGAGAATCCGGCCGAGGGTTTCTTCTCCTACTGGCACGGTAATTCCCGCACCCGTATCCATCACGTCCATGCCGCGGACCAGACCTTCGGTGGCGTCCATGGCGATACAGCGGACCGTGTTTTCACCCAAGTGCTGCGCCACTTCCAAAACGAGATTCCACGACTGGTCACTAATCGCCGGATTGGAAGCCTTCAAGGCGTTGTAGATCGACGGCAGCGAGCCGTCGGCAAACTCCACGTCGATGACCGCGCCCAAAACCTGGGTGATTTTCCCCATGTCCATAATATTAAAACCTCCAAAAACGTGTTCGTGCTCGTGGCTCGTGCTGGTAAATCTGTGCTTGTTGTTCTACCGAACACGAGCACGTATCACGATCACGGTTTTACATCACTTCAAAGCTTCCGCCGTGCCGACGATCTCCATCAGCTCGCGCGTGATCGACGCCTGCCGCGCTCGGTTCATTTGCAGCGTCAAACTGCCGATCATCTTTGCCGCGTTGCTGGTGGCCGAGTCCATGGCCGTCATGCGCGCGCCGTGCTCGCTGGCGGTCGCTTCCAACAACGCCCGCTGCGCGGCAACGTCGGTAATTCTCGGCAAGAGACTTGCCAGAAGTTCCTGCACTCCCGGCTCATATAGATACTCCGTCAGTTGCTGTGGTTCTGTCTCACTACTCGTCAAGGCAATGGGTAATAGTTTTTCCAACGTCGGCACCTGAGAGAGTGCCGAGCGAAATCGGCTGTACAAGATGTAAACCGCGTCAGTCTCGCCATTGAGGAAACGCGCTATCAACTTGTGAGCGATCTCTGCCGCCAGCTCATCGGCCGGCGCAGCCAGGATGCCGATGTAGCGGTCGACAATGGCCGCACGGCGGCGGCGAAAATGATCGGCTCCTTTGCGTCCAACCAGAGTAAGCTCGATTTTCTTGTCGCCACTGTTTTTCCGAATGAACGCTTCGGCGGCACGAATCAGATTGGCATTGTATCCGCCGCACAGGCCGCGATCCGAGGTAAACAGGACCAGGTCAATATTCTTTTCGTCGCTAGCCCTAAGCAGCGGATGGACCTCGCCGGACACGCGAGCGGTGACGTTCTTTAAAAGCTCGGTCATCTTTTCTGCATACGGTCGCGCCGCCACCGCCGCCTCTTGGGCGCGGCGCAGCTTGGCCGCCGACACCATCTTCATGGCCTTGGTGATCTGCTGCGTGTTGCGAACCGAGCTGATCCGCTTACGTATTGCTTTGAGCGTCGCCATGCGTCATTTTCGTTTCGGGTTTATCGTTCCGCGTTTCGAGTTCACCCAAAACGTGAAACCCTAAACTTAAGCCTTGAACACCCCTTTAAACTCTTCCAACGCCTTAGTCATCTTGGCGCGTAGATCTCCGTCCAGCTCGCGCTTCTTGAGAGTGTCAGCGAAGATATCCGGATGCCTCGACTCGATGAACGAATACACCTCTTGTTCGTATTTTTTCAGTGCCGTCGCTGGCAGTTCATCGACGAAGCCGTTGGTGCCGGCGTAAATAATTAAAATCTGTCTTTCGACCGGCAGCGGTTGATACTGGTCCTGTTTTAACAATTCGACCAGACGCGAGCCGCGACTGAGCTGACGCTGGGTGGCCTGGTCCAAGTCGGAGCCGAATTGCGCGAAGGCCGCCATCTCACGATACTGCGCCAACTCGAGGCGTAGCGTGCCGGCGACTTGTTTCATTGCCTTGATCTGCGCGTTGCCGCCGACGCGGGAAACTGAAATGCCGACGTTGATCGCCGGGCGAACACCGGAATAGAAGAGATCGCTTTCCAAAAAGATCTGCCCATCGGTAATCGATATCACGTTGGTCGGAATGTAAGCGGAAACGTCGCCTGCCTGGGTTTCGATGATCGGTAAAGCCGTGAGGGATCCGCCGCCGCGCGCGTCGCTCATCTTGGCCGCGCGTTCAAGCAAGCGGGAGTGAAGATAGAAAACGTCGCCAGGGTACGCTTCGCGTCCAGGCGGACGGCGCAACAGCAACGAGAGCTGACGGTAAGCGACGGCGTGCTTGGACAAATCGTCGTAGATCAGCAATGCATGGCCGCCGTCATCACGGAAGTGCTCGCCCATCGTGCAACCGGAATAAGGCGCAATGAACTGCAGCGGCGCCGATTCGGATGCCGTCGCCGCGACGACGATGGTGTAATCCATCGCGCCCGCCTCGCGGAACCTATCGACGACCTGGGCGACCGTCGAACGCTTCTGGCCGATCGCCACATAGATGCAGACGACGTTGCCACCCTTTTGGTTGATGATCGTGTCAATGGCGACAGCGGTCTTGCCCGTCTGACGGTCGCCGATGATCAACTCGCGCTGGCCGCGGCCAATGGGGATCATACCGTCGATCGCCTTCAAACCCGTCTGCAGCGGCTCTTTCACCGGCTGGCGCGCGACGATGCCGGGCGCTTTGAGCTCGATGCGTCTTTTGTTTTTGGCGTCGATCGGCCCGCGACCGTCGATGGGCTCACCCAACGCGTTCACAACGCGGCCGACGAGCTCCTTGCCGACAGGAACCTCGGCGATACGCCCGGTCCGTTTGACTGTATCGCCCTCTTTGATCATGTGGGTTTCGCCGAATAGCGCAGCGCCGACGTTGTCCTCTTCGAGGTTGAGCGCAACGCCGTAAATGCCATGGGGAAACTCAAGCAGCTCACCGGCGGCGACTTTGTCGAGCCCGTGCACGCGAGCGATACCGTCACCGGTGGAAAGCACCGTGCCGATTTCCTGGATCTCAACCGTTTTTTCGTAATCGCGAATCTGTTCTTTGATGATTCGGCTGATCTCCGCCGTGCCGATTTCCATATTGAGGCTCCTTAGTATCCGCGCGCGATGCGCTGTTTCATTTTTTCAAGCTGGGTGCGAATGCTGCCGTCGTAGACTTTGCCTGCCAATTCGATCAACAAGCCGCCGACTAGGTCCGAGTCGGTTTCCTGCTGCAGTACAACCTCTTTGCCGGATATACTGCGTAGCCGACCGCGCAATTGCTCGACCATCGCCGGCTCCAGACTGCTGGCGCTAACGACCTTCGCGTCGACGCGTCCTTTGGCTTCATTGAGCAGTCGCCGATAGCAACTGACAATGCCGGTCAAATGGATCAGACGATCGCGGTCCAAAAGCAACGAAAGGAAATGCACGGTTAGAGGCGAAAGCTGCTGGCTCCGCGTAACCTGAGTGAGAATGCGTTTTCTCGCATCGACGCCGAAAGCCGGGTTGGTCAGGACCTGCTCGAGTTCGGATTCGTCATATGCCGCATAAAACTCTTCGATCTCTTGGCCGATTTTTTCTTCTTGGCCGGCCTCGCGCGCCAATTGAAAAAGCGCTTTGGTATATCGCCGGCTTAAGCTGCCTTCTATCATGAAGTCTAACCGATTGTTTGAATAAACTCTGCTACGAGCCGGCTCTGATCGGCGCCGGATATATTGCGCTGCACTAACTCTCGAGCCGTCGTTGCGGCCTGGTTGGCCATCTCCTCGCGCATCTTTTGCCGCGCAATTTTAACTTCTTGATCGGCGAGAAAGTTGGCGTCTTCTTTGATTTTTAACGCCATGGTATGCGCTTCACTGATGAGCTTGCTCTTTTCTCTCTCACCTTCCTCTCGCAGTGAGCTGTGAATTGACTGCGCCTCCTTGTCGAGTCCCGCCAGTTTGGCTTTGTATTCGCGGACCAGCGACTCAGCGGCTTGTTTCCTGGCCGTGGCTTGCGTAATTGCCGAGAGAACTTCTTGATGGCGCGTTTTGAGGAAGTCACGGGCCAACGGAACTGCGAATTTAATAATGACGAATGCGTAAATAATGAAATTGGCAAGGGGCCAACCCACGTCGGTGATCGACGGCGCGTGATGTTCGGCTTCGGCCGCAGCCGAGGCCCAAGCCTGTGCGGTGGCGAGGAGGTCAAGCGCGATCACGCGACTCTCCTCCCTAGTATTTTGCTTACCATTTCCGCGGCGACCGCAACCGCTTCAGTGGCGGCAAGCCGCCTTTCCCGTTCCATTGCGGCGGCCACTTCTCGGCGAACACTTTCAAGGGTCCTCGTCGCTTCTTCGCGTGCCTGGCTGAGAATTCTTTCACGCTGTTGGCGGCCGTCCTGCAGGATCGCTTCCTTAGCCGCGTATCCGGCCGCCTGTGCTTGGGCGATTTTCTCGTCATACTGAGCGCGCAGTTGCGCGCCCTCGAGCTCTAGGTCCGCTGAGTCATGCTGCGCGCCCGTGGTTTTGCGCTCGCGTTCTTCGAGCAACTGCAAGTACGGCTGGAATAGGACTTTGTTGAGGATTAACAACAAGACGACGAACAGAATAACTTGATAAGCGACGCTGATGTCTAAAGAAATCATTGGTCCATTTTCGCCTTTGTGCACGCCCTTGCGAGTGTCTAACGCGCCTGGGCGATGCAAAACCCAAGGCCCAGATAATAAAAAACCTACCTTCAGTGATGAACGTAGGATCTTGGGATGGAATTAACGGCGAACCGAAATCTAGTTTTTGGAATCAGCTTGCAGCTTTGGTGCTGGAGCTGCCGCAGCCTTGTCCGCACTCACGCTTTGTGAACTTGCGACTCCGCCCTTTTGCTTTGTCACTCCCATGGAGCAGTCACCCTCAAACACCACGCCCTCAGTGATGATCAACCGGGGGGTATCGATATTGCCAATTAACCGCGCCGGCGCCGTTAACTCTACCTTTTCTTTGGCGGTGACGTTACCTTCGACCTTACCTAGGATTACCACCACTTCGCCCCAAATCTTGGCGCGAACCTCGGCGCCTTCACCGATTGTCAATGTGCCATGACACTGAATGTCTCCATCCACCGCGCCATCGATTCTGGCAGGACCTTGAAAGCTGAGCTGGCCCGAAACGCGGCTTCCTTTATACAGATGTCCGACCAACGCCGCGGTTGAAGGTTGCGACGCGACTTCCGTTTTGGGAGCAGATTTCGCTTCCGGCGCGGTGACCGCTGGAGCAGGCGCCACCGGAGCCGTAGCAACTGGAGCTGCAGCCACTGGAGCCGGTTGAGGCGCTGGCTTCGGAGCTTCCGGAGTTTTTTCCGGCACCTTTTCAGGGACTTTTTTTCCACTCGGGTTTCGATCAAACCAAGCCATAAATTGG
>WNFZ01003759.1_pt1 | contig 24793 bp, 19 predicted proteins | sample 5400081 | NCBI WGS metagenome assembly WNFZ01 (sample SAMN13153365, study PRJNA577476) | soil metagenome | isolation source: 80 cm soil or saprolite under grassland replicate 1 | place: USA:California | collected 2016-06-15
CGGCGGCGTCAGTATTGCTACCTTCAACCTCTCCCCTCAGATGCGCAGCGCCGAGCAGCCTCCGACAGTTTCAATTCCCCCTAAAATCGATTACGTCTCCATGCAGTTGAACCTCGAACCCGACGATCATCCAGTATACAGAGCTGCCCTAATTGATCTGGCTAATCAGCAAACTCTTTGGCGTAGCGGTGAGTTGAAGGCGAGAGGGGCACGGGATGGAAAAACGATAAGCGTAAAATTTCCCGCCGGTCTGCTAAGGCCGCAAGCTTATCTCGTACGACTTACTGGCGTTTCCCCGAATGGCGCAGCCGAGATTATTAGTGATTACCCCTTCAGAGTTGTGAACAAATGAACTCGTCACAGAGGTAAACAGATTGTTGGGCGAAGGAAAAGCCGTGAAGCGCGCCCGCTGGCAGAGCGTGTTCTGGCGATTCGGGAAGAAGTACTGGGACCGGATCACCTTCCTTCATTCTGGCGAGTGGGCCAACCTCGACGGCCGGCGCTGAGGCGGCTCCAGACGATAGCGGCACCATTACAGTCAGCATAAAGTAGTAATGTTCAAACAGGGAATCAGTCGACTGAAACGATACTGTTCGTTTCATAAGAGCGCAGGTCTAGCCATTCTTTTACTCATGCTCCCGGTGCGATCCGCGGACGGCATCGCGGCCCATGCCAAAACGTGCGACCGGCCGTCTGCTCAAGCGCCATTGCAACAGCAAGTAACTGTTGCTCCCAACGCGCCGACGAGCACTTTGCTCGAAGCTGATAAGCCTGTCGAAAGCGAAATCCTGGGCGGTCAGATCCAGAGTTACCGGATCATCCTGACTGCCGGTCAATCTGTTTTCGTAACCGTTCAGCAGCGCGGGATTGATGTTGTCGAGAGGGTATTCGAGCCCGAAGGGAGGTTAGTCTCGGAGTTCGACTCCGAGTTTAGATCGCAGGAACCAGATCAGCTGGGCTTCGTCGCCGAGACCTCCGGAGCCTACCGTTTGGAGGTCAAAGCGAAGGTCAGGGACGCGGTGGGACACTACGAAATTCGAGTAAGCGAAATTCGAGCGGCGACGCAACGAGACCGCTCGTTGGACGAAGCTCACAGGCTGGGCACGGAATCAGACATGACGTTCCGGCGCGGCAAGTATGATGAAGCAATTTCGCTCGGCGCCCGCGCAGTGAAAGCCGTTGAGCAAACGCCAGACACGGATGATGTCTATCTGGGTCACCTACTTAATCAGTTGGGTTACATGCAACGGGAAAAGGGCGAGTACAAAGAGGCTGAATCGACACTTCAACGCGCCCTGGACATTAATGAAAAAAGACTGGGGCCGAAACATCCCCAAACCGTCTACTCAGCCAGCTGCTTAGGATTGGTATATCTCTCCAGGAACGACTACCCGAAAGCGGGACGGATGCTTCAAGCAGGCCTTGACTCCAGCGAAGAAACATTGGGGCCGGATCATCCAAGAGTCGCATTTCAGTGGCTCAATTTGGGGTCGCTGCACTTGAATCTTGGTGATTTGGGCCAAGCCGAGAAGGACTTCCAACACGCATTGACCATAGCCGAGAAACTGCTCGAGGTTTATGACCCCGTCAAGCCGGCGGCGCTCAACAATCTGGGTTGGTTGTACATCACCAGGAAGGACTATGAGCGAGCCGAAACTTGTGAGCAGCAAGCTCTATCCATTTATGAACAGACACGTGGTCCCGAGCATCCCTACCTTGTTTCGCCGCTGATGAATCTCGGGATAATAGCGCGCGAAAGAAAAGATTATCCCAGGGCTTTGGAATTCTATTTCCGCGCGTTGCCAATATCAGAGAAAGCGCTGGGCCAGGACCACATCAGCGTAGGGATGCTGTTCAATAACATTGCCAACATCTATAAAGCGAAGGGCGACTATCCCAGAGCTTTGGAGTTGCAACAACGAGCGCTCAACATCGCAGAGAAATCCGGTGGGCGTTATCACATCCTGACCATCGTCTCGATCGGGAATATCGCAAACCTTTACAGGGTGCAAGGAGATGTTGCCAACGCTGTCGCGTTTCAAAAACGGCTCGACGGCCGACTTGAGACGGCGCTTTCCCTGAATCTGGCTATCGGCTCTGAACGCCAAAAATTGGCGTATTTTGATTCGCTGGCGGAGCGGACTGATCGGACTATCTCATTGCACTTGAATTTTGCTCCAGACAATCCCGAGGCGGCTGCGCTGGCAGCACTGGTGCTGCTCCAACGTAAGGGACGCATTCTGGACGCGATGTCTGATAGCCTGACGGCGCTTCGCGAGCGTTTCAACGCCGATGACCAAAAACTGATTGATCGGCTGAACTCAACAACCGCGGAACTGGCAAAGCTCGCCCTTGGTGGTCCCCAGAAAATGGAACCGTCGGAATATCAGAACCAGCTCAGTGCTTTGCAGGAACAAAAAGACAAACTTGAGGAGGCCATAAGCGCGCGCAGTGCGGCATTCCGTACGCGCTCACAGCCCGTGACATTAGCTGCAGTGCAGGCGGCAATTCCACCCGGTGGCGCTCTAATTGAGTTTGCGAGCTACCGCCCGTTCGATCCGAGAATTGAAGGTAACCAGTATGGCGAGTCACGCTATGTTGCCTACATTCTGCGACAAGGTGGCGAAGTGGGCTGGCGAGAAATTGGCCCGGCAAAAGAGATTGACTCCGCCGTAGACTCCCTGCGACAGGCCCTACGCGATCCTGAGCGGAAAGATGTACAGCAACTCGGACGCGCAGTCGACGAGAAGGTTATGCAGCCGCTTCGCGGACTGCTGGGAGATTCAAGCCAGCTGCTGATCTCGCCGGATGGTCAATTGAACCTGATTCCCTTTGCGGCCTTGGTCGATGAGAACGGAAAATATTTGTTGGAGCGTTATGCCATCACATACGTGACCAGCGGCCGTGACCTACTACGCACGCGGGTGGAACGTGAGAGTAAAACCGGACCCCTGATAGTTGCGAACCCATCATTCGGTGTCCCTGACACAGAGCAGGCACTTAGGGTGATGAAGCCGATAACGGCCAGCATGAGACGCAGAAGTGTGACAACTGCTCGAGATTTATCGGAAGTGTATTTTGCTCCACTTGGGAGCACGGAACTGGAAGGACGCACTATCCAAACACTCTTTCCGGGCGCAACCCTGTTGACTGGCAGGCTCGCGACAGAATCGGCGCTCAAACAAACAAGAGCACCCGAGATTTTGCATGTCGCGACACATGGATTCTTCCTGCAAGACAGCAGAGCCATCTCCAGCGAAACTGCCGGAATGCGTGGCATCAACACCAACGTGAGAATAGAGAACCCATTGATGCGTTCCGGCCTGGCACTGGCAGATGCAAACATGCGGACTGCTGGCAGCGATGATGGCATCCTGACGGCCCTGGAAGCCTCGGGACTGAATCTGTGGGGTACAAAATTGGTCGTGCTGTCTGCGTGCGACACGGGACTGGGCGAAGTGCATAACGGTGAAGGCGTTTACGGTCTGCGCCGCGCTTTCGTGTTGGCCGGGGCGGAGTCACTAGTGATGAGCCTATGGCCAATCAGTGATCGCTCGGCGCGCGAGTTGATGACACACTACTACCAGAACCTCAAAAGCGGAATGGGACGCGGTGAGGCACTCAGACAGGTGCAGTTGGAAATGCTCAAGCACAATCGACAACTCCATCCGTTCTATTGGGCCAATTTCATCCAATCCGGAGAGTGGGCCAACCTCGACGGTAAGCGTTGAGCTCATTAGCGGGTGGATCCCCCTCGCGGTATCACGATCAGTTCGGCCCCATGAAGTCAGTGCCACCGCCGCGGTAGCGGGCGGGTGAAAACTCTGAAATCCCACCCACGGGAGTAACGGGAGTGGGTGGATGGTTCAGATCCAACCTACTCGCGATCACGCCGAGTTCTTGAATCCCACCAACTTCCGAAGCTGTGAAAAAAAGCGTTAACTCGGTTTCACCGCGTTAGGGGTGGCATGTTTATAGTTCGACGAACAAAACCCCTCCGGCGGCGTTCGGAGGAGCGGAACTGTTCTCGCGTGCTGAAGGTCTAGAGGCATTCCGCTCCTCCGAACGCCGTTGGTTCGGGCATTTCAACTCGGGCTATAAACATCTCACTCCTCCGGAGTGAAACTCACTCTTCCTGTCCACACCTGAAATGTTTTTGCCGAAATGTCTTATCTAAATGAAGAGTATATCGTCCACTTTGAGACGACCCGATAACTGCTCCATTAACGACGATGTAAGTTCCAGCAGCGCCACTCCAGGCACAATGCGACGCTGAAATCGGTTTGCCTATCACCAGCATCTCGAGTCCGACGGACCTTGAAAAACCTGACGATCAAGATTCTCGACCTCGACAAGGTTGACCACCGGTCCAAAGTCTCGAAAGGAAGCACATATGAAACAGCGCAAGAAACTCACTTCCGCACCAGTCTTCCTACTTCTATTTTTGTGCGCAGCTGCGTTGTGGGTGGTCGGTCCCGCTCTCGCTCAGATGACTGACCGAACCCAAAACCCCAACGTTGCGAATGCGGGCATCGCCAAATCACTCTCGCAGGAGATCGGCGCGGGCCGTGGCAACTCGACAACGGCTGACTCGTCATCATTCATCATCGCGCGCGATCCCTTCCGCGCAATTCGTCGAGGAAGGCAGCTCTTCCAACGAAAGTTTCTTCGCAGTCAGGGGCAGGGACCTCTGGCCGCAGACGGCGTCGGCGACATTAACACGAACCTTGCTCTTGGCGCAGGCCTCAGTGATAGCTGCGCCGGATGTCATGGTCGTCCAAAAGGTGCGGCGGGTTCTGGAGGCGATGTCGTTACCAGACCGGATAGTCGAGACGCCCCGCACCTGTTTGGGCTAGGTCTGAAAGAAATGTTGGCGGATGAAATTACCTCAGACCTGCGCGCAATACGCAGTCAGGCAATCGAGGACGCGCGGCGCCTGGAGCGCACCGTGACCAAAACGCTGGACAGCAAGGGAATAAACTACGGCTCGATCATCGCCCGACCTGATGGCACGATCGACACTTCCCAGGTCCACGGCGTTGATCCGGACCTCCGCGTGCGGCCCTTCTTCGCCCACGGAGGAAAGATCTCAATCCGTGAGTTTGCCGTCGGGGCCTTCAATGACGAGATGGGATTGCAGGCGGTTGACCCTGACATGATGCGAGCCAAAAGCGGGGCGCCCGTTACGACTCCGGCGGGGATGGTACTTGACGGATCGAAAGATCAGCTTGAAACGCCTCCTACTGATGACGAACGGGCGGATCCCGACCATGATGGCGTTGTCAACGAAATCCCTACGAGCATCGTTGATTTCATGGAGTTCTACCTGCTCAACTATTTCAAGCCCGGCCTTTACCAGCAGAATGATGAGACCGAGCGAGGGCGCAGGATCTTTGAGCGTGTTGGGTGCGCGCAGTGCCATATTCCTGACCTTCAGATCAACAAAGACCGCCGCGTCGCCGACTTAGATACTTTCTATGATCCTGAGCACGGTATTCTCAACAACTTGTTCGCGACGGCAGTTCCGCTGTTCAATGCCACCGATGACCAAAGCGGCTTCCCGACGTTGAAGCTACCCAAGCTTCAACCATTCCTTGTCAAGAACATTTTCACTGACATCAAGCGGCACGATCTTGGTCCTAACTTCTACGAGCGAAACTACGACGGGACGGTGCGCACGGAATTTCTGACTACTCCGTTATGGGGTGTTGGCACAACGGCCCCGTATGGTCACGATGGGCGCAGCATCAACCTGTCAGAAGTCATCCTGCGTCATGGAGGCGAGGCCGGGGACGCGCGCGAACAGTTTGCACAACTTACGTCCCGGGAACAGGCACGCCTGATCGCGTTTCTTAACTCATTAGTCCTCTTCCCACCTGACGACACTGCTTCGACGCTGGACCCTGGGAATCGCAACGCACTCGGTTTCCCGCAGTTCGGACACGGGAGTATCAAACTCACCGTACTCTTCAATAATCCAAACGATCCGGAATAGCGACGCTAACCGGACTTCGACAGTTGGGCAAAGAAAATCACCGCGAGTTGCGAGGCTCGCGGTGATTTTCTTCGAGTAGGCTTTGTTGATCCACGAAGTTACGCAACTCGGCAACGCCGCAACCAAATTAAGCAAAGATTGTAGGGGCGTCGCTCCGTGGGCGCCCCTTCTTGCCACCAACCGCTCGGGGCGCCCACGGAGGGACGCCCCTACAATCTTTGCTCGATCCTCCTTGACCGGAGCCGAAACTTTGGAAAGAATTCCACAAGTCTCTTAGTTCCCGGCGCCGCAATAGCTACTGGCTCTCAGCAGCTCAACGTAGATAAGGATGTATTGTGCAAAGGGTTGAGCCAAAAAAGGATTGGGTGCTCACTCCGGATGCGTTTGAAGGGCTGCTGCATTGGCTTGATGAAGGCACAAGCTCAAACGGAGAAACCTACCTCGAGATGCGACGACGCCTGGTCGCATACTTCGATCGCAAACACTGCCCCAACCCGGACGAACTCGCTGATGAGACCTTAAACCGTGTTGCGCGCCGCCTTAAAGAGGAAGGGGCAATTACTACCGATGCCCCGGCCCACTACTGCTACATTGTTGCTCGCTTTGTCCTACTCGAGTTTTTACGCAAGCAACAACCTCACGAGTCTCTTAATGATAGGCTGCTGTTTCGACAAACAGCACAGGTCAGCGCAACGCCAGATATGAGTGAAGAGCAGAAGGAAAAGGAAAGGCGGTGGGGCTGCCTCGAGCGGTGCATGGACGGTATGGAAGCGGAGAGTCGCGAATTCATCGTGGGCTATTATCATGGGGAACAACGGGTCAAGATTGAGAATCGCCGCGCGATTGCCGTGAAACTGGGAATCACCGTGAACGCCCTGAGCATTCGTGCCTGTCGTATACGAGGAAAACTTGAGGAGTGCATACAACAATGCCTGAGCAGCGGTGTATGAAAGGTTTTGCCAGATTTCTCTAATATCAGTGGGGAAGGTCTCGCAGTGTGCTCCATGAGCATTCGCAAGGCCGGACAGGCGTGGGAGACTGATAACTAGTGCAAAAGCAGCCAATTGATGAACACCTGTTGACCGACTATCTTCTTGGGGCTTCGTCGGAAACGGACACCGAACGCCTCGATAAGATGAGTCTGGTTGATAGCGAATTCGCTGATCGGCTGCGCGTTGTGGAAGATGATTTAGTGGATGCTTACGTCAGGGGCGAACTGTCGGGAGATTTGCGGAATAGATTTACCTCACACTACCTTGCCTCACCCCGGCGGCGGGAGAAAGTCAAGGTCGCCGAGACTTTAATTGTCTTTGCCGACAAGGCTGCGAAGGCGCAGTCGACGGACAGCGCGGTCTCTGCCAAAGCGACAGACCGGACGCTTTTCAGCAAACCTTCGCGACCGAGTTTTTTTGCGATGCCGCGTCTGGCCCTTCAGTGGGGATTCGCCGCCGTCGCCCTCGCGTTGTTGGTGGCGGGTGGATATCTGGCTTATGAAAATATCCGCCTGCGCAATCAGATAGCGCAAACGCAAACAGAGCGCGCGGCGCTTGAACAGCGCGAGCAGGCGCTGAAACAACAGCTCGACGCTCAACATTCGGCGAGTGTCGAGACTCAGGAAGAGTTGGTACAGGTGCGCGAGCGGCTGGCGCAACTTGAGCAGCAACAACCAAACGGTCAGCCTCGCGAACCTCGAATCGTTGCTTTTAACTTGTCGCCGCAAACCAGGGGAGCTGGGCAGATCGCCACGATCTCAATACCGGCTGGAACCGATTCTGTTGCCCTTAGACTCGAAGTCGAGGCGACAGGCTTTCCCGCCTACCAGGTAGCGCTTAAGAATCCCGCGACGGGTCAAGTCATTTGGCGCAGAAGGAAGCTCAAAGCCACTGGAAACGGCACAGTCCTTCCCCTCAGTGTTCCTGCTAGTTTGTTGAAATCGCAGAACTACGTCCTTGAGCTCTCTGGCATCTCCCCCAACGGCGATGCTGAAAACGCTGGTAGTTATCCTTTCAGGATCATCAGACACTAGCCGCACAACTCATAATCTTGAAGCTGCCCGATGGAGGCTCTTATGTGTTTAAGAATGGCGCTTCACCACAACTTGAAACCTTCGCTGCGCAAGACCTTTTGTCGTGGTTTGGTTCTGATTGCGATGCTCTGTTTTCCTTTTAACACTGGAGGAAAGGTCGGAGCGCAAACAGCCCAAATGACTGCAATCGAAGTGGGTAAGCCGCTTGAACGAGAGTTGTCAGGCAGTCAGAAACATTACTATCAAATCACGCTTACCGCAGGCCAATATGCAAGCGTGACTATCGAACAGCGTGGCATTGATGTCGTCGTATACCTGCTTGGAACGGCCGGGAAGGCCAGCATTGAATACGATGGCGAAATTGGAGCTCATGTAGAAGAAGTCAACTTTGTGGCCGACACTGCCGGAAGTTATAGGTTGGCGATTGAGGCAAAGTACCAGGGAGCGTCGGCCGGCAGTTATGAGATTCAATGGACTGAAGTGCGAACCGCCAATGAAAAAGATCGCTTGCTACACCAAGCGCGCAGATTAAAGACAGAAACCACTCAGTTGATGCGTGCCGGCAAGTATGACGAAGCACTTCCGCCGGCAGAAAGATCGCTTGCTATTATGGAGCAAGAGCTAGGCGCCGAACATGTTGAGGTGGCGAACTCGCTCTGCACCCTCGCCTACATCCTCTCTACCAAAGGAGATTACAAAAGGGCTGAACCCTTGTATCAACGAGCGGTCGCTATTGGGGAAAAAACTCTGGGGCAAGAGCATCCGGGCCTGGCTCGCTATCTTTACCGTTTTGGGAATCTCTATAACTACACTGGAGACTATGCGCGCGCAGAGTCGCTCTATCAACGGGCCCTCCTGATTCAGGAAAAGGCTTTGGGGGTTGAACACCCCGACGTGGGTACTACGCTCGAGCAGCTTGCTTCCCTCTACCGCACATATGGCGACTTCACACGCGCCGAACCGCTCTTTCAACGCGCGCTGCTAATAGCGGAAAAAGCGCTCGGGGAAGAGAACGCTGAGGTTGCTCGTATTCTCAATAACTTTGCCAGTTTCTACAGGGAAAAAGGAGATTACGCTAAAGCCGAGCCGATGTATCAACGCGCGCTCCGCATTTGGGAGAAATCGGAGGGAGGAGTCAACCATCCTAATTACGCGGCAGCTCTTAACAATTTGGCCAATCTTTATCGCAATAAACGCGATTACGACAAAGCCGAGCCGTTGTATCAGCGCGCGTTATCAATTAAGGAAAGAGCTCTGGGGTTGGACCATCCAGACGTGGCGCGCTATCGCGACAACCTCGCCTCACTTTATTACGCCAAGCGCAATTACGCCAAAGCGGAACCTCTTTACCTGAGCGCACTTGTGACTTGGGAGAAAAAGCTGGGGCCACATCACCCGATGGTGGGGCGGAGTCTCCGAAACCTGGGAAACCTTTACTTTGCCCTCAACGATTACGCAAAGGCCGAACAGTTGTATCAACGCGCTTTGTCCATTTATGAAAAGGCATTTGGGACAAACTATTATTTCCTTGCCAGCATTTTCACGAGTTTGGCCAAGACATCCGCGGCGGAAGACAAGTTCACTCAGGCAGTGGCCTATCTTTGGCGCGCCAACGACATTCTTGAACATAACGTCAACCTCAATCTCGCAGTAGGTTCTGAACGCCAGAAAATGGCTTACCTTGACCAGTTGCCGGAACAATTGAATCGAGCCGTATCGCTCCATGTGCGTTTCATTGCCGAGGACCCATTGGCGCGCGATCTCGCGGCGACTACAGTGCTGCAATACAAAGGGCGCGTACAGGACGCGTTATCTAATAACCTTGCAGCATTGCGGAGTCGCTTTAGCTCGGCAGATCAGGCGCTACTGGATCAGTTGAACAACGTCACAGCACAACTGGCACAGTTGGTTCTCAACGGACTCCAGGAGAAGACACCCGCCGATTATCAGAAACAGATCCAAGCGCTTGAACAAAAAAGAGAGGGGCTCGAAAGCGAAGTCAGCCGTCACAGCGCGGGGTTTTATCAACAGGTGCAACCCGTGACCGTGGATGCGATCCGCGCCGTTATACCTGAGAATGCGGCATTGGTTGAATTCGCCATCTATCGCCCGTTCATTCCGCGACCGGTAGGCACCCAAAAGGCTTTTGAAGAACCTCATTATGTCGCTTACGTTGTGCGCCGCCAGGGCGAAGTGCAGTGGAGAGAACTAGGCTCAGCGAAGGCCATTGATGAAGCCGTTGATAATCTGCGTAAAGGCTTGCGCGATCCAAAGCGCAAAGACGTGGAGCAACTGGCACGCATCGTTGACGAGCTGGTAATGGAGCCTGTTCGTAGCTCGCTCGGGGATGCGACGCAACTGATAATCTCGCCCGACGGCGCACTCAATCTCATTCCTTTTGACGCGTTGGTGGATGAACAGAATCGCTATCTAATCGAGCGTTATTCGTTCAGCTATCTGACCAGCGGGCGCGATTTATTGCGCCTGCAATTAACGCGACCGAACCCAAGCGCGTCGCTTGTGTTAGCCGATCCCCTGTTTGGCGAGCCGGAAGGCGTGCAGATCGCGAAGCTCAATGCGCAGAAAATCAACCAACCTGAGCTTAACCGCAGACGGCAGAGTGTAACGACCGGCTCTGACCTCTCGAATGTTTACTTCGCACCACTGAGTGGAACTGAGCAGGAAGCGCAATCAATTAGATCGTTATTTCCTGACGCGACCGTGATGACTGGACCTCAAGCGACTGAAACCTGGTTGAAGCAGGTTGCTGCGCCCCGCATCCTGCATATCGCCACTCACGGATTCTTTTTGACGGATACGCCTGCTTCTTTGTCAAGCGAGAGTGGAGAGACCACGAGAGCAATCAATGCCAAAGTAAAGATCGAAAATCCGTTGCTGCGGTCGGGTTTGGCGCTGGCTGGAGCAAATCTGCGCAGGAGTGGCGATGACGATGGAATACTGACTGCCCTCGAAGCGTCAGGCTTGAATCTGTGGGGCACGAAACTGGTTACGCTTTCGGCTTGTGACACCGGATTAGGTGAAGTCAAAAACGGCGAAGGCGTGTATGGCTTGCGCCGCGCGTTCTTGCTGGCGGGAGCAGAAACCGTTGTGATGAGTCTTTGGCCGGTGAGCGATTACGTCACGCGCGAATTGATGACGGGCTATTACAAGGGATTGAAGCAAGGCGAGGGGCGCGGCGAAGCCTTGCGCAATGTACAGCTCGCCATGATCGGCCGCAAAGAGCGGCGGCATCCGTTTTATTGGGCCGGTTTCATTCAATCAGGTGAATGGGCCAACCTTGATGGCAAACGATAATCGCGAATTGATGCTTCATGTGTTTCTGAATGAGTCACCCAACCTGAAATGTTCTTGCGATCCTGTCTTACCTCTGTGAGAGGGCTTTTAGCTAAATCATCGTTCAGAAAGGAGTGAAGCAATGGTAACTAAGCAGAAGAGTTCAGATGAGAGGAAAAAGAAAAAAGGCAGAGTGCAAGTCGGAAAGCTTAGCCTGAACAGAGAAACGATCAAGGATTTGTCCCCTGAAGAAAAGAGCCGGATTAAGGGTGCGGCGGTAGAGAAAAAGACCATCGCAATCGGTTGCATTGTGGAGACCGTTGCTACTTGTATGTTTTGTCGTTAATCCGATCCGTACCCATGGTTAGTGGTCAACCGCTGAAATGTTCTGTCCCAATTTTTCTTAACCATGTTGAGGGATAGAAATTTACCTGGAAAACCCGGTAGGAATGAACCATGTACTTTAACGCGCGGTTTCAGCGGATCAGTTTGTTTCTCATCGTATGTGCATTGTTTCTGAGTTCGTCTTGTGGCTCGCCAGTGGTTGACGAAGGCGAAGCAAAAAGGGAGAAAGAACGAACCGAAAGAGCAGCGCGATGTGGCGAAGAGAAGGCAGCTTTGGACCTGCTCGACTCAAAGTCTGATGAGTACGCAAAACTCCCGAAAAAGATGCAAATCATCGCGCAGCCGTACCTCAAAGGCAAAATATTCGTCGTTGAATCCCGCGAAAAGTACGTTCATGCATATGATTTTATTTCAACCGGTTGCCGATTTTCGAAAGAGTGCAGAAGTGACGCCGGTTGTTCCCCCACCAGCGTAGACAAGTTCCAGGATGTACGTGCCCGCGCGGTTGAGGAAGTTCAAACCGTAGCGCTGATCTCATGTCACAAAGTCAAAAGGGCTGACTACGAGCGAATGTCAGGGCCGAAGAAGGACGAGAAGATTCCCGGATATGACATCCTCTGCGAACTGGTTTTAGTCGACCGCACGATTCCTGCTGTCATCCATAAGAAAACGTTCAACTCCGAACTGTTGGCATTTGAAGAAGGGTCCAGTCTCGCGCTTAACGGTGACAAGGAGCTCGTTGCCAGGACACCATATGACGAGATGGACTCGTTTCTTCTTGCACTCCCGCGAAAGTAGTCTTCAGTTCTCAGCTTATTTCAAACTGCTGAAATAGTTCTTCCGAAAATGTCTTAACTAAATGAGAGCGAAAGAACCCAACGACTTGGTTCTTCAGAGTTCGCAGTGCATCTCCAACTACGAATGGAAAGGAAGTAAGACATAGGAAAGGACAACGACATGAAGAGAATGAAAACCAGGAAAGCGAAGAGCAGCTTTGTTTGTCTTGTTGCCGCGATTTTATTGATACCGGCGCACTCGGTTATCGCGCAAATCAACATCGGTGGCGTGACTATCTCAATACCGAAACGCGCTAAGAGTCCTAAGAGGGACAAACCCGAAACAAAAGTTGAATCATCCGCCGAACTGTCGTCGGACAAGAACGAAGAGGCGGACAACAAATCATCGGCGACAAGTAAGGCATCCAGTACTCAGTCCGATGCGTGGCTGGAGATTATCCTGGAGGAAATCAACAAACGGAAGAAAGAAGTGGAGAGTTATGATCCGTCGGCGCGCAGTCAACTTGTCACTAGAAGTACTCCGGAGTTGTTTTTTCCGGCCATTTCGCTTCGTGCGCGTGAAGCCTATTACAAGAGTGTACAAATGAATGAAACTCGGAGATCGGCGCTCAACACGGCGCTCGATTCTCTGGCCACTGCGGCCGCAAAGAAGCTCCCTCTCTATAAACCGGACGCGTCGATTTTTGCATTTCGCAATCCGCCAGGAGAACAAATGATGGTGCGGAGTTTGAAAAATGGCACGACGCTAAAGGTGCACAGAATCGGAGTGAAGGAGGCCAATTGGTTAATAGAAAAGAACGAATTTGGCATTCCTTTGGACCGTTACAAACACGGATACGTTTGGGCGCGAGACAACAACGACGACCATCCCTACTGTCATTTGTACACGGTCTTTCTTCAGCAGAATTACGCCGGCGGAGGCACATACGGACAACTCTTCGCCAAACTGTCTGATGACGAGATTTTCGGCTGCCCTTAATATGACCATTGCCAACTACTCTCGAGCCGAAACTGGCACATCGAGCTACTTGAGGTGAAGGAACCGAGTCGCTGGTGATGAGTCTCTGAGCGTAAGCCGGATAATTGAGTTGCCCGATAAGGCTCGAGACGAAGAAAAGGAGGATGGGATGCCTGATCATTTGACTTTGGACAAGGCCAACCAATTGGCTATGGAGCAGGGAGCTTTTGTGTCGCTGGACATTCTTCGCAGAGAGTACGACCTGAAGCCGAAGACTGTGAATAGAATCTACGCAGAATTCTTTCGCCTTTTAATCCCGCAAGTAGAAGAAGCACAGAAGGAAATGCGGCACATCGAGGAGGTGCTAGAGCGTATGGATGGGAGTTGTGGCACAAGCGACAAGTGACGCAGTCCCCCTTCCTCAAAGATCCTGCGCTATTTGATTACCTGCTGCGGTTATGAGTGAGCCTCCGACCGATTCCTTGCTTCTATTGACAAAATGTTTTTTCCGTTATCAGTGTGAACTGTGTGAACTGGGGAAGCTTTATTCAATTAGGCGAGTGCGCTAATCTTGACGGCAACGATGAGCGCGCAATACGGAAACAAAGCTTCTGCAGTCAAGCTTATAAAGAAATTATTGGCTGCGCCGTTTGTGTTCCTTGCCGCGGTTATCATCCTGCTTGAGGATTGGCTGTGGGATGATCTGGCACGACTCGCCGCGGCAGTGGGGCAATTACCTGTCCTGCGCACAATTGAAGCATTCACGACGCTTGGGCTTCTCACAGTCCTGGTCGCAAAAGTCGCAGGCACCGCGCTGGTTGCTCGAATCTTCGCTCTCACCCGTCCAAAGCTTTTGCGCATCAAATGGTTTGCCTGGCTCTATGACCGCTTCGTGGCTTTCAAGGCTCACGTTTACGGGGTAATCAAATCTACCGCTGTTTACAAGGCTGCGCACAAACAGCATTTGAGGATTAAGGCACTGCTAAGGGTCTGGTTGACCAGGAGACGTGGCTTTTGGCGCAGGCGTTGGAGTGCGGCGGTCAAACTATCTCGTCGAAGAAAGCAGCCGCAAGAATAAAATAGAGTGCACGTGTTTGCTCGGTTTAGAACCGAATGAAACTTAAGCTTGTTCATTTCCTTCTGGTCCTGGGGATCGGGCTAAGGGCTTGTCAGGACCCCTAGTCTAGGAGCCTGTCGGAAAAAAAGCTGAGTCACTGGGTACGTGAACCTGCTTCCCGGGCTGCAAGATGAACTTTACTGATCGCGACCTTTCTTCACTCCGTAGGAGTGAGATGTTTATAGATCGGCACCTAAGAAGTCCACCGCGCGGTTCGGAGGGGCGGAATGAAACCAGATTGGTACTTGTAAAGATGACTTCCGCCCCTCCGAACCGCGCCGGAGTATCTCGGTCCTTCGAGCTATAAACATGCCACCCCGACGGGGTGAAAACCTGCGGCTCTTTGCGCCAGCGATAAACACGTCGGCTCCGGTCTGTTTTCCCAACAGACCCTAGCTATAGCAAGCTAAGCTAGGCTGCTTCTACGTCACAGCAGATGAAGGGCATTCATCTGTAGGTTAGTTCGCTGATTGGAGTTTCAGACAAATGATTTTCAAACTATCAGCTATTTTCACTTCAGCCGCGTTAGTCTCAAGCATTACGTCCCCCTCGGTAGTTGCCCAAAAACGAGCGAAAACAAATCCTGAAACGATCCAGCTCTCCCAAGTTGAACAGCAGCAAGGTGATTGGCTTTCTCGGTTACCCGCTCGGGGAAATTGTCGCCATCGAGGGGATTGTTGCCGACGAAGAGTACACAAGGCGGAAGGCTGACACCGGCGAAACACTATTGCGGGTTCAAGCAGTCAATGGAAAACCATTGAAACGAGAGACTCTCTTCCACTTCGATCCGGTTGAAGGTGCCGACATTAAAAAGCCGTCCGCAGGTATCAGGTTCAAGTACATAGGCTACGAAACCGGCGGATTCTCTGGCTTGCCTGAGGAGGCGTTCGATTACATCCCGCGGTTACAGACTAAGGGATATTCGTTCACCACGTCCTTTGTCATCCTTCGCGATGACAAAGGCAACAAATGAGCCATCACTTATTTTGGCTTATTCAAACTGCTGAAATAGTTCTTCGCAAAATGTCTTAACTGAATGTGGCTGGTGGCCCAGGAAGGAAAGGAGCAGGGAGCAAGTTAGATTCTCCTTTTGGAGTGCGGCGGCCCGGCGCCGCTTTGGCCTGGCGCCCATTACGAGACATTACCGACGAAGCGACAGAACGCGCTGTAGAGTGCTGGGGGAATTGGGCCAAAGCGCTGCCAGGCCAGCGCACTCCAAAATGGATACGATCATGCAAAAAACGAATGTGACGAGCTTGGTTCTTGTGGCGCTAATCTTTTTCTTCGCGGCCCGGCGCCGCTTTGGCCTGGCGCCCATTACGAGAAATTACCGACGAAGCAACTGAACGCGCTGTAGAGTGCTGCGGGAATTGGGCCAAAGCGCTGCCAGGCCAGCGCACTCCAAAATGGACACGATCATGCAAAGAACAAACTTGACGAGCTTGGTTCTTGTGGCGCTAATCTTTTTCGTCGCGGTATTGGGTTGCAAATCGGCCGCTGAAAAAGAACGAGACCGGCAGTTGAAAGAACAACGCGACCAGAAGGCGCAGCAAAAACAGAAAACCAGTGACTTGATCAAGTCGCTGGAAGAGAAGGCGGACGAATGGGCCAAACTTGCACCACCGGTCAAGTTACTTAAAGATCCTTACATCAAAGGAAAAATGGTGATCGTTTATCGTCGGGCTGAGGACATTAACGAGCTTCACGAAAACGATGTCGTCGGCCTCGGGGAACTCCACGCGCAAACACCGGCGGAAGCACAGACAGTTGTCCAGACCGATTGCTTTCAGGTCAGGCGCGGCAGTTATATCACGCAGGACAAAGAGAAGAAGGAGATTCCCGCCTACGTGTCAGAATGCGAGGTAGCTGTTATTGATCTCTCTCTCCCGGCGACTATCTATCGTAAGAAGTTTGAGAACACGAAACTGCAGGATGAGATTAGCTCGAAGAATGTTGATTGGGAGACGGTCAAGCGCAAGAACAAGGTAGTTGCGCCAGAGCCCCAAGGGGAGATTCGAGATTTCCTCCTGAGCTTACCTCGCAGATAACAGTAACTTCTGGTGATGAGATGTTCCAACTTTCTGTGGATCACCGTCTAGACTATGAAAACGGGTCACTTGATTTGCGTCATTCTAATCCCACTATGGATCGGTAGTGGCCTCGAAAGATCTTTCGGTAGCCCCGCTCTTGACGTATGTGAAGCAATAACTTCATTGCCGCTCTCCTCACGCCCCACCATAGAAATGAAGTTCCGTGAAATGAAGTTTGGCAAACCGCCGCTGGTCCGACTCTATTTCGACCTTGTGCTTCGGAATAGTCGCTCTGAGCCAAGATGGTTCCTCTTGCCGAAGAGTCTCAGTCCTGAGCACTCATCCATTGGACCTAAAGGCGGTGTCGATGGGCTTGAGGTGTTCGCACCGCAAGGTAAAGGTCGCGTGATTATCGGTCATTTTCTCGGAACGGGTGGTTTTCAGGCGATGCTTCTGCCGGCCGGAGCGGAAGTTCGTTTGAGGCTGTTTCCGATTTCATTCTGGGGAGACTTGCCCGATCATTTGCAGGTGGAACTCTTGATAGCAAGGCGGCTTACAATTGGCGGCGAGGACGCGGAAGTCTGGTTCGGAGAAAATCCCGTAAGTAGCGGCAGGGCTGATATTGCCGAACGGTCGGACAATCAAATGAGGATGTTACGTTCGCGACACACCCCGGACAACAAAGAGGTCGCTACACTCATTAAGGAAGATCGCCGCATCGAGCTTCAGGTTGCGATTAAACGAAAAGACTAGAGTGAGCACACACTAACAGGAATCGTTCCTTGACTTTCGTGTTGGCGGCACACTAAGCTGCAATAGGGCCATGGTCAACGTGTCGCGGCCCTGAGCATCGACCCCAGTACTCTCACGCAACTAAAACGGGGGTGAACGCTCTAGCAAAATTGCCCTGTATTGACTCCCGACAAACTAACGCTGAGCGTCTACGTCCTGGAACGCCGCTACTGCCTGCTTGCAACGCTTCATGAGAATTCAGCCTCTTAAGCAATACCTCGCCGACCCATTTAGAAAACTTCCCGGGAAATCAAAGAATGTTCAAGTGGTCTCGCCTTAGCATCGCCTCCAAACGTCTGTTCTTCCCGTTGTTAGGTGTCTTATGTTTGGCAGGGTTAGTAGTCTCAGTTGTTTTTTCCGAGAGATCCTCTGCAGCCTCTCCAACCGGATTACAGAAGGAACTCCAGCGTCATTTTCGCAAGTACGAAATTGCTCATGTCAATAGTGAGTCTGCGGCGAATGACGTGCGGCAGTCAGAGAGGCTTTCCATTGCAACGCCGAGTCGCATTTTCGAGATTGAGCTTGTCCAAAATGATCTGAGAGCACCAAACTATCGCGCCGAAGAAGTTACCGAAGGGGGCTTTGCGCGAGAACTTCCATCCAATCCCATCCGGACCTACAAGGGAACAGTACACGGCGTTCCACGAAGCGACGCACGTTTAACGATCGATGACTCAAAGCTTGAAGGGATGATCATCGCGGATGACTTGTACTTTGTTGAGGAGGCGCGCAAGTACTCTCTTGCAGCGGATGCGACGGAATATCTGGTTTATAAAGCGTCTGATGTCGTTCCCGATACGAACATCTCTTGCGGATCAACGCTCAAAGAGCAAATAGATCTGAAAATGGAACGAATACCAGGCGTGAGCCCGGAATTGGTCTCTCCAGCGCGGGTAGTCGAACTCGCAACCGAAGCCGATTTTGAGTATGTCACGGCCCTTGGAGGCTCGGTCGCGGCCAATAACGAGATTTTAAGTATCATGAATCAGGTACAGGGAATCTACGAAACACAGATAGGGCTAAGCTTCAGCATCGTCTTTCAGCACACATGGGCCACTTCGGCAGACCCTTACAGCACAACCGGCAGCGCTTCGGGAATGCTCAGTGAATTTACTAATTATTGGAATGCTAATTTTGCCGGCACACCTCGCGACACGGCTCATCTTTGGACCGGTCGACCAATGGATTTCGCCGGTATCGCCTGGGTGGGTGTGGTTTGCAACGCACCGTCGTTCTCGTACGGAATGTCAATGCAAGCGAACCAGGCTGTCTTCAAGGTCGCAGTTCCGACCCATGAGATCGGACACAATCTTGGCGCAAACCATTCGGACGGAACTACCGGTTGTGACAACACAATCATGCAGACCGCGGTCAAATCCTCAACGACTTTAAACTTTTGCCAACCTTCTATTGACGAAATAAGTAACTACGTCAACGCGAACTCTTCCTGCCTCGCCATATCTGCTGGCGGCTCGCAAATGCAATTCACCAGCGCCGACTATTCAGCGGGCGAAGGGGCGGGCGCTGGAACGCTGATCGTAACTCGCGCGGGCAACACCAGCGGCGCCGCGTCGGTCGATTTTGCTACGGCGGATGGTAGTGCGCAACAGCGGTCGGATTACACAACCGGCGCCGGCACCCTGACCTTTGCACCTGGCGAGACCAGCAAGACTGTTAGTGTGCTCACTACGGATGATCTTTACGTCGAAGGAAATGAAACAATCAGCGTAACCCTCAGCAATCCCACGGGCGGAACCCTCAGCAGTCCAGGTACGGCCACAATGACAATTGTGGATAATGATGTTGCCCAACCGTCCACAAACCCGATCGACAATGCGCAGTTTTTTGTGCGCCAGCATTATTACGATTTTCTGAATCGCTTACCGGACCAAGGTGGAATCGACTACTGGTCGGGCCAGATCGTTGGTTGCGGCAACAATCAAACCTGTGTGAGCGGCAGACGAATTGATGTGTCGAACGCCTTCTTCTACGAGCTTGAGTTTCAGCAGACCGGCGCGTATGTATACCGCCTCTACCGAGCCGCTTACGGCAACACTCAACCGTTTCCCAATCCCGATACCGGCAATGTAACCGAAGCGTTGAAGATGCCCAGCTACGCCGTTTTTGTGGGTGATCGTGCTCGCGTTGTGGGGGGAACAGATCTCGCCCAATCTCAGTTAGATCTTGCGAATGCTTTTGTGCAGCGGGCGGAGTTTATTTCGAGATATCCAGCCGGATTGAGTGGTGCTGAGTTCGTTGGGAATCTCCTCGGTCAGATTCGACTTTCCAGCGGCGTTGACCTCAGTTCGCAAAGCAACGCACTCATCAACCTGTTCAATCAGGGAGGTAGAGGGGCGGTACTTTATCGCCTGGCTGACGACAACTTGCAAACAAATCCAATCATCAATCGACCTTTCATCGACGCAGAATACAATCGCTCATTTGTGTACACACAATACTGCGGCTATTTGCGACGCGATGCAGATGCCGGCGGGTTTCTGTTCTGGCTGGGCCAAGTCAATCTTTTTCCGGTCCGTGACGCCGGAATCCAGCACTCGATGGTTTGTGCATTTATCACGTCCGGCGAGTATCAGCAGAGATTCAGTTCCGTAGTGACACACTCAAATAGCGAGTGCGCCCCGTAACAATTCTTAAGGATTCACGGCGAGCTTGCAAAACTCGATTACCCGGTTCTCTGCCCAGAAGCGATCTTCATCGCCATTCAGCTCTGAGGAGATAAAGGCGACGTGCCCGCCGCGTTCAGGGTCGAGTAGCAGGATGTATGGATTTGCGGCAAGCGCTGCGTTCCGTAGGGGCGCGAAAGGGATAAACGGATCGTCCTGAGCGTGAATGATCAATGTGGGAAGGCGAATGCTGCCGATATCATCAATTGAGCTCGCCTTGTGATAGTAGTCATCGGCATTTTCAAAGCCATGGACCACTGCAGTAAAGTATTCGTCGAAATCTCTGATTGTGTGCACGCGCGAAACTCTCCCGACATCGTAAAGCTCGGGATAGAGCTCGTGCTTAACCTTAATCCGCCGCCGTAGTCGTCGAACAAAGTCGTGGTGATAAATCCAATTCGATCGTTGGCGGATCATATCTGAGCTGGCCCCCAAATTTACTGAAGGCGAAACAGCACAAATCCCTGCAACCTCTGCCGGTGGATTTTCTCCGTATTCAGCTGCAAGCTTCAGCACCATATTTCCGCTCAGCGAGTAACCGATGGGAAGGATTTTTGTTAACTTATCTTTCTCGATCAGTTCGGTTATTACTGCTCGCAAATCGGCGCTCAGACCGCCGTGGTAGAGCGTTGGTGTAAGGTGTTCGGTTCCTCCGCAGTTTCGCAAATTCACCCGCACTACATTAAAGCCGGCCCGAAATGCTTTGTCAGCGGTGGCGATCATGTAGACAGAGGCAGTTGACCCTTCAATCCCATGCCAAAGGACAACAGTTGGGCGTCCCGTGCGTTCGCTCTGCCAACGGCAATGGGCAAGAACCTTTGCACCCGGCTCCACTTCAAAAAGCCGTTCCTCGTCGGCGGGCGAATTCAAGCGGTAAGGCCTTGGCCAAAAATATGCGGCCATGGTTTGTGTATGACCGCCTCTAAAAAGCTTGTGCGGAACGAAAGGAGTCTTTTCAAAACCTTGAGAGACACGAGCGAGAAACGCACGGGCTCGTAGAGCGGCGGCATCCTCTATCTCGTCTTTGTGAGCTCCAATTGAATTCATACCGTGATCAGCGGTTGGTCATGAGAAACTAGAGTCTAGCGCACGAGGATGGCAGACCAGAAATTGCCAGCACAGACGAAGGAAGATTTAATTGTCGAGGTGTGGGAACAGCTCGACTGCGACTCGGTAGGCGCCGCTGAACTTGAGCAGATTCAAAAAGCGATTCGAGAAAGGTTCGGGGAGGGAGCAGTTGACAGCCCGGCTTCGATCGCACGTCTACTTGCCGATGAAGGGGCAATCCTACGTCATCCTGAAGTGCTCGAGTTCGATAGCACCTGGCGACGCCTGGGTGTTTTGATTTATTCAGGTGAAGTGGACTTCACCTCGCTCCCCGGCGCGGCAATCGGGATTAGAAGACTCGTCGAACTTCAAAGAGAGTCTGTGAAAAGCGGCGATCAGGTACAACTGCGGCGACTACGCGAGTTTGCCGCAAATTTAAGAGATGAGTTGTTGTTGATGGAGCGCAGCAAAACCGCAACGGCGCGCTCGCGAGCCGAGGCGAAAGAAATAATCGAATGGCTCTCGATCTGGCAGCGATCGCCTGACCTGTTTGCGGACTGGCTCGATCTGCGCTGCAACGCTCCCGAATTCGTAAGACTTTTCCCGGATTTTGTCGGGTCTGCTTAAATGGTGGTCTATTTCAGGTGTTTTCACGGCGCCGAATGCATTTGTGGAACTCTTTCCGCGCCCGGAACGAATAAACAATAGCCCGGCGGATTCTCGAATGACTCCAACAAACGTCACAATAGACAACGAACTATTGAGTTCCGTGCTTGCCGGTGACGAACAGGCACTGGCGACTTTGTATCGCCGGCATCAGGGAATGATATACCGCTTCGCGTTACAGATGAGCGGGTCGCATGCCCTCGCCGAAGACGTGACTCAAGAAGTGTTCGTGGTGTTGATCCGGGGCGACGCTGGTTACGACCCGACGCGCGGCTCATTAAGCGCTTTCATGTTGGGCATTGCTCGGAACCATGTGCTGCGGCGATTGCGATATCAACAAGCGCTGGTTTCGTTCGAGGATGAGTCAGACGAAAGTCACAGTCTTAACACCGCTGCCAGGGAAGGACCTCTTGACGAGCTATCTCGCGGAGAAACAATTGATTCGGTGCGACGGGCCGTTTTGAGCCTACCCGCTCATTATCGAGAAGTAGTCATTCTTTGCGAACTTCAGGAAATGAGTTATGCCGAAGCTGCGATGGTCCTGGGATGTGCCGTGGGCACAGTGCGCTCCCGGTTGCATCGAGCCCGGGTACTCCTGATCGAGAAATTACGTCCGGCTGACGAAGAGAGTGCGGCTGAGGCCGCAACAGGATCCGCGAGGTGTTTTGCATGAACTGTCAAAAACTTGAAAGCGTCATTAGCGATCTCGCGCGCGAACAGATGATGGAAACAGGTCTTCGCGCTGCTGCGCTTTCGCATTGTGACGAATGCGCGGTTTGCGCGAGAAGTTTGGAAGAGCAGCGGCGATTGACTAAGACGCTCCGCGGTTTGGCGAAGGAGATGCAAGCCGCCGGTGCGCCGCAAGCTGTCCAGGAATATTTGGTGGCTGCTCTTCGCAGTCGAGTAACAGCCCCCGCCACTGTTACGACCCGGTATCGCTGGAGGCATTGGGCGACCGCCGTGGCTGCGATGTTACTTATTTCGTTTGCCGTTATGGCGGTGCGTTTGCGCCAGCAGCGCATTGCACAAGCGGTCGTCGCAGTGCCACACAAGACTTTGGACGTGCGCCAACCCTCGGAGTCGGGCGCTGGGAACCCCGCCGGTGTTCAGCCCGCCGTCAAAGAGGAAGTGGTCAATTATTCGCCTAAACGTCCCGATTCAGCAGTTCGACTTGTTCGGCCCTCGAGTCGTGACACTAAGAACGTTGCAAAGACAGTTACCACAACAACGCCGGCCGACTATAACAGTGAAATTGCAACAGAGTTCTTGCCCCTCGGATATGGCAATGCACTAAACCTGCAAGATGGGGGGCAAATCGTGCGCGTCGAGGTGCCGCGCTCGACATTGGTAAGTTTTGGTTTGCCCGTGAACATGAACCGCGTCAGCGAGAGAGTTAAGGCTGACGTCATCTTCGGTGCTGACGGTTCAGCGAGGGCAATCCGTTTCATTCAGTAAGCGCTACATATATCGCGCAATGCAAGAATAAATGATCGGGCTAACACCCCGCTGGTGAAAGGAAAAGATTATGAAAAGCGAGTGGAAAGTTTTTGTGGGCACAGCACTCACTGGAGTACTGCTGACCAGCTCAATTTCGATCGTAGGCCAACAAAAGCCGGCTCCGCCCGATCGGGTAATAGTGGAACGCGAGAGGGTTTTTCAGGGGCCGGTGGGTCCCGATGGTCCGCCGCCACCCCCTCCGGGTGACACGTTTGTTTTCGTTTCTTCTGAGTTTAGCTTTGATGGCCAGACCGTGAAGGGCGCGCCATACTCGGCTCAGGCGGTCACCGAGAGCACGCAAACCCTCAGCGATGGAAATCGGATCGTTAACAAAGCGACTTCGGCGATTTACCGCGACAGCGAAGGGCGCACGCGGCGCGAGCAATCACTACGATCTTTCGGTCCTTTTTCTGCTGGGGGCGAGGCGCCACAGATGATCTTCATCAGCGATCCTGTTGCCGGTCTGAGTTATACGCTGGATCCACGAGCACATGTCGCCCGCAAGATGCCTGCGTTCCACTTTGAATTTAAGACTTCCGGGCCCGCTCGACGTCCAGGCGCCGAGACTCAGGGTGGAAATGTTGTTTTTGAGCGGACACCTGGTCCAGCAGCAGGGGCGCCGCCGGTAGGAGAGGGCCCTGTCGGAGAAGGTCCTGACACGTTTACCTTGCGAGTCCCAGCCCCGGGCGTGGCCGCTGCCGGTCAGGCGCAGTTCTCGTTCAAGCGAGAGGGCGGAAGCGACAAGAATGTGGTAACTGAAAAACTCGGGACCCAGGTTGTTGAAGGCGTTGCCGCCGAAGGGACACGCACGACGATTACGATTCCTGTTGGAGAAATCGGCAACGAACGCGCAATCCAGGTCATCAGCGAGAGGTGGTACTCACCGGAATTAAAGACTGTGGTAATGACGCGTCACAGCGATCCTCGGACTACACTCTGAAAGATGGCGTCTGGAAGACCCGCCCATGATGCGAACGAGTAGGCCCGCACCGCCGAGTCAATAGTTCAAGAAGTTTGAGATTCTTCTCCGGGCACCCTCTGTGAAACAAGAATGCAGAATCTTGTTTTCGTTCGGAGCAAGAATTTCACACAGAGACGCAAAGGGAGCCAAGACGCAAAGTCTGGTAGTATTCTTCTTTGCGTCTTTGCTCCCTTTGCACCTTTGCGTGAACTAACCTGATTGCGGCCGAGGCCGCGCTGTGAAGCAAACGGTCAACTTTGTGTTTTTCTTGTACAAGTTTTTGAGTAAACAAAATCGATCCACGAACCCACACGAACCAAAGACACGAACAGACACGAAATGTTTTTCGTGTCTGTTCGTGTGATTTCAATTTGTGTGATTTCGTGGATCTTGTTTCGGCTCGGGTTTGGTAACCGGCACGGTTTAATCTTCCTCTTCGCCTCCACGAATGCGTCCTTCGGCTCTGGCCTGCTCAACGATCTTCGAAGCCAACTGTCCGGGGACCGGATCATAGTGCGAAAACTGCATATGAAATGAGCCCCGCGCAGCCGTGATTGAATTCAAGGTCGATTGGTAGTTCAACA
>WNFZ01002078.1_pt1 | contig 24789 bp, 24 predicted proteins | sample 5400081 | NCBI WGS metagenome assembly WNFZ01 (sample SAMN13153365, study PRJNA577476) | soil metagenome | isolation source: 80 cm soil or saprolite under grassland replicate 1 | place: USA:California | collected 2016-06-15
GATGTGGCGGTGGCGTGGAAACAGCGGATGCAGTACCGCACGGTGGAGACCGTGGCACCCGACGGGACGCGCACGCAGGCACGGGTGCCCCGCCTGTCAGTGGTAGATCACCTGACGACGGTGCGGAGTTTCTACCTCGACATCGCCGAATGGGCTGTCACCGACCCGTCCCGGTGGGCGCAGTGGGCAGTCCCCTGCCCGATCCGCCCCGCCGAGCTCACTCACCGGCAGGCACTCAGGCGCCGCAAGTCACGCACCGACCAGCGGACCCGCGAGCGCCTGCCCGCCATGCCCCGGCTGATCGCCGCGGCAGAAAAGGAACGCACCGCCACGGCCGCGCGCCTGGCGGCAGCAACGGCCGCCACGGCCGGCCAGGAGTTCACCGCCGGCGGCCAGACGCTGGCACGCGCCGTCCTGAAAGAACCCAGCCCGAGGATCTGGGCCGAAGACACCGGCACCGGGAAACGCCGGGACCTGACCGCAGAGGAAGAACACGCGTTCTGGGCATGGGCCATCATCGAACTGCTCCGGCACTCCGGGATCAGGATCGAGGAACTGACCGAACTGTCCCATCACAGCCTCATCCGCTACCAGCTGCCCGGCACCGCCGGGCTGATCCCGCTGCTGCACATCGCGCCGTCGAAGACCGATATCGAGCGCATGCTGGTCATCTCACCCGAGCTCACCGAGGTCCTGGCCGTCATCGTCGCCCGGATCCGCAGCCAGGAGACCGGCGCCGTCCCCCTGGTCACGGCCTACGATCCGCTTGAGCGCGTGTGGAACCCGCCGTCGCCGCTGCTGCTGCAGCACCGCACCGGAGTAGAGGACCGGCCATTCAGCCGCCACTACATCAAACGACGGCTCGAGACCACCGCGGCGGCGGCCGGCCTCACGGCCAGCACCGGCGGGCCGCTCACCTTCACCCCCCACGACATGAGGAGGATCTTCACCACCGAGGCGCTGCAGAACGGCCTGCCGCCGCACATCTGCCAGCTGATCCTGGGCCACAAGAACCTCAACACCACCATGGGTTACAACACGGTCTACCCCGAGAAGGTAATCACCGGTCACCGGGCGTTCCTGGCCCGCCGCCGCCAGCTACGCCCGGCCGAGGAATACCGCACGCCCACCGACGCCGAATGGGAGGAATTCCTCGGCCTCCCTGTTAACTTCGAACGCCGCAAGGTCGCCCTCGGTGACTGCGGCCGCGCCTACGGAACGCGCTGCATCCACGAAATGGCCTGCGAACGATGCTCCCTGCTCCGGATCGATCCCGCCCAGCGGCCCCGCCTGATCCTCATCCGCGACAGCCTGGCCGCGCGGATCACCGAAGCCGGAGAACACGGCTGGCTCGGCGAACTCGAAGGCCTTCAGGTCTCCCTCGCCACGGTCAGGGAGAAACTCCAGGCGCTGGACGCCCGCACCGCCCGCCAGCCCGCCGTGACCGGCCTGGGCATGCCCGCCTACCGGGACATCGCCGGCCGCTCTACCGTCCCCGCAGGGCCATGACTTCCCGCAAGACCGCCGTTACCCTGTCCGCCGCGTCCGTGGCCGAACTCGCCCCCCTGCTCGGCACGCTCGACGAGTTCCTCCGCAGCAGTCCCCGCGTCGCCGGCGACCTCGCCGGGTTCCTGAGCAGCCGCGGCGCCCGCTTCCCGGGATTCGGCGCATGCAACCTGATCGACGAGCTGTCCTTCACCGCACTCAGCTTCCGCCGCCTGACCGTCGGCCCCGCCAGCGGCGACGTCCCCGAGCGCCAGGCGGGACAATGACCACATCCGGCCTGGCCGCCGCGCTGCGCGCCTGCGCCGCCGGCCTCTACCCGCTCGAAGCAGGGGCTGGACTGCTCATCGCACACGACGTGTTCCTGCGCCGCGGCGACTTCACGGACCGCTTCATCCGGCACGGCATCAGCATCACTGACGGCGCCACCGAGATGGCCGAGATTGACTGGGACGCGGCGATCACCGCCCTGGAGGCCGGCGAACTGCCCCGCTCAGGAGGCGAACGACGGATTCTCCGCCTCGCGGCCAGCCTGGCTGCCGGCGTGCCGGTCAATCTCCGCGACGCCCTCACCGGTCTCGACGACCGCAATCTCGCACTGGCGCTCAGCTCCTTCGCACACGCCTCCGGCCAGCGTCCACCCCATCTCAAACCATGATCGTTTCTTAGTTCAGAGAAGCTACCGGCTATGGGCGCTGCCCGCCCGGCTGGTCCGCCACGCCCGCACCCGCACGCTGAAGATCAGCCGGACCTGGCCCTGGAAAGACGCCTTCCTGGCCTGCTGGCAACGGCTGTGCGCCCTGCCCGCACCCGCCTGACCAGCCACCCCGCCCCTGCGACCCCGGAAAGGAGCCCGCCCCGGCGCAGTCGGAGCCGGTGCCCGCCCCGAGCACATCGGGCAGCACCACCACCCGTCAGCCAGCTACCACCGCCGAAAACCGGCGCAACACGATCAGTAACGAACCTCACCCGCACCCTGAATCATCGAGGCTAGCATCACGCCAAGTGAGGGAGGCGTTAAAGGAAACGCACGCCGGGCCGCCGATCTGCGCAGCGGGCAAGGAAGGCGGTCTAGCTCGTGATATCGCGCAGGTTTGGGGACTCTGGGCGTCTGGTACCGCAGCAGCCACGGGCTCCAGCCGGGCTGCGAACTGCTAGCGGAACTGACTGCGGCCGGCCGCAGCGGGTTAGACGCTGCTCGGCGTCACCTCTTAACAGCGACCTTCAGGTGAACCGTCAGGCGTCGTTGTGCGATGAGTTTGGCGGCGCGCAGTCGTCCAAGTGATCGTGAGTGCCGGCAAGGGGCGCCGGGCCTGCAGCAGGAGGAGTAGACGATGAATTCGATGGCTCGCCGGATGTTCGAGCTGGTCGAGCCGATTGGTGTCATCCCTTACTCAGCCGACGAACCCAACGAGGCGATGTTCGCCCTGGGGTTTACCAACTACTGGGACACCTACTTCGCCGGACGGGCGGCGCCCTTGGGGCTCGCCGCGGCGGAGGTGGTGGACGCGCTGTTCTACAACTTCGCTCCCGGCGAGGTGGCTCGCCACATTCCGAAGGTGTGGCGCACCACCACCAGCGCCCCGTTCGAGGGCCGGCCCATGTACGCCGCGCTGCGCGCGATCCCGATCCCCGGCGACGTGGTGGCCCGCTTCTTTCATGCAGGCTCCTTGCTGCGCGAGCACCGTGGCGACGGGCACATCGCGGCCCTGATGATCGAGGGTGTCGGCGGCCTTGAGGCTCACGTCCTCTTCGCCCTCGACATGGGCATGCCGGCGGAGAAGTTCGGACGCATCCACCACCTCCCGGCAGCGCAGCTCGCCGCCGTGATCGACGGGATGCGCGATCGCGGCCTGATCGGGGATGACGGTTGGCTGAGCGAACCGGGTCGCGCCGTCAAACAGCGGGTCGAGGCGCTCACCGACGACCTCGCGGCGAGGCCCTACGAGAGCCTCGAGCCGGACGAGCTCGATGAGCTCATGGCCACCCTCGAGCCGCTCGCCACGCTGCTACTCGCTGCCCAGGACTAGGACGAAGGCTCTGGTGGTTCAGTTCGGCTGAACCGCGCCCGGCCAGATCGTGGTTCGCTTGGCTGACGCTCTGACGAGCCAGCGTCTCGAATGACTTTCAGAGCGACTCGGTGAACGGTCCGCTGATCACGATGCTTGGGCTCGATCGCCCTTGGTGAGTAGCGCACCTCCAGCTCTCGCGAGCGAGAGTTCACATCGACGTGTCGAGCAGAACCGTCACGATTGAGCGGTCGGGCCGATCATAAGAACGCACGCGAACGAACCGGATAGAGGTCCCGGGAATGAGGCTGCGCAGCAAGCGCGGAGATCCGGAACCGCCGCTATGCGCGGCAGCGGCTTACTGACGGATCCGTCTGCGGGCCCGCGCAGAGCTGGGCGATCCGTGCGCCCGATGCCACTTGCCAGCACCCGGTCATGGCTCCCCTCTGTGTCAAGAGGGGTCATTCCCGGCCTGGATAGTGTGCCCCGGTCCTCGCCGTCGTCAAGCAGACTGCGCTTGACGACGTCTGCGGTCCGGCGCCGACGGAGAGTGCCGGGAGCGACCAGGAGAATGGGCTGGCTTTCCTGGCGTAAGGTCGTTGGTGGCGGGTCCGGGAAGTGACTTCTCCGAAGTGCCGGCGCTGGGGTGCAAGTCGGCCGCGCTGGAGCCAGTAGCCGCCCCCAGGTGTCCTCCCGGGCCCGTTGCCGCGCGCCGGGTGTCGGTGATCATCTGGTGATAGACGATGTCAGACAGCCGGCGTTTGAGGGCGCGCATCGCTTCGCGGGGGGTCTTCCCGGCGGCGACTTTGCGGTCGTAGTAGGCGCGGCCCTCGGTGGGGTTGCGGAGCTGGACGACGGCCATGATGTGCAGCACTCGGTTGATCTGCCGGTTCCCGGCCCTCGACAGCCGGTGCCGGACCTGGTCGCCGGAGGAGGCGTCCATCGGCGCGGTGCCATCCCAGGAGGCGAAGTGCGCCTTGTTAGGGAACCGCGTCACCTCACCGACCTCGACCAGCAGCCGGGCAGCGCCGGAGGGCCCGATCCCGTGCAGATCGGTCAGGGTGGTGCCGGTGACGGCGAGCAGCGCATTGAGTTCTTTGTTCGCCTCCTTCTTGCGCTGGTAGATGCGTTCCAGGTCGCTGATCAGCTCGGCGGCGACCCGGCGGCGGGCTTTGCCCGCGGCATCACGGGGGCGGACCCGGGCGAGCAGCGCCTTGGCCTGGGCCGCGGACAGGTCCTTCTTGGCCCCGCCGGGCATGAGCTCGAGCAGCAGCTGATGCAGCTGGGAGACCATCCGGGTGTGGTCTTCACCCAGCGACCGGCGGCGGTCGGCCAGGATCCGCAGCACCGCAAGCTGCTGGTCATCGACCACCTGCCGCAGGCCGGTCATCCGGGTGGCGGCCAGCGCCACCGAATGCGCATCGGTGGCATCGGTCTTACGGCCCTGCCCGGTGGCGAACACCCGCGTGCGGGCCGACAGCTTGGGCGGCACATCCACCACATGTTCTCCCGCGGCCAGCAGCCGGTTCGCGATGTGCCGGCCGATGCCCTGGCATCCCTCGATCGCCCAGGTCCGCTCCCGCCACCGCTTCGCCTCCGCCAGCATCGCCCGGAACCCGTCCGCATCGGTGCCATACCGGCCCCCGCCAACGACGGTCTCATCGCTGGTCATGACCTCGATCGTGGCCGAACGCTTGTGCGGGTCCATCCCGATGATCACCTGGCTCATCTCCAGTCCCTCCTACTCGATCACGCTGTTCTTGCCGAGCCAGGAGGGCACCGCTACTTCGAGCTGAACAAGCCCCTCTTGAGCCTCTCCCCGCTCACCGCGGCACCCGGTCCGCGCGCCAAATGAGAGCCACACGACCAGCGTGGGCAGCCGAAATGAGAGCGACGAACCGGGCACCTAGACCGAGCCTCGCCAGACACCGGTCCTAAGGCAAGTCAACAAGTAGCCGATGTGTGTGCGGCGGGCTTGAGGGGCCGCAACGGCGATGAGTTTCGCTATGGTGTCCAGTCTGTCTTCCCATGCACCCGATCTCCCGGCTCTCGAGGAGAGCGTCATGACCGCTACGTACAGGAGGCAAGCGTGAGGCTTCTTCTCACGTCCGGGGGCGTCACGAACCCGAGCATCCGCGATGCGCTGGTCGGCCTGCTGGGCAAGCCGATCGCCGATTCCAGTGCCCTGTGCATCCCTACGGCGGAGTACGGCCACCCCATGTGCACGCCAGCCTCGGCCTGGCGCTTCATCGCCGGCCAGAGCCCGTCCCCCATGTGCGACCTGGGCTGGAAGTCGGTGGGCGTCCTCGAGCTGACAGCACTGCCCAGCATCGGCGAGGAGCGCTGGGTCCCCTGGGTCCGGGAGGCTGACGTCCTGCTGGTGGACGGCGGCGATGCGACGTACCTGTGCCACTGGATGCGGCAGTCCGGGCTGGCGGACCTCCTGCCGTCGCTGCGAGAACACCATGGCTGAGGCGGAGAGATGGGCGGCCGAGATCGCGGGACCGGCGTACGCCATCGATGACCAGACGGCCATCAAGGTGACCGGCGGCACCGTCGAGGTCGTCTCCGAGGGGCACTGGAAGCTGTTCCCCTCATAGCCGCGGCCAGCAGCGATCGGCGTGGCGAAGCGCCGCTCATGCCTCGGTGAGGACGTCTGCCCTCGGCTCACGCGTACAGAACCGGCGGGTCTGTACAGGGTTATCCACCCGGGCTGAGCTAGATCTCAGCCACACGGAACCGGCGATATGCGTCGATCTCGCACGGCGGTCGCCCGGACTGCCGTTGACTTTCCGTGACGGCTGCGGGCTCCAATCCGATGATCGCCGTTGGCCAGATCCGGGCGGGTACCGCACCCGTCGCCGAGGAAAATGACACATCCTTGAGAAAGAGGCGACGACAGATCGATGAGAGGGCCTGTATCAGCTCAGCTCAGAACGATGCTGAGCGACAAGAAGGACGAGAACCTACAAAGGCGGCGCCTGGCCAGGAGGGCCGGGCCGGCCTGCACGGGCTTGCATGGCGGTCTTCATCTGGCGTGCCGGGGCATCCAGGGCCTCGTTACCGGCCGCGCCCCGAAGTCTCGATGATGCTCAGCACATGGCCGGGCAGGTCGATGGTGACCGGCCCGGTCGCGGCCGTCAGCACCTCCAGGGCATCGCTGTACCGGGCCGGGTCGCTGCCGCCGATGCCCGCCCACTTACCAAGGTCGCGCTGCAGCCCGGCGATGAGCGTCGCCTTCGCGTCCTCAAACGCCATGGGGACCCAGAAGCTGGCCGCGCCCCATCCGCCAGGCGTCTTGTGCTCGGCCCAGCCGGCGACGTAGCGGAGCTGGAGGCTGCCATGGGGCCAGAGCCTGGCCTGCTCTCCGCCCGCGCCGGAGGCGCCATATGGCGGCAACGGTACGGCCGGGCGTTGCCACCGGGGACGTGTGCCGCGCCGGAAGCGTGCGGCTTTGCAGGTCACGGGAGGGCTCCCGTCTCGCGGGCGATCGCGACGGGTGACTCGCCGGCCCGCAGCCGCTCCATGATCGCGGTCACGTCGCCGGATTTCCCTATTCAATAGGCGTGTTGCCCCAGGTGGCGGTGAGACGGGAGACGGCTATGTGGCGGGTGTTCTGGGTGCCCCAGGACGCGGTACGAGCAGGGGTCCGGCGACGGGTCCTGGCGGGCTGGGACGATCTCCCGGGGCGGGAGGACGCGGCTGGCGTGTGGGCGGGTGACCCGATCTTCCTGTCGCCGGATTACGGGGTGGACCCGCTGCTAGGCCTGTACGTTCAGTCCGCCGCGTTCCGGAAGTACACGGCGGAGACGAAGCGGAACTACGCGACGGACATCGCGCTGCTGCTGGCGTTCCTGTGGGGCCGGGGGCGTGCGTGGGCTGACGCGGTGGAGCGGGACCTGGAGGACTACGAGCACTGGCGGCGGTTCGCGTCGGGCAACCCGGACCGGGTCGGGGGCACCAAGTGGGACCGGGAGCTGGCGGCGTTCGCAAGCCTGTACGGGTGGGCGGTGAAGAACGGTCACGTGACGCGGAACCCGGTGGCGATGAAACAGGTCCGCGGCCGGAACGGCGAGGTGGTGACGGCGCCGGCGGCCCGGGCGAAGGACGCCCGGGCGTCCAATGTGCACTGGCTGACGCCGCGGACGTGGCGGCGGTGGATTGACGTGGGGCTGCGCGGCCACGGCCGCGGCGGGGTGCCGGAGCCTGGGTGGGCGGGGCGGCTGGAGGACCGCAGCGTCGCGTTTACCCGGCTGCTGGTTTCCTCGGGGCTGCGCCGGGCCGAGGGCGGGTCGCTGCTGACGTTCGAGGTGCCGGGACTGCGGCTGGCCGGGGGCCGCTATTACCGGGGGAAGGTGGCTGCGGGGGTGACGCGGTCGAAGAAGGACCGCACGTTCTACGCTGCGGCGGGCGCGATCGGGGAGATCGAGGCCTACGCCGACTCCTCGCGCGCGTGGGCGGTGGCGCAGGCGCAGCGCAAGGGCCTTTACGAGCGGCTGCCGGGGGCGCGCGTGGTGACCGAGGTCACCCGCCGGGCGAGGCCCGTGGTGCGGTGGCGCGGCCTGGACGGGCGGTCTGGCGAGCGTCCGCTGAGCGAGCTGACGGTGCGGGAGCGGATGGCGCTGCTCACCGAGGGGCCCAGGGGGCTGGAGCCGTTGTGGCTGTGGCTGAATGAGCGGGGCATGCCGTTCGGGGTGCACTCGTGGGAGGGCGTGTTCCGTGCGGCCAACGAGCGCTGCGAGCGGGTCCTGACCCCGTCTGGGCGGATCGGCCTTGACCCGCACCAGGTGTTCGCCCCCTACGCGACGCCGCACTCGGCCAGGCATAGTTTCGCGCTGTACATGCTGGTCGTGCTCAACGTGCTGATGGACCAGAAGTACGGCCTCACGGCGGAAGAGCGCCGCGATTTCCGGCAGCTGTACGGGGACCCGTGGTTCATGGTCCAGCAGTTGCTCGGGCACGCCTCCCGGGACACGACGGTGGACCGGTACCTGGCGCCGGTGGCGGACTTGAACCTGCGGTCGATGCTGGCCGGCGCTCCGGAGCCGATCGCGGCCCCGATGCCTGAGCTGGACGCGGTGTTCGCCCGGGTAGCGCGGGAGTCGGGGGGCATCCAGGACGTGGACGGCATCGGCCGGTCCCTGGCCGGCGCCTCGTGAGCGGGCGCGGGCGCCGGGCAGCGCTGCCGGCCGGCGGCCACGCCCGGCCTGAGTACCTGGTCACGGGCGGGCAGGGCGGCCTGGTGGTCCGCCACCATGACCGCGAGGGCCGGGTCCGGGAGTACGACTTCGCGCAGCTTCCGGTCCCTGCGCCGATGCGGGCGTCGCTGGCGGCGCTGTTCGCCGCCCGGTGCACGCCGGACCGCTGGTCCGCCCACGACTCGTCGGAGGGGTCGTGGCTTCAGCTGCGGCGGTTCGCGCAGTTCCTGGCCAGCCAGGAGCCCGCGCCGCGTGACCTGGAAGAGCTCACCCCGGCGATGGTGCGGCGGTGGCGGGCGTGGCTGCCCGCGGGCGCCGGAGGGTATTACGCCTTCGGCCTGGTCAGCGGCCTGCTGCTTGGCGACGAGAGGCTTCAGGCGGGACCTGTCGCCGACGAGCTGGCCCGCCGCTCCAGGAAGCCGCGGAGCAAGCTCCAGTCCTACGGTGAGGCGGAGCTCGGGCAGGTGACGGCGGCTGCCCGCCGCCGGTTCCGGGCGGCCCTGCAGCGCATCAACGACAACGCCGTTCGCCTGCGGCAATGGCGGGACGGCGCGCTCGCTGAGGGCGGCGGCGAGTGGATAGCCGGCGAAGGGCTGGACGTCCTGGCCCGCACCGGGGACCTGCCCAGGAATGCGCGCAAGGACGGGCAGCCGGGCAACGTGGTGGCCAGGTACCGCAACGCGCTCGGTGCAGTGGCCTGGCGGCGGCTGTTCCTGACCCGGGAGGAGGCAGTGGCGCTGGGTGTCCTGCTGCTGGCGGAGTTCGGCTGGAACCTGTCGGTGATCAGCAGCCTGGAAGTGCCCATGGCGTCCCCTGACCAGGGCGAGGACGGGCACCCGACCTACCGCATCCCCCTGGTGAAGCCCCGCCGCGGCCCCGGCCGCCACCACGAGACCCGCAACGTCACCGATCACGGGGCCGGCTCGCCCGGGCGGCTGATCACGCAGGCGCTGGAGGCCACGCGCTTCGCCCGCGCCACCGTCGCCGAGCTCGCCCCCGGCACTGCCCGGCTGATCGTCTGGCGGGCGGAGAACCTCGGGGCCGGCGGCCGGACCAGGACGCCCATCGCGCGGCCGGCCCGTTCCGCTTCGGCATCACCGCGAAGGCCGCAGCCGACTGGGCGAAGGCCGAGGGGCTGGACGGCAGCCCGTTCCGGCGCGGGCGGCGCACCGTGATCGCGCTTGACCGGCGCGAGCCCGGCCAGCACTCCCAGGACACCCACGACCGTCACTACGTCCTGCCCGATGAGCGGGTCCGGGCCGAGGCCGTCGAGGTGATCGCGGCCGGCGCCGAGGACGCCGCCGACCACGCCCGCAAGGCGGTCCTGGCCGCCGAGCTGCGGGACCAGCCCGATCCCGGCGACGCAGAGACAGCGACCGCGGCCTGCTCCGGCACCCGCGACAGCCCCTGGCCGGCCGGGGACGGCGGCTGCGGCGCCTCGTTCCTGATGTGCCTGGCATGCCCGAACGCCCACGTTCATCCTGGTCACCATCCCCGCCTCGCTCACCTGCACGAGGCCCTGGCCAGCCTGCGGTCCGTCCTGCCGGCCGCCGCATGGGCGGCCGACTGGCGTGACGCCCACGACCGCCTCGAAGACCTGAAGGAGCAGGTCGGCCACGCGGGCTGGGCCCAGGCCGTGGCCCAGGTCACCGACGCCGACCGCGCGATCGTCGGCCACCTGCTCACCGGGAACCTCGACGCGTGACCGCCGCCGAGGACTTCGATCCCTACCTGCTCCCGCTGCCTGCGCCGACGAGCCCCGTCGTCGCCCCGCACCTGGCCAGCCCCCTGCACGCCCACCTCGACGGCCGCTACGGCGACCCGGTCTGGCCGCTGGCCCCGCTGACCGGCAACCCCAGCACCAGGAAGCCGAGCATCTACTGGGAGCACTGGCCCGCCGGGTTCCGCGACGAGATGCGGCTGGCGGCCTGGAACCTGATCAACGGCCAGCTCCGGCCCACCTTCCTGCGGGGGCACAGCCGCAGGATGCGAGGCCGCCCCGGCATGACGGAGGTCAACGGCACGCTGGCGCAGTGGCGGCAGCTCGCGAGATGGCTCGAGGAAAGGGGCATCCGCAGCCTCGCCGGCTGCGACGCAGGCGTCCTTGACGACTACGGCCAGCATCTCCGCGACTCCGGCCAGAGCAGGAAACGCGTCCTGGTGTCCCTGGTGGCGCTGACCCGGCTATGGGCCCTGGACCAGCTCAGCGCCCGCCCTAACGGCATCGCCTGCCCTCCGTGGGAAGACCTCGGCCTCGATGACTACCTGCCCGCCGCGACGAGCACGGGCGGAGGGGAGAACGCGACCGAGCCCCTCGCGGAGCAAACCATCGGCCCGCTGCTCACCTGGGCGATACGGCTGGTCGAGGACCTGTCCGGGGACATCCTCGCCGGCTGGGCCGAGCGGCAGCGCCTCATCGAGGCAGCCCGCTCCAATGCCCCCACGCCCGCCGGGCTCGCCGCCCTGGAGGCATACCTCCGCCCCCTGATCGCCAGCCAGGATCCACTGCCCGCAACCACCTTCCAGGGCAAGCCCGCGCCCGCGGTCGCCTACATCGGCGCCGTCACCGGCGCATCGCGCCGCCAGGTCGAGTGGTTCACCCGCTACGAGGGAATGGCCGCGGAAGTCACGCGGCGTCCCGGGCCATGCCCGATGGACATCCCTGTGACCGGCCGGATCGCGGGAAGGCCGTGGCGGACGGCGCTCGACTTCAACGAGGCCAAGGCCCTGATGCGCCACCTGGGCACGGCCGCATTCATCGTCTGCGCGTACCTGACAGGCGCCCGCCCGGGAGAGGTCCTGGCACTGCGCACCGGATGCTGCCCCGACCCCGCCCCAGGGCCGGACGGACAGGCGGGATGGCACCTGATCCGCGGCCTGGAGTTCAAGACCGCCACCGACGACGACGGCAACCACCGCTCCGGCGGCACCGAGCGCGAGGCCCCCTGGGTGGCCATCACGCCGGTCGTCAACGCCATCCGCGTCCTGGAGCGCATGGTCCCCGACGGGCACCTGCTGTTCGGCCACGACGCCCACGACGCGCGCGGCGAAAGGCCCGACACCGGCTCCCTGAAGCCCGCCGCGCTACGGGAGCGGATCGAGGACTTCGCCGACTGGGCGAACCGCGAGGCAGCCACGCACGGACTTCCCGGCCAGGCCATCCCCGCCGACCCGCGCGGGCCAATCGGCCTGGTCCGCTTCCGCCGCAGCCTGGCCTGGCATATAGCGCGCCGGCCCAATGGCCTGGTGGCCCTGGCCATCCAGTACGGGCACATGCGCACCGCGCTCGGCCGGTGGGCCACCGAGGGATACGCCTGCCGCAGCCGCGACGGCATCCACGACCTCATCGACCTGGAGACCGCCCGCGCGACCGCCGACACCATCGCCGCCCTGCACGAGCACCTCCAGAACGGCGGCGGCATCTCCGGGCCCGCAGCCCTCCGCGCCATCAGGGCCGCCGCCACCGCACCCCGCTTCGCCGGCACCCCCATCACCCTGGCCAGCGCCCGCAAGCTGCTGAAGAACGAGGACGCCATGATCTATGACAACCCGCACGCCCTCGTGCTCTGCCACTACAAGCGCGACAAGGCCCTGTGCCACAGGGACGGGGTGAGGGACACCCCCAGCCTCGACCGCTGCGTCCCTGGCTGCGGCAACATCGCCCGGACCGACCAGCAGGCCGCCCAACTGCGTGAACGCGCGCTCGTCCTGGAAAGCCAGGCCGAGCACGTCCCCCAGCCCGTCGGCGACCGGCTCCGCGCCAGCGCCGCCAGGCTCCGCGCGCTGGCCGACAAGCACGACCGGACCCGCACCACTGCCGGCGAGGGCCAGGCATGACCGCCGACCTCAGCGAGCGGGACCGGATCAGGGCCGCCATGGACCGCATCCTGGACGGCACGCCCGAGCGGTCCAACGGCGCGCTGACCGTGGTCGCGCTTGCCATCGAGGCCGGCGTCCCGCGCAACGCGCTCACCCAGCGCCACACCGACCTGAAAGACGAGTTCTACCAGCGCATCCGGGAACGCGGCGCCGACAACGCAGACGAGGCCCGGCTCCGCGTCACCATCGCGAAGCTCCGGCAGACAGTCGCTAACAAGAACAGGGAACTCGCCCAACTCCGCGCCGACGTCCCCGCACTCGTCCGCGCCGTCAACACGCTCACCCTGGAACTGCGGGAGACACGAGCCGAGCTCACCGCGCTCGGCAACGTCACCCGGCTCGACAGCCGGCGTGTCCCCGCCCGGCACGAGGGCGAGCAGTGAAGGCCCTTTTCATCCCCGTTGACGGGCCGCCCAGGGAAGTTGACCTGCCCGGCGGCGGCACGCGGTTCATGCGCTCCCTCAAGGCGCTCATCGGCACGGAGTGCGCCGAGCGGATCCAGGTCACCAGCCGCTGGGAAGCCTGGCTGGACGAGGACGGCGCGGCCGCGGGAAAGCCGGTCAACCAGGCCGCTACCCTGGTCGCGCAGTCCTTCGGCTTCGAGTTCAGCTTCCTCGGGCCGGTCGTCATCGTCGGAGTGGACAAGGACACGGCGGAACCGGCGGCCCTGTCGCCAGCCCAGGCCGGGGCCATCCTCGAGAAGATCAGGGCACCGTCTGCCTGACGTCGGCACCCTCTGACGCCCCGGTGCGCCGAGGGATCCCGGTAATTCCGTTGCGCGGCGTGCGGTCGGTGGCCTACTACGTGACTCGTGGATCAGACGACGCATTCGCCAGTGCCGGAGGACGGCTCGCGGCGGGAGCTGCGCGCCGGGTTCGATGCTGATGCCGACGCTTATGACCGGACCCGGCCGGTATTTCCAGGTGTCCTGTTCGACGACCTGCTCCGGGCGGCCCGCCTCGGACGGGGTGACCGGATTGTCGAGATCGGCTGTGGGACCGGGCAGGCGACGGTGCCGCTGGCCGAGCGGGGGCTTGCAGTCACGGCAGTGGAGCTGGGCGCAGCGCTGGCGGCCCGGGCGCGCGCCAGGACCGCAGGCTTTCCTCTCGTCAGCGTCGTTACGTCCTCGTTCGAGGACTGGCAGGACACGAGCGCCGTCCCGGTTCGCGCAGTGGCGGTGTTCAACGCGCTGCACTGGATCGACCCTGACGTGCGCTACGCGAAGCCGGCCGCGATCCTGGCTCCCGGAGGCGTCATGGCGGTCGGCTCATGCCGGTGGGCACGGCCGGCTGATGCGGAGCCGTTCTGGTCCGAGGTGCAGGAGGACTACCGGGCGGTGGGGTTCCCCGGGGCGCCGCCTCCTCCGCCGGAGCAGATCGGCAAGTGGCACTTTCCCGATCAGGCACGGGCCTATTTCGACGAGGTCGCCAGCTTCCGGTATCCCTTCCAGTGGTCATACACGGCTGCGGATTACCTTGCGCAGCTGGCCACCCAGTCGGGGACCCGCGCACTCGGGCCCGCGCGCGCCGACGAGTTCCTCGCCCGGGTACGGGACCGGCTCGACGCGATGGGATCGCCGCATCTCACCGCTACCTTCGTCGGCCAGCTCGCGATCGCCGTGCGGCACTCACCGAGCTAGAGCCGTGTCAGGCAACCTTTGCCCTCCCCTACAACGGCACGTGAGGGACACTGACTGCGATGAGTGAAGCCCCGTCGGCGCTAGGACGCCGCGTCATCGTCACTGGGCTGGCCGGGTCCGGGAAGAGCACGTTCTCGCTCGCGCTCGCTGCCAAGACCGGCTTGCCGGTCATTAAACTTGACCTCCACTTCTGGAAGCCCGGCTGGGTTGCACCGTCGGAGACCGAGTGGCGCGAGAAGCAATGTGGCGTGCTCGCCGACGACGCGTGGATCGCTGACGGCAACTACCACGAGACACTCGATCTCCGGCTCGAACGCGCGGACACCGTAGTGTTTCTCGACCTGCCCTGGTGGCTTTGCGCAGGACGCGCGTTCCTGCGCGGCTTCCGAATGCCGAGCGAGTTGCCCGAAGGGTGCGATTATTCGGCCTGGCTGCGGTTGCGCGATGAGTGGAGTTTGGCCGTCCGCATCTGGCGAAAACGCCGGTCAGAGCCGGAGCGCGAACACGAAATCATTTCGCAGCACGGTCAGCATGTGGCCCTTCACGTGCTCAGATCCAAGCGGGCAGTCAGGGAATTCCTCGACGGTCTGGACACCGATCACGTGGAAGCCGACGACGGTTGATCGGACGCCGAGTGATCGCCCCTAACCCTGAGAATTCGCGGTTATCGGTAGCGGACCGGCGCGGGAAACATGAAAAGTGCTCCTGACTTGGGAGGATGCGGGTGTCGAAGCCTTTATCCGGACCAAGCCGAGGAGCACTTTCTAAGTGAACAGTACAGGCTGGCAGCGGGGCCTGACGGTTACCGGCGGCGGGACCGGCGTGGTGTCGCACGTCGGCGTGGCGCTGATCCGGGCGCTGGCCGATAACACCGGGCTGAGGGCGGAGCTGTCGAGGTCACTGGCAGATGAGCGGCTGCTGGTCCATGACCGGGGCCGGGTGCTGGCCGACCTGGCCTGCGTGATCGCCGACGGCGGCGAGGCGGTCAGCGACTTCCGGCTGATCGGTGATCAGGGCGAGTTGTTCGGCCTGGTCGCCTCGGTGCCCACGGTGTGGCGGACCCTGAGCGAGATCGCGGCCGGCGGCGCCAGGACCGCCGGCCGGCTCACCAAGGCGGTGAACGCCGCACGGCGGACGGCGTGGGCGCAGGCCGCCGTCCGGCACGGCGGCCTGCCGGGCGTGCGCGTCGCGGACAAGACGCTGGCGGGCGTGACCTGCATCCGGCTGGATGCCTCATCCCCGGGACCTCAATCGTCATTCACGATGTCGGCGAGCTGGCGCGCCGGGAACCGGCAACCGTCCTCGTCACAGCGTGGAACTACGCCGAAGCGATTGCACGGAAACACGAATCGCTTAGCGCTGGAGGAACGAGATTCGCGACCCCCCTTCCAACGCCGCGCTTCGTCGAATCGCAGCGCGCGTCCGAGTCTTAGGGTACAAGGAATCGGATGACACTCGACGTTCCCGATGAAGTCCGAAGCACGGCGCTTGCCGACGGGCACGCGGCATGGCTCGACGGTCTACCGTCGGTCCTAGACTCCCTGGCCCAGGACTGGTCGCTGACGATCGGCGCAACGATGCGCGGGGGAAGCGCTGCCTTGGTCGTCGAAGCCACGCTCGCCGACGGGGCCCCGTCAGTCCTCAAGGTCGCGGTTCCCGGATATCGACGCCAACTCGGCTTCGAAGCGACCGTGCTCAATCTCGATGCGGGGAAGAGCTGCGCACGCCTGATCCGCCGCGACCTCACCCGAGGCGCGCTTCTGCTTGAGAGGCTCGGGCCGACGATGTACGAGGTGATCTTGGACCCTTACTCGCAGCACGACGTGTTGTGCGACATCGTCGCGCAGCTCTGGCGTCCGCTCGGCGACGACATCGACTTGCCGACCGGCGCCGACCTAGCACATCGGATGCAGCACCTCATACCGCAGCTCTGGGAGGAGCTGGAACGACCGTGTTCGGCAGCGACCATCGACGACGCCGTCGAATGTGCCGATCGCCGCGAGCGCGCTTACCGCCGCCGAACGTCGGTGCTCGTGCATGGCGACGTTCATGAAGCAAACGCACTCCAGACAGAAGGTGGCACCTTCAAGCTGATAGATCCCGAAGGCCTGAGGGCGGAGCCCGCATGTGACCTCGGGACTATCGTCCGCTGCACCCCCGACACCGGCGACGACCTACGGGTGAGAACGGAACGTCTGGCAGCCCGAACTGGCGTCGACGCCACCGCAATATGGGAGTGGGGAACCGTCCATCGCGTGATCGGCGGACTGAACGGCGTGAGAATCGGCTTCCAGCCCTTCGGCAACCTTCTTCTTGCCGAGGCGGATCGCCTTACGCAGACAGGCTGACTCGCCCCGTCTGTCAGATGGAAGTGGCCCGAACCGTGGAACCCGGCGCGCCAAGCCAAACCCTCACCCTGCCCGCCGAACGGAAACCATGATTAGCTAACGCCCGGCTCGGAGTCACGCCACCAACGAGGCAAACGTTGCCTGCCGCCGCACTAGAAGCCGAGGCAGGCCGATCTGCCATCTGTCCTCTTGCGGCATCTGTCTCCGGTCGCGAAAAATGGCGTCCAGAACTTCAACACGTTGACTTGACAGGGAACCGGATTCCGGGCCGGCGCCCGGTGCGGCCATGGCGGAGGCGACCGCCTGGCGGATCGCTGCGCGCTCGGCGAGCACCGCCTCGGCGATCAGGCCGAGGTTCCTGTGCGCGTCCGCCGGGTACGGCTGGTAGCAGGGGTTGCCCGCGTTCTGCGCCTGGGCCTGGTCGAAGGCGCGGCTGGCGCGCTGCATGAACGCAAAACGCGGCGTCCCGCCGGGGTGCGCGAGGTCGGCCAGCGGCACGGTGGCGACGCCGGCTGCCATCGTGGCGATGATCGGGTTGCCTTTCATCCGGTTGCGGGCGGTCTGGTAGTCCGGGGACTCAAGGGCGGTCATGGCCGGTTCGGCTCCTTCCAGGGGATCGATCGAGGGTTCGCGGGGCGTTGGCCCGTGCCGGGCCGGCTCGGGCAGGGGGTGGTTGCGGTCCTGCAGGGCCCGGCCTGGCGTGCCAGTCGTCCCAGGCCGCCTGCGCCGAGGGGTACGGGCCGCGCCGGCCGTCGGCCCAGTGCAGGAACCACAGGCCCTCGTGTTCCTCTCCGGCCGTCGGAAGCAGGTGCCCGACATCGGCGCGGCTGATGTCGCGGAGCCGGCCGGGGGTGCCGCACCACCGGCATTCATCTGGGCTGGCGCGCAGGCACAGGCCGGCGTGGTCTGGATCTTGCGGGCAGCCGTCTTCGCATTCGGCGAGCAAGCCGGTGGCGGCCTGGAAGCAGCCGTCGCACAGCCGGATGCTTTCCGTCGCGCCGGGCGGGCCGGGGTACAGGTCGAAGAACCAGCGCTGGTCCGGCCGGTGTGCCGTATCGCCGGCTGCGTCGGCGATGTACACGCCCACGGCAGCGGTGCCGAAGCGCGGATGAACGCGCAGCAGCCCATCAGCGGCGGCCGGGTCGAAGCGGCCGATCGTGACGGTGAGCACGCCATCGGCAGTCTGCACAGTCACTGCCACGCCGGCGACCGTTACGGTCTGCTTCTTCGTCACGGCACCATTCCTTCCTGCGAGGGTCCGCCGGGCGCTGCCCCGCCGTCTGGGACGGGGCTGGGCTCCGGGAGCGGGTGGGTGCCGTGCTCGTCGGTGCGGACCTCGACTAGGCCGCCGCGGACCGGGCTCCAGCCGACCCGTCCGACCGCGAGCGGGACTTCGCCGATGACCACGACATCCCCGATGGACAGCGGCCGCAGTTCGCGCTCGTAATAGCGGCAGGCCAGGTCCGCGCCGTGGGGGTCGCGGGGGTGGCCGTTGCCGATGGCGTTATTCGGGGTGCTCAGACTTGTCCGCTGTCCGTTCGCGGGGCGACTGCCCCCTCGATGAGGTTCACGATGGGCATGGGGCGTTCGCGATCATGGCTCTGGCTGGTGGAGATCAGTCCGCGAGATATTCGAAGAGGAACTGCCTGACCGACCTCATTTTCGTCACGTAACGTGATCGAACCCCGATCGAGCCGACGCACGTAACCGCCGATCTGGACGGCAGGCGTCGCTGTGGCACGTATCGTGTGCGACGCGCAGATCAGGTTGACCGGCGTGCCCGTCGGCGCCCGGGTCGTCTCCGCTCTGCCCGGCTGCGGGTGGCCGACGGTAAGCCCTGGCTGGGTCCTGGCGGCGGCCGGCGGCACGCGGTGGCGGTCACCGGGACCGTCTCGCTTGCTGCCCGGTCCTGGCACCGGACGGGCCTGCCGCTTGTCCGGGTTGGGTTGTAGGGCCCTGCCCTCGTGGCGCCTCCTGCCCTGACCATGGCCTCAGGCAGGCCCGGCGCGCTGGCGCGGCGGGCAGGAAACGCGCTCGCCCGCGAGCCGGGCGGCGGATGAGGCACGCGCGTGAAGGCCGCCGTCTATAACAGGTGCGGCCCCCGGATGTCGTTCACGTGAGCGAGATGGCAGGCCGGTCCCCCGGGACGGCGAGGTCCTGATCAGGGTCCGCGACGCTTCCGTGAATCCGCTCGACGGCCTGACGCAGGGCAAGCCGTACACCCTGCGGGCCATGACCGGGCTGCGCGCGCCGAGGACCACGCGGCTGGGCGTGGACGTGGCCGACCAGGTTGAGGCGGCCGGCCGGAACGTGACGCAGTTCAGGCCGGGCGACCAGGTGTTCGGCTTCTGCCTCCGTGATCCCCTGGCCCCCGGGTGCCGGAGCCTGGATGCACTGCCAGGGGCCTTCGCCGAGTACGCGTGCGCCCCCGAGCCGGCGGTAGCCGCCATGCCGGGCAACGTCACGTTCGAGCAGGCGGCGGCTGTCCCCGTGGCGGCAGTCACCGCGCTTCAGGGGCTCCGCGACAAGGGGCGGGTCCGGCCGGGCCAGGAGGTCCTGGTCAATGCCGGGGATGCGCGGGCCGCGCGCGACGCCTGGTCACAGGCCGTGGTCATCCTCGACGACATGCGCCACCCCGACGCCGCGGCGGTGCGTGCCAAGCTCTCAGCCCTCGGCTGACAGCCATTCGTCCGGCGTCAGGCGTGAGGCGCTGGCCTCGCGTCCACGGCCGCGGCCGCCAGCAGGGTGGCGGCGGCGAGGCAGACCCAGAGGGTCGCGGCGCCGCGGGCGGCGAGTGCGGTGATGACCGCGGAGGAGACGGCCAGGCCGAAGCCGGTGGACAGCTGGAGCCGGGCCAGGGCACGCCCGAGCGCGTGCTCGGGGGCGGGGGCGGCCCAGCCGTGGCCGAGCTCGACGCCGGCCAGGAAGCCCAGGTAGGAGACGGTGAGCACGATCCCCGAGATGGCCAGGGCCTTGCGGCGCGGGAAACGGGACATCCAGACCGTCACCGGCACCTGGAAGGCGACCACGAGCACCGTATTGGTCACGAAGTCTCCCGCCGCCCACACCGGCGACGCGTGCAGCTAAGTGACCAGCACGAGCGGGAGCGCGACCTCGGGCACGTTGGGGCAGAAGACGTAGATGACGTTCGCGGCGACGAGCAGGCGCATCCGCGGGGCGGCCCGCAGGGGCGTAGCCGGGTCGTGCTCGCGGGAGGGGGCGGGCGGGGAGCTGGCGCGGATGCGGACGGACCAGGCGAGGGCGGCGGACAGCAGGTAGCTCAGCCCGGTGCCTGCCGCCAGCGCGCAGGGCCGGGGTGCCGCCGGCGAGGCAGGCGGTGGCGAGCAGCGCGCCGAGGCCGAGGCCGCCGTTGCGCACCGACCGGCCCGCCGCCAGCGCCGCATCGCGCTCGCGGCCCGCGGAGACGGTGGCCACGAGAGCGGCGTGCGCGACCGGGAAGGCCTGGTTGCCAATGCCGAGGAACAGCGCGGCCACCGCGAACAGCCACGCGGTAGACGCGGTGCTCGCCGGGGCGGCCAGCAGCAGCGCCGTGCCGACGACGCGGGCCAGTATGGCGGCGGCGGCGGCCGTGCTCCGCGCGCCCGCGGTCCAGCCACCGGCCCACGGCGGGAGTGCAGCCAAGCCCCGCGGCCACGCCCGCCGTCATGGCCAGGCCGGCGGGCAGGGCCGGCAGCCGCAGCACGTTGATGCTGTACAGAAGCAGGAACGGGCGCAGCAGGCCGGTGCCCACCGCGAGGGCGACGGCGTAGCGCGGGCCGCCGGAGGCGCGGAAGAGAGCGTGCGGGCGGGCGGTCATGCGGCCACTGTGCGGCCCGGTGCCGAGCCAGGGCCCGCGGGTTGACGGGATCCGTCAACCACAGCGGCGGCCGGGCGTCCTGCCAGCGATGATGGCGGGATGACGCTGCGCATCGACATCACCGGCCTGCCGCCGAGCGCGTGTCGTTCGCCGTCTCCCCGCTGGCCGAGCTGACCGCGATGCTGCACGCGCTGGCCGCGACCGAGCATCACCCGCACCTGGCCGCCTGGGCCGCGGGCGTGCGCGCCGGGCTGCGGCCCGAGCTAGCCGAGCGCCTGCTGGAGGCCGAGTTCCTCTGGTGGTCATCGCGCGCGGACTTCCTGCTGCCGGCGCGGCCGTGCGAGACGCTGACGGGTGAGCTGGACGACGTCGACCGGATCGCGGACGAGGCCGACGTGACCTCCGCGCTCGTCACCACCTGCGGCAGCAGCTGGGTCCACTTCGGCGGCCACTCCCCGCTCACCGACGCGGCCGCCCGCCGCTGCGCCCTGGACCAGGCGCAGGCACGCGGCGCGCTCCAGGAGGCGTTCGCCGAGCGGCTGCTCGCCGACCCGCGGGCGGTGCGGGCGAGGGTGCGCGAGGCGCTGGAGCAGTGCGGGCCGGCGTTCTTCGACGCGGCGTGGCCCGGCGCCGCCGCGCGGATCACCGCGGACCTGCGGGTGAAGACCGACCTGCGGGACCGCCAGGGCCGCGGCGCGGCCGTCGCGGCCGTGTCCGGGGCGGTCGCGCTCGCGCCCGAGGGTGACCGCATCGTTGTCGACAAGCTCCAGGACAACGCGACGAGCGCCGCAGGCGCCCGGGTGACCTTCATCCCGGCTGTCTTCGGCAGCCCGCACCTCGTGACGGTGCACGCACCGGGCTGGCGGCCCGTGGTCCAGTACCCGGTCGCCGAGCCCAGCGCCGCCCAGCCGGTGTCGCTGGACGCGGTCGGGCGCAGGCTCGGCGCGCTCGCGCACCCGGTCCGGCTCCGGCTCGTGCGCACCCTCGCCCGCGGCTCGCACACCACCGGCGAGCTGGCGCTCGCCTGGGACCTGACGCCCCCAGAGGTCTCCCGCCACCTCGCGGTCCTGCGCCGCGCCGGGCTGCTGACCGCCGAGCGGCGCCGCCGCTACGTGCACTACGCCGTCGACCTTACGGCGCTGACGGCGCTGGGGACGGACCTGCTGGCGGCGGTGCTGCGGTAGGGGCCGCCCCAGCCTCGCGTGCCCCGCTCGCCGCTGGCATGTGGTTGTCGTGAGTTAGTGAGTTAAATAACTTGACAGCGATGGATGATGCTGCACATAGTGAGTGAGACTACTAACTCAATCTCCCAGGAGGATTCCGGGTATGGAATCAGTCCAAGGGCGCGTCCTGCCGGCGGTTACCGACTCGCGGCTGGTCCTCCGGTCGAGGCTCGGCGCGATCACCCTGGTGCTGCTGTGCGGCGTGCAGTTCCTCGACATCGTCGACTCGGCGATCGTCAACGTCGCCCTGCCGTCCATCCAGCACAGCCTGAGCTTCTCGCAGCAGAACCTGCAGTGGGTGGCGAGCGGCTACATCCTCACCTACGGCGGGTTCCTGCTGCTCGGGGGGCGGCTCGCCGACCTGCTCGGGCGTCGCCGCATCCTGCTCGCCGGCCTGACCGTCTTCGCCGTGTCATCGCTGACCGCCGGGCTGGCCAACGACGCGGGGCTCCTGGTCGCCGCCCGCCTCGTGCAGGGCATCGGCGCCGCGCTCATGGCCCCGGCGGCGCTGTCCGAGCTGACCGCCAGCTTCCGTGACGGCAAGGACCGCAACACCGCGCTCGGGGTCTGGGGGGCCGTCAGCGGGATGGCCGCCGCGGCCGGCGTCTTCCTCGGCGGGGTGATCTCGCAGGGACCCGGCTGGCGGTGGATCTTCTTCGTTAACCCGCCGGTCTGCGTCGCGGTGGCCGCCGGGGCCCTCGCCCTGCTCGCGAGCGACCGTGGCAGCAGGGCCAGGGAGACGGCCTTCGACTCGCAGGGGGCGGCCCTGGTGACCGGGGGCATGCTGCTGCTGGTCTACGGCCTCGTGCGGGCGCCGGTCGTCGGCTGGGGATCCGCGCAGACCATCGGGGTCCTGGCCGGATCCGCCGTCGTGATGATCGCGTTCGCCTTCAACGAGCTGCGCAGCCGCTACCCGCTGGTGCCCTTCGCCGTCCTGCGGGTCAAGGGGCTCGTGGCGGCCGACCTGACCCAGCTCATCGCCTTTACCGGCTTCTTCTCCATGTTCTTCTACGCCACGCTCTACATGCAGGAGGTCCTGCACTACTCACCACTCAAGGCCGGGGCCGCCTACCTCCCGATCACCGCGGGCTTCGCCGTGGCCGGCGGCCTGGCCTCGCAGCTTGTCACCCGCATCGGCACCCGCCCGGTCGTGGTGGCCGGCTGCCTGATCGCCGGGGCCGGGATCTACCTCGTGTCGCGGGTGCCGCTGCACGGCTCGTACGTGAGCGGCCTGCTTCCCGGGTTCGTCATCATGGCGCTCGGGGCCGGGTCGGTGTTCGTCTCGGTCACCGCCGCGGCCAACGCGGGCGTGCCATCCGACAAGGCGGGCCTCGCGGCCGGGCTGCTCAACTCATCGCAGCAGGTCGGCAGCGCGCTCGGCCTCGCCGTCCTGTCCGCCGTCGCGATCACCCGCACCAACAACCTGATCGCCGGGCACGCATCGCATCTGGTGGCCGCGGACGCCGGCTACCACCAGGCCCTGCTGGTCGGCAGCATCCTGATGGCGGGCGCGGCCCTGCTCGCCCTCCGCATCGGCAACACGCGGCAGGCGGCCCCGCTGGTCATGGTCAGCGCCGAGTGACGCGGGTAACCTGACAAGTGAGATGACTGACTCAGCAGTGGAAGCCCCGGCCGCCGCCCCCCGGCGGCCGGGGAAGCGAGAGCGGCTGGTCGGCGCCGCGATGCAGCTCCTGCACCAGCAGGGCGCCGAGCGGACCACCCTCGCGGACATCGCCAAGATGGCGGACGTTCCTCCCGGCAACGTCTACTACTACTTCAAGACCAAGGACGACGTCATCGCGGCGGCCATCGGGGCCCACGCGCAGCAGGTCAGGACGGCCCTCGCGGCCATCGACGCACGCCACAGCGCCCCGAAGAGCCGGCTAAAGGCCCTGGTGCGCGAGTTCGCCTCCCAGAGCGAGAGCATCGCCCAGCATGGCTGCCCGCTCGGCAGCCTCTGCTCCGAGCTCGACAAGCGCGCCGACGCGCTGGACGTCGCCGAGCTGATGCGCCTCCCGGTCGCCTGGGCCGAGGAGCAGTTTCGGTCGCTGGGCCGCCGCGACGCTCACGACCTTGCCCTCGACCTGCTGGCCGCCTACGAGGGCAGCGCGCTGCTCGCCAACACCATGCGTGACCCCGCCATCCTGTCCGGGGCCGCCCGCCGCCTGAACCACTGGATCGACACCCTGTGAGCTGACTCCCGTCATCGACAGGCGCTACACGCTGAGCGAGGTCCCGAAGGCCCTCCGCTATCTGCAGGAAAGGCACGCCCAGGGGAAAGTGAAATAGACCCTGGGATATAGCGGCGACATCACCTCATGCCAAGGGCTGAAGGGACCGGGACTACCTCAGGCCATACCAGGGCACTCTACGGAGAGCCTCCTTAACGCTGCTTCGAGCGATGGCCCGAGTGGCACTGCCTGCGTGCCCTGGCTAAAGCATCGCACTCGTGCGCGCCTGGCCCATCTCACGCTCGGCGTTGTCGCGTGCCATCAGCCGAGGGACAGCCAAAGGATCCTTGGCGGGTACCGAACAGGACATTCTGCGCGTGGTGCAAGGTCGATCCGTCGCGACTGCAAGACGCGCCGAGTCGGCGATATGCACTAAACGCACAGCCGTGCCGCCTGGCGGGTACTCACCCTCCGTGATCGCCAATGTCCAGGCTCGACGACTGTCACCGGGCACGCTAGTGGCCCACAACTGGCCCACGAAATCCTGTAATCACCGGCCGGGTCCCGTCCGCTAGGCGTCCGCGCACAGCTGCCCGCAGTGGGACTCAGCAGGACCAAGCGGCACCCGGCACGCACCGGCCACAGGGCCTCTACCTGCGGAAACACCGATCCGGAGGGAACGGTCCCCGGTACGCAATCCCCGCCCGCACAGACCCTGGGCAGCGCCAGTGCAGGCCGCTGACCTGCCCAGATCTGGCCCACATCTGGCCCACAACTGGCCCACAGACACCGGGAACGGTCCCCGGAACCGCTCCCGGACACACATCAGGCCCGGTCCGCAGACCGGGCCTGACCTGGGGTTATGCGTGGCAGGTGTTGGGTTCGAACCAACGTAGGCGCATGCCGGCGGTTTTACATCCCTGAAGGAGCGGGCCGGGGTCAAGTGGGGCGATGTGCCCGTTTTTCTTCCGTTCCGGGCCGGGTTTTGGGCATGCCGGGAGG
>WNFZ01004772.1_pt1 | contig 24781 bp, 25 predicted proteins | sample 5400081 | NCBI WGS metagenome assembly WNFZ01 (sample SAMN13153365, study PRJNA577476) | soil metagenome | isolation source: 80 cm soil or saprolite under grassland replicate 1 | place: USA:California | collected 2016-06-15
TCTCACCGCGAAGACTCAAGGCCGCAAAGGTACTTTCTTATCTTAGCGTTCTTCCTTTCTTCGTGGTCTAAAAAGGCATAGCATGAAAATCATCAAAAACGAAAAACTGATCAAACGCAATGGAATGATCGGCAATTGGACAAGTATTGCCGCACTGGTCGTACTGGGCGGAGGGATGTACGTGTCGCTCAAACGTCCGGAATGGATTAATTACGCATTGATTGCATTTCTGCTCGGCTTCACGCTGACGCAAATCGGCATGTATATGGGCAATCGCTATGGAAGAAGTCCGCGCCCCGATGAGAAACTGGATACAGGCCTCAAAGGGTTACCTGGAGATTACACTATCTATCATTACACGACTCCAGTTTCACATTTGTTGGTGGGTCCGGCGGGAGTTTGGTTGTTGATGCCCTATTACCAGCGCGGACAGGTCACATTCAAAAAGAATCGCTGGCAAATGAGCGGTGGTGGTTTCATGCAATCCTATATGCGGATCTTCGGTCAGGAAAGTTTGGGGCGACCCGATATCGAAATTGACAATGCAACCCTCGCGCTCAAAAAGTTTTTTGGAAAGCAAATGGAAGAATCAGAGATTCCTGAAATCAAACCGTTGATCATATTTACCAACGATGAGGTGGAAATCAACGCGGCAGATACGCCGATCACTGCGATGAAGTTGAAGTCAGTTAAGGATTTCATTCGCCAAAAGGCGAAAGAAAGACCAATTAGCCAGGTACAACTTGCGGCTGTCAAAGCCGCATTACCCGAAGAATAACATGTAGGGGCACGATACGCCTGCGCACAGTGCAGGTGTCGTGCCTCTACAACATTCATGATACACTTGTTCTACTTCTACACACGTAGAAACTATATTCCCATTTGAAAAGAGAATTGCTTTGAGCATGGAATGTTTGCCTGCATGCTCAGCGAAGTACATGTATTATGCGATCCATTGTATCTATTGATATTGAAACCACCGGTCTGAGTCCGGACCGCGATGCGATCATCGAAATCGGGGCGGTGAAGTTCAAAGGTCATCGGGTGGAGGCTGAGTGGTCAACTCTCATTAATCCCGGCAGACATATTCCAGAATTTATTACGGGCCTCACAGGCATCGGCGATGCAGAAACTCGCAATGCCCCGCGTTTGGCAGATGCCCTGCCCGAACTGGAAGGGTTTGTCGAGGATGCGCCGATTGTGGGACACAACGTCCGCTTTGATTTGGGCTTCCTGCAACGGATGGGACTGTTTGAATATAACGATGTTATCGACACGTATGAGCTCGCATCTGTCTTGATGCCGACCGCGAGTCGCTACAACTTGGGGTCACTTGGAAAACAACTGGGAATCCTCCTGCCCGCCACCCATCGCGCCCTGGACGATGCACGGGTCACAATGGCGGCGTTCAACCGTCTACTAGAGATGGCGCGCGAACTGCCGCTTGAAATGGTGGATGAAATTGTCCGCTTGAGTGAGCCAATTGCCTGGGATGCAAACTGGCTATTCCAGGAAGTGATTCGCAATCAAGGCAAGCAGGGTGTCCAGGCAAAAAAGCTCAAAAAGAAAGACGCGGGCGCGTGGTTCGACGAGTCCAAATATCCTCCGCTGGATAACCCTGAAAAACCGATTCCGCTCAATGTGGATGAGGTCGCATCCATTCTCGAATATGGCGGACCCTTCTCGCAATTTTTCGCGTCATTTGAACAGCGTCCCGAACAAGTGGATATGTTGCGTGCCGTGACAAACGCGCTTTCGTATGGAAGTCATTTGATGGTCGAAGCCGGAACCGGTGTTGGCAAAAGCTTCGCGTATCTCGTGCCTGCCGCGCTGTTTGCTCTCCAAAATAATACGCGTGTCGTTGTTTCCACAAATACAATCAACTTACAGGATCAGCTCATTCAACGAGACCTTCCGAATTTATGTCAGGCTTTGAATCTTGATTTGCGTTTTTCGGTGTTGAAGGGACGCTCGAATTATCTATGTCCACGTCGATTGGAGAACCTTCGCCATTTCGGTCCGCGCACCGTCGATGAAATGCGCGTACTGGCCAAGGTGATGATTTGGCAGATGACGAATCAGAACGGGGATCGAAGCGAATTGAATCTCACAGGACCGACTGAGCGCGAGGTGTGGGTTCGAATGTCGGCGGAGGATGATGCGTGCACCACTGAAACATGCTTGAAGCGCACAGGCGGCGCGTGTCCGTTCCATCGCGCCAAGACTGCTTCGCAAAACGCGCATGTGCTGGTTGTCAATCACGCGCTGCTTTTATCGGATATCGCCACCGGCAGCAAAGTCCTGCCCGAATATTCACATCTCATTATCGATGAGGGACATCATCTCGAATCGGCAACGACCAATGCGTTGTCATTCAAGCTAAATCAAAATGATCTGGAACGCATCACGAAGGAAATTGGCGGCTCGACCGCAGGCGTGCTCGGACATTTGCTCACCGAGACAAAAGATGCGCTTCGCCCTTCGGACTTTGCCCTGTTACAAAAAAAGGTCAGCCACACTACGGACATGTCTTTCCGCATCGAACAGATGAACCGCGAGTTTTTCAACGTAGTCGCGGAATTCGCCCGGCTGCAACGCGAGGGACAACCGCAATCGAATTATGCCTGGCAGTTGCGCGTCCTTCCCGCCACTCGGACTCTGCAATACTGGGAGGAAGTCGAAATTGCCTGGGACTCACTTGGTTCTACGATTCAAATGTTGTTCCACGCGCTGGAAGAAATTTATACGGCCGTCACAGAGTTATACAATGAGGGTCATGATAATTTACAGGATGTGATGGCAGATATCAGCAACGTAGCGCGCAGGCTCGGCGAAGCCGAAGCCAACGTCAGCGGTATGATCAGTAAACCGAACGCTGCACAAGTCTACTGGATCGAAGTTCAACCGAATGGGAACAGACTCTCGTTGAATGCTGCGCCATTGAGCGTGGGTCCGTTGATCGAAAAGTATTTGTGGCACGAGAAACAAGCCGTGATTCTAACCTCCGCCACATTGACGACACACGGCGAATTCCAATATCTACGCAACACCCTCGGCGCAGACGAAGCAGATGAAATGCAACTCGGTTCGCCGTATGATTACGAAAGTGCGGCGCTGCTCTACATCGCAAGCGACATTCCTGAACCGAACGTCAACGGCTATCAGCAAACGCTGGACCGTACAATTATCAACACCGCCAAAGCTACCGGCGGACGGATGCTCGTACTCTTCACCTCGTATGCCGCGTTGAAAAAGACCTCGCAAGCCATAACGGGTCCTTTGGCGCGCGAAGATATTTATGTCTATGAACAGGGGGATGGTGCATCACCAAATGCACTCCTTGAGTCCTTCAAAGCAACGGAACGCGCCGTTCTGCTGGGAACCAAATCCTTCTGGGAAGGCGTGGACGTGCCTGGTGAGTCACTCTCTGTCGTCATGCTCACCAAACTTCCCTTTGATGTCCCCACTGATCCCCTGATCGCGGCACGCTCGGAAATGTATGAAGATTCGTTTCAGCAATATTATCTACCGGAAGCCATCCTTAAATTCCGCCAGGGATTTGGACGGCTTATCCGCACCCAATCAGACCGCGGTGTAGTCGCTATTTTGGATCGCCGCGTGCTGACCAAACAGTATGGGCGTTTATTCCTTGAATCATTGCCACAATGCACTGCACGTCAGGGTCCCGCAACAAATTTGGCGCGCGAGGCTGGGAAGTGGTTGGGGATGTAATAAGTAGAAGTTGCGAAGCTGTATACAATGGTTCGTGCTTTTAGCAGAGGGGCAACCGCGGAAGAGATCGCGCAACAGTATCCGTCTCTTTCACTTTCGGATGTTTACTCGACGATCAGTTACTATCTGCAAAATCAAGAGGAAGTAGATAAGTATCTCGAACAACGGCGAAAACACGCGCAAGCGGTAAAGCGGGAAAATCAAAAACGATTTGACCAGCATGGAATTCGTGAAAGGTTATTAGCGCGCAAAAAAGACAGTAAAGCGGAGAAGTCATAAACGAAACTTGAAAGTTTCGTTCGTGCATCCCCACTAGTAGATATCGGGATAAATCTAAAGTGAAAACGTCCTTGCGAGCACAATCAAACTCGGAAGTCTCAAAGACTTCCGAGTTCTGCAAATAGCATGCCCACACTTACTTCATCCTCTTCGAACTCATCATCTACCTGCAACCAAGGTGACAGTCACTTTTAAAGTGACTGTCACCCGCTTTCAAGCCCATTGCCACAACCCGTTATCCTGAATACAGTAGCGCCGCTCTGACAAACAGAGTCGCAATCGGCACGGATAACGCAGCCTATTAGAAGAACTCGGAGTTTCTGAAAAACTCCGAGTTCTCACTTTACTGCGCCTAGAACGATGCCCAATCTGATTCCGCCCAAACGCTGATATCGGGCATGCCATCAAAGAGCGCGCCAAATGCTTCAGCAACTTTCGGATCGCCCATGAACTTCTGCAAGCCTTCCAAGTTGTTCCACGTGTCAATCGCCAGGAACTGTGATGGGTCCTGTGGATTCAAATGCGGCTTATGTCCAATCGCTCCCATAGGGCGCGTCATCGCCGAAAGCTGGTCCACAGTGGCATCGTGCATCTTCTGGGCATCTTTGGGATTGCCCTTCAATTTACCTCGTACAACAGTTATGTAGTTCATATTTGTCTCCTTTTGTTGGTTTCACAATATAAGACGGAGGCAGATGCCAAAACTGTGCGGTCGGAACTAAATCCGTTGGTTGAGTAGGTGGTGCTTGTTCGCCCTATCGAAACCAACAAGTTGGATTCAAAATCTAGATTTCTTATAAGAGTGGTAGTCTCGATATGCCCTCTGCTGTCGCTTCAGGCTACTCGGCCACCGAATAAAACCGCACAGTTTGAGTACAATTAATCGTCATATGTACGTCAGAGAAACAACTGGAGATACTCCTCATGCTAAATACTTCCACTCAAAATTCTATTGAAGCGGAATACCTGGCTGCCGCGCTTCAGGGCAACTCGCAGCGCTTCAGTGAACTGACAGAACCTTTCCGCCGTGAACTGCAGATCCATTGCTATCGCATCCTTGGCTCTCTGCACGAAGCGGAAGACATGGTACAGGAGACAATGCTGCGCGCCTGGAAACGATTGGATACTTATGAGGGACGCGCCTCGTTTAGAGCTTGGCTGTATAAGATCGCCACCAATGCCTGTTTGGACGCACTCGATCAACGACGAAGCCGACGATTGCTTCCGTTTGATACCGTTCCCGCCTCTGATCCCTTAGCTGCTATCCTGCCTCCCACACCTGAAATGACCTGGCTGGAACCGCTGCCAGATGAATGGTTGGCGGACACAAATGCCATTGACCCGGAGGCGCGCTATTCCGAATCAGAAAGCATCTCCCTTTCCTTTCTGACTGCATTGCAAATCCTCCCGCCGCGTCAACGTGCTGTGTTGATTCTTCGCGACGTCCTAGATTTCTCTGCCATCGAAACTGCGGAAGTCTTGGAACTGACTGTATCTTCTGTCAACAGTCTACTCCACCGTGCTCGTAGGACTCTTGCAGAAAATTATCAAAGCGAACCTTTGACCAAGCCGCCTAGCGACGAGAAAACTCGATGGCTGCTGGATTGTTATGTGCGCGCTTGGAAAACCGCTGATGTGGCAGGACTCGTGGCCTTGCTCAAGTGGGATGCAATCATCGCTATGCCACCTTCACCATCCTGGTATCAAGGTCGCAATGCTATTGCCAAATTTTCAGCGATAACTTTCTTCGGAGTGAATGGAATGTTCTCTGGCAAAGCCAAGAATCGCTGGCGCCTCCTACCCACGCGCGCAAACGGCTCTCCAGCTTTTGCTATCTACCAGCGCAGCGAAGACAATCAATATCAAGCATTTGGTCTTCAGGTGTTGGAACTCAACAAAGACAAAATATTCAGAATTACGAACTTCATTGATCTGATGTTACCGGTTCACTTTGGTCTTCCTCCAACGCTAAAATAATGATGTCATAAATTGATTTCGGACACGGCGGCTAATATCTGCCGTTTTTATGTTGACAAAAGGGACAAAACCACTATAATTAATGTAACCACGGTTACACTACATGGGCACTTGGATTCTTATCCACTACAAACTGCCGAATAAACCCTCCGCGCTGCGCGTCTACATTTGGCGAAAATTGAAGCGCCTGGGCGCCATCCTTTTACACGAGGCAGTCTGGGTTCTGCCTGATCAACCGCGCACGGCGGAACAAGTCCAGTGGCTGGTGTCAGAGATTCAGGAAATGGGGGGTCAAGCGTATTCCTGGCGAGCAAGCGCAATTTTAGAAGTGGATAGTGAATCCCTCATGCAGCAATTCAACGAGCAAGTGGAGGCGCTGTATTCTGATTTGTTGAAACAACTTGGAAAGTCAAGAGCAGACTTGCAGGAAATCTCGCGTCGATATCAACAAGCCGCGCAACAGGATTTCTTTCACTCAAAACTGGGATCACTTGTGCGTGAAAAATTACAAGGTGCCGCACGATCAACCAGACGTAAGATTTGAAGTACGGCTGGTATAGGCATCCGAAAGGTTTAGTTATTGATAAGACAAGCGGTAACGGCGAAACGCGGAGAAAAATTATGAAATGGGTTACCTGGAAAAATATTGGTGTGGACCGTATGGCTTCTGCTTGGTTAATACGACGCTGGATTGATCCGAAAGCTAAATTCTCTTTTATTCCCGCAGGTGAGAAATCCTCCCCTGACGATGGCGAACCGTTTGATATCCCAGGTGAACGGTATTCGCATCATGGTGGTCATTGTACGTTTTATGCGCTTCTACATGAGCACAAAATCATGGATCCAATCCTGTCACGAATTGCACAGATTGTGGATGAGGCTGATGAAATCCAAGAGATCGCGGTGGAACCTGCTGCTTTTGGATTAGATCTCATCTGTCGCGGGCTAAGCCAAATCAGCAAAGATGATTTTGAAGCAATGGAGCGCGGCGGACTGATCTATGACGCGCTGTATGCTCAATTGAAATTCGATTCCCCTCAATAGATTGAACATAGAAGCCCAATCATCCCCAAGCATTCTGGAAAGAAAATATTGATACTGCAAAAAGTATGTGAATTAAGAAAAGGAAATATGCAAGAAGCTCCTGTCATCATCTTTGTTTGTGAACATGGTGCAGCAAAAAGCATTATCGCCGCGGCGCACTTCAATCAAATGGCAAGTGCAAGAAATCTCAATCTTCGCGCCATCGCACGCGGTACGAACCCGGATCCGGAGCTTTCTGCCAAAACGATTGAAGGCTTACGAAGTGAAGGTTTGACGCTGCCGGAATCAATTCCACAAAAGCTAACACTTGTGGAAGTAGAATCCGCTCAACAGATTATCTCTTTCTGTGAACTGCCAGAAGGCTTTTTAGATACAGCTAATTATGAAAACTGGGACGATATTCCTCCTGTGAGTGAAGATTATGAAAAAGCACGCGACATGATTATTGCGAAGCTCATGGCAATGATGAAATAGTTAATATGAAAACATTTATTATTTTGATAATTACAATTTGCCTAACCGCATGCAGCAAGATGGGAAAGCCGTCTTTTGAAGCTACAAACTCTGCAAGTGGAGGCACAACTTTGAAATTGATTCAGAACCTTCCGCTCCAAGGCGTGGAAGGGCGGATTGACCATTTATCGATAGATATCAAAGCTCAAAGATTATTTGTCGCGGCGTTGGGTAATAACACCGTTGAAGTCCTGGATCTCAACGAAGGAAAATTAATTCATTCAATTTCCAACCTAAGCGAACCCCAAAGCGCTCTATTCATACCAGGTCTCAATAAGATTTTTGTAACCAATGGCGGCAACGGAATTTGTGAGATCTTCGATGGAAGTTCGTTTACCGAGCTTGGCCGCGTGGAATTATCGAGCGATGCAGATAATATCCGCTACGATAGTGACTCTTCATCTATTGTTGTAGGTTATGGCGACGGGGGTTTAAGCTTTATCGATGCCAAGGCTGGAAAAGCCCTAAGCAACATAACGCTGGATGGTCATCCCGAATCGTTTCAGTTAGAGTCATCTGGATCCAGGATATTTGTCAACATTCCATCTTCCAATGAAATAGCTGTTGTCGATCGTGGACAGGCGAAGGTAGTTTCTACATGGTTCATGACCAGTGCTCTCGCCAATTTTCCAATGGCACTGGATGAAAGCGGGCGGCGGTTATTTATAGGTTTTCGACTGCCAGCCAAGTTGGGTGTTTTTGATACTGAAACAGGAAAGTCCGTTGCGAGCTTTGATAGCGTTGGGGATATGGACGATATCTTCTACGATGCTACCCATAAGTTGATCTTCGTCATCGGAGGTGAGGGGTATATCGATATCTTTTCTCAGCAGGATGTAAACCATTACCAACCCGTAACCCGTATTTCAACTGCAACTGGTGCTCGGACTGGACTTTGGGTTCCTGGCTTGAATCGTTTATACGTTGCTGTACCCCATCAAGGTACGCAGAAAGCGGAGATACAAGTCTATGAATTACAACCATAGCTGAAGATATTTTCTTCGTGATACTTACCAAAAAGTTCTGTTCTTTGTTTCCAGAAAAGGAGAAAAAAATGAAATGGATTACTCGTTCGCACGTGCATGTTGATCGTGTCGCCTGTCCTTGGCTGATCACTCGTTTCATTGACAACGAAGCAGAGTTCCTGTTCACGCCTGTGAGCCAGTTGGACAAAGTCGTTCAGGAAACAGGTGCGATTCCCTTCGACGCGCCGGGTGTCGAACTTGGTCACGGTTCGGATGGACGTTGTTCCTTTGAATCGATCATCCAAAAATATGGATTGAAAGAGCCAGGTCTCTTGCGTTTGGCAAAGATTGTCCACGCTGCGGATGTTGACGAGGATATCGACAAGGATCCGATCGCACGTGGGCTAGAAGCTATCGCTTCTGGCTACAGCCTACGCTTCCCCGAAGATATGGAAAACCTGGACCATCAGTTTGAAGTTTATGATGCACTGTATGCTTGGTGCCGATTGGAAGTTGCAAGAGGCAATAAATAATTTACAAGAGGATGCTCTATGAGTCTAAAACTACAGGGGTATATTGACCTGCCTGTTCATACGTCGACGGGTGGCTTCGATCACGCGGCTGTTCATGGCGGTAAGCATTTACTCTATGTGGCACACACATCGAATGACGCGATTGATGTCATTGATTGCGCTTCGGACCGTTACTTGCACTCGATTCCCAATTTGACTGGTGTTGCAGGCGCACTGGTTTCCGAGGAACGAAATCTTGTGTTCACATCCAATCGCGGTGAAGATACTGTCTCGATCTTTTCACCGGATGCGGAGGACGAGGCAATTAAGATTGAAGTTGGAATTCGCCCGAATGGGCTTTCCTTCGACCCCAAACGTGAATTGCTTCTGGCAGCTAATGTCGGTGATCCTGATCTTCCCAATTCATTTACGCTTTCTATTGTCGATGTATCTCAGCGTAGAATGATCGTCAACATCCCCGTCCCTGGGCGCACACGCTGGACAATCTTCGATTCACAAACAGATGTCTTCTACATCAATATTGCAAACCCGCCACAAATCGTTGTCGTGGATGCGCTGAATCCCGCCGCTATTGCAAAAACATTTAGCATTCCTGCTGAAGGTCCACACGGATTGGATTTGGATATGGAAAATCATCGCTTATTGTGTGCTTGCGATGGTAGACTACTTATCACACTCGATGTTTCCAATGGCAGTGTTATTAGTCAACTGCCTTTAAGTGGCGTGCCCGACGTTATCTTTTATAATGCATCTCTCCAACATCTTTATGTTGCAATTGGTAACCCCGGTGTAATTGATATATTCGATACATCAGCGATGCAGCTTCTTGAAGTCACGCATACTGAAGAAGGCGCACATACCATCGGCTTTGATTCAGCACAAAACAAAGTCTATGCGTTTTTACCTGAGTCACATCGAGCAGCAGTCTATCTCGATCAATAACCTTAGATAACAAGATGGTGGAACGCAGTCATTGGTTGTCAAAAGATCGCTTTGTGAGGATCATGGGATTTGCGCACATGTTGCCGGGACCAGAAGCGCTCCAGCTTGCGATTTATGTCGGATATCTCAAAAAGGGCATCCTGGGCGGAATCGTTGCGGGGCTTACTTTTATTATCCCTGGGGCCCTGGTAATGGTTGTGCTGAGCTATTTATATGTTACCTACGGAAACCTGCCACAAGTCAACAATGTATTGTACATTCTGAAGCCGGCGGTACTCGGAATCATCGCCGCGGGAATCATCAAGCTCAGTCAGGCCGCGATCAAGAATGCCTGGCTGGCGGGGATTCTGATTGCTGCAATGGGTGCGATGTATTTTTTCAAGGTGGACTTTTTACTTGTTCTATTAATCGCTGGTCTTGCGTATTTGCTGATTACCGAAGGGCTGCCGCGCTTCAAGCCCGCCTCGAATCTGCTGCCAGCTTTCATTGGTGGTTTGACAGGGACCTTTGCATTACTAGATAAACACTGGCTGCAAATGGCATGGCTGTTCCTCAAAACAGGTCTTTTTAGTTTTGGAGGCGCGTATGCTTCGCTTGCCTTTTTACAGCGCGGCGCAGTGGATCAATATCACTGGCTGACCGCTCCGCAATTGTTAGACGGCGTCGCCCTAAGCGTAGCCACACCTGGACCTTTTATGCTGTTCACCACATTCACTGGATATCTGGCTGGTGGATTGACAGGTGCGGTGATTGCAACCTTCTTCGTTTTTCTTCCCTCGTTTATTCTGGTTCTGGTAGGTGCGAAATATATTGAACAGGTTCGGAAGAATCGCTTCGTGCAAGCCTTCCTGACGGGAGTCAGCGCGGCTGTCGTTGGAGTGATTGTAGTGGTTTCCCTTGAGCTAATCCCTGGTGCACTCCTTGACCCTGTCAGCGTTGTCATCATGGTAATTGTTTTTGTCATCATCACGTTCCTCAAAGTTGACGTGGCACGAGTTGCGATTGGCACAATGATTGCAGGCATAGGCTACGCGGCTTTACACACCATTCGGTAACCATGAATTCAAGCTTCAATATCCTCATCCTCTTCTCCACGCGCATCATTCGTTTATTTTGTTATGGGTTCCTATCGGTTATATTGGCGTTGTACCTTGCGGAGGCAGGCTTTACAGGAGGACAAATCGGTTTGTTATTTACATTCACGCTTGCGGGCGATGCATTCATTACCCTGTGGCTGACCACATCCGCGGATCGCTTCGGCAGAAAACGCACATTGATCGTGGGAGCATTATTGATGGCGGGAGCAGGCGTCGTCTTCGTTCTGACTCGCAATCTTATCCTGTTGGTATTTGCAGCTGTTGTTGGGGTTATCAGTCCAAGCGGAAATGAGATTGGTCCATTTCTATCTGTAGAACAGGCTGGGTTGACACAAATCATCCGGGACAATAAACGTACACAATATTTTGCGTGGTACGCCCTGGTGGGTTCTTTTGCAACCGCCACGGGCGCACTCGCGGGCGGCTGGCTCGCGCAAATACTGCAGAACAATGGATGGACGGCGCTTGAATCGTATCGCGTGATTTTGATCGGTTATGCCCTTGGCGGTTTTTTACTTTTGCTTCTTTTTCTCAATCTTTCAAATTCCATTGAAGCGGAAGCAATACAGGATACGGCAAGGCGCGTGCTTGGTCTGCACCGTTCGCGCAACGTTGTTTTCAAACTCAGCTCGCTCTTCGCGATGGACGCGTTCGCAGGCGGCTTGCTGGTGCAAAGCCTGATGGCATACTGGTTTCATATACGCTTTGGAGTTGACTCGGGAATACTTGGCAGCATCTTCTTCGGTGCAAATGTTCTGGCGGGTATTTCAGCCTTGCTAGCGATTCCGTTGGCAAAACGATTCGGCTTGATCAACACGATGGTGTTTACGCACATTCCTTCGAATATATTGCTGATCCTGGTTCCCCTGATGCCGACTCTTCCACTGGCGATTGGGATTCTTCTTTTGCGCTTCAGCATTTCCCAAATGGATGTTCCTACGCGTCAATCGTACACAATGGCTGTCGTCGCGCCCGATGAGCGATCAGCCGCTTCAGGTGTGACGGCCATCGCGCGTTCTGTCGGCGCGTCTCTTTCTCCCGCGTTGACAGGTCTCTTATTCAGTATCCCGATGTTATTCAGCGCGCCGTTCTTGTTATCCGGCGGGTTGAAAATCATTTATGATTTGTTACTCTATCGCGAGTTCCGCGCTGTAAAACCGCCCGAGGAAAATTCGTAGTGTAGGGCGGGGTAACCCCGCCCCTACACATCCATTACACCGACAAATCCCCCAACTCCATGAATGCACGCACCACATGGGGATCGAAATGTTTTCCGGAATCCGCTTTGATACGATCACGAACTTCTTCATGTGGTAGTTTCTTTCGATAGGGCCGATCTGACACCAGTGCATCCCACACGTCAACGACAGGAAAGATGCGCGCCGCAAACGGAATCTCCATTCCCTTGAGGCCGCGCGGGTAGCCTGTCCCATCCCATTTTTCGTGATGACAGTATGGAATATCAATCGCAGGTCGCAGGAATTCAATTGGATTAAGCATCTCGTACGCATACACCGGATGTTGCCGCATGAGCGCTCGCTCATCCTCAGTTAGTTCTCCCGGCTTAAGCAAAATCGAATCGGGGATTCCCATCTTGCCTATATCATGCAGGAGCGCACCGCGTGTAATATGCACAAGCGTATCGCCTTCCACACCCATCGAACGCGCCAACCGCTCAGTCAGAATGGTCACACGCCGGGTATGTCCCTCCGTTTCCTTGTCCTTTAGGTCAAGGGCATGTACCCAGCCTTCGAGCGTGGCTTGATAAGCTTTTTCCAGATCGCGGTTGCTCTTTTGCAGCCTATCGAACAGATCTGCATTGTCAATCGCCACAGCCGCCTGGTTCGCAAATGCAGAAACCAATTCAAGGTCACTCTCTCGAAAGATCCCGGTACGGGCGCGGTTATCCACGTAGATAACACCGATCAGTTGATCTTTAATCTTCAACGGTGCGCAGATAATTGAACGCAGTTGATATACAGCTACACTGACCTGATCTTCAAAGCGTGGATCTTCCTGCGCATTCGTCGTCAGGACGGGCTGTCCAGTTTCGACAACCCGGCGCACGATGGTACTGCTAAAAGCGAACACTTCATCGATCAGATTGATGTGCGCAATGCCACGCGCGACTCTAGGTCTCAATTCTCCATTTCGATGGCGCAACATCAAGAATCCGCGTTCGGCGCGCATCAGCGCGATCAACGAGTCCATGACCTCTTCAAGTACCCGTTCCTTGCCCAGGGATGAATTGATCATGCTTCCAATTTCCATCAACGCTTTCAGTTGACTCCGCCGCAGCGTAAGGTGATCACTCACTCCCGCCTCGATCTTATGAATCGACTGGGATACCCGTGTAATATCTTGGATCGCCGTGGAAACCATTGGATTGCCCGCCAGTGAGAGCTTCGACACTATGGAATTCAGCGTAGTGTTGATATCCTGAAACTGCCTCTGGATGGATTGTATTTCTGTCGCTTGCTTGAGCATATCAATCTCCGTTCAATGAAAGACCGCCATATTTTGCCGCTTGTACCATAAATCACTGACTTTCTCCATACTTGAACAAGATTAAATCTGAATTTCAAGTTGGGCTAGTGATGCGGCACTCGTATTCGTAGTGCACTTTAACCAAACCAGCGCGGCAAGTTATAATCTGCACTCATGGAGCTTGCCACCTATCTGGCGCGCATTCGATATTCTCAACCTGTAAAACCAGACGTCGAGACTCTGCATGGGTTACAGTTGGCACACATGTTAACCGTCCCATTTGAGAACCTGGATATCGGTCTAAAGCGTCCGATCCTGCTGGACCTGGAATCTTTCTGGGACAAAATTGTTCTCCGTCGCAGGGGCGGATTCTGCTACGAGGTCAATGGTCTCTTTGCTTGGCTCCTGAAAGAAATCGGTTTTGACGTTACCTATCTCAACGCCCGCGATTACCATCCCGAGGATGATACCTTCGGCTTTGACTTCGACCACCTCACGTTGCTAGTGCGCGTCCCAAATGAGCCTAAGCGCTGGCTGGTGGATGTTGGCTGGGGTGATACGTTCACATGTCCGCTTGAGATTGATAACACCGATTGGCAGGAACAAGGTTTGCGCGCCTATCGACTCGAACCGTTTCGAGATGGCTATCAGCTATGGCAGCGAGGCCATAACAGAGAGGTTGAAAGACATTATTATTTTGATTTAACGGCACATCGGTTTCCGGATGAGTATATGGCAATGTGTCATTATCATCAGACTTCCCCTGAATCTATCTTTACTCGCAAACAGATCATCTCCCGTCTTACAGAAGATGGACGTGTCTCACTGGATCGTGGTCGATTAATCATCACAAAAAATGGACAGCGATCCGAACGCCCATTTGAAAATGAACAGGAATTCCACATCTTACTGCACCAACACTTTGGTTTTGATCTATAAGCGTAGCATCAATCAAAACGCCCCGTTTGAAGCGGGGCGTTTTTTGCTTTTATCTAATCTTGAACATCTGCATTAACTTCATTGCCAGGTTCAAATCTCCAGCCAATTTGATCTTGCCTTGCATAAAAGCTTGCATTCCGTCGAGTTCACCAGTGAAGATCTTGACATAATCGGTGGAATCGGCGCTAAGAGTCATGTTTGCCGGTTTTGGTGCATCTCCCTTTGTGACAGCGACCTTTCCATCCTTGATCGACGCATTCCATTCCCCAGGCTCTGCCCCTGTGAACTTGAAGTGAATAAGCGCATCCATGTCTTGTGCTTTTTCCGGGAGGAACGCTCCCGGCATTTTTTCCATCAATTCCGATACTGTAAGAGGCATTTCTTTTATCTCCTATTTTATGTAGGGGCGAGGTTCTCTCGCCCCGGTTATTGGATAACATACATTGGGCGGGAAGACCCCGCGCCTACGAATTTAATTTTGCAGATTTTCAAATATCGCTGCGGCACCCATGCCACCACCTATACACATCGTCACCATTCCATATTTTGATTTGCGACGACCCATTTCGTAAATGAGTTGAGTTGTAAGTTTTGACCCCGTGCATCCCAGCGGATGACCAAGAGCTATTGCTCCACCATTGACATTGACCTTGTCTTCATCCAGCTCCAAAGTGCGGATGACCGCCAATGATTGTGCAGCAAAGGCTTCATTCAATTCTATCAAATCAATATCGTTCAGGGTAAGCCCGGCTAACTTCAATGCTTTGGGGATCGCAACAATCGGGCCGATTCCCATCAACTCCGGTGGAACTCCGCCAACTGCGAACGAAACAAATCGTGCCAATGGAGTCAATCCTAATTGTGCGGCGCGCTCGGCCGACATCACCACGACTCCGGCTGCGCCATCAGACATTTGGGAGGAGTTTCCTGCCGTCACAACTCCTCCTTCTTTGAAGGCAGGTTTAAGTTTGGAGAGCGCATCCATATTCGTATCAGCCCGCGGACCTTCATCGCGCTTGACAGTAAAGTTTTTCTGGATGGGCTTATCGTTTCCATCCAACTCTGTCACTTCCACATCAATACAGACCATCTCGGGATCAAAACGTCCGGAATTTACAGCCTGCGAGGCTTTCTGATGACTCTTCAAGGAAAATTCATCCTGATCTTCACGGCGAACGCCATATTTTTCTGAAACGTTTTCAGCGGTTAAACCCATGTTTGTGTAATAGTGTGGCAGGTCTTGGGCAAAGTATGGGTTCGGCGAGAATTTGTATCCTGCCATCGGCACCATCGTCATAGACTCGGCTCCGCCAGCAATGCCTGTTTCAATCTGACCGGATTGAATCGCGTAGGCTACATGCGCAATAGACTGCACACCCGAAGCACAATACCGATTAATTGTTTCCGCAGGAACGGAATCAGGAAGCCCAGCGCGCAAGGAGATCATGCGCGCCATGTTGAGTCCCTGTTCGCCTTCAGGAAACGCACATCCGATTACTACGTCCTCGATTTGCGCGGGGTCAAGATTGGGCGTTCGCTTAAGCAATTCGTGAATAACAGAAGCGGCCATTTCATCCGGGCGAACTGTGGCAAGTCCTCCACGCTTGGCTTTACCAACCGGTGTTCTTACAGCAGAAACGATAATAGCTTCTTTCATAAGGTCTCCTTCGTTTAAACGTTGGAACGTTCAAACGTGGTAACGTTAGTTCCTCAACGGCTTTCCCGTCTGCAAAATATTCCACATGCGCGCCTGAGTGCGTTCCTCACCAAATAAGGAGAGGATCGCTTCGCGTTCAAGATCGAGGATATATTGCTCACTCACCCATTGTCCGCGCGTGAGTTCACCGCCACACATCACGTATGCAAGTTTGCCGGCGATGTGATGATCATATTGTGTGATGTACTTGCCTTCCTGGAACATCCACGCGCCGATGCGGATCGCAGCTAACGCATCCCGTCCAGCAGCGTAGATAAGTTCGGGCGCGGACGGTTTGTATCCTGCGGCAATCATATGCAACACTTCCTTTTTCGCTTCGGTGAGCAGATGATTACGATTCAAAACAATACGATCCGCAGGCATCAGAATATTCATCGTGCGCGCTTCCTCGGCGCTGGTCGCGACTTTTGCCTGTCCCATTTGTAGGAAAGCACGTTGCAGCGCGGCAAGCGGTTCGGCATTTTCGACGCGCATCACCGGGTTCACGATGCGACGCAGCATCTCTTTTGTTCCGCCACCCGCAGGGATGACGCCCGCACCAAGTTCAACAAGTCCGATATAGGTTTCCGCTGCGGCGACAACACGTGAACCATGCATCGTTATTTCACATCCACCGCCTAGTGCAAGTCCCGCGGGCGCAACAACGATGGGTTTCGGAGAATAGCGCATACGCATGTTGAAATCTTGTAATTTCTTTGTTGCTGCATTAAGCATATCCCACATGCCCTGTTGCGCACCGACTACCATCATGAAAAGATTCGCGCCCGCGCTGAAGTTCTCCGCTTCGTTGCCGATCACGAGCCCGTCGAATTCCGTTCCGAGTCGATTGAACGCTTCGTCTGCCATATTCATAATATCTTCATCCAGCGCGTTCATCTTCGTGTGAAATTCCAGACATGCCACACCATCACCAAGATCACGGATGGTCGCGCCGGAATTTTGCGAAACGACCTTTTGTTGTTTCAAAATGATCATGCCCTCGGGTCGCTTAATCGGCACATATTTCTTTTGCGTGACATCATATACACCAACTTTTTCACCAATTTCATATTGATAAAACGACTCGACTCCAGCCTTGAGCATGTCATTGACCCACGAAGCTGCTGGATATCCCAATGTTTCCATCCGTTCCAAAGATGCTTTTACACCGAGCATGTCCCACGTTTCAAACGGACCCGCCTGATGCGAGAAGCCCCAACGCGTAGCATCATCGATCGGTTTCGGCGTATCTGCAACTTCAGGAATGATGGATGAAACGTACTGAAAACTTTGGTACGTCAACGCTTTGACGAGTTTCGCCGCTTTATCATCCGCTTGCAACATGACCTTGAGCCGGTCTCCAAGTTTTTCAACATCCTTCGCCGCCTTGACCGAGTCAAAGCGCGGCTTTGTAGCGGGAACATGTTCGAGTGTGTTCAAGTCTAGCGACCAAAACTCTCGCGAAGCGCCCTGTGGGTTACTGCCATCTTCGCCGCGCACTTCCTTGTAAAAACCAATCTTGGTCTTATTGCCAAGCCACTTGCGTTCGAGCAAAGTAGACATCAACTTGGCTGGCGCATCGGCTTTGAGATATTCCTGTCCAAGCTTGTCATAGGGAATCAACGGCGCAAGATTGCGAGCAACATGATCCCACACATCGAGTCCAACTAGATCGATCAAACGGAATGTCGCCGTCTTCGGTCGCCCCATCAGCGGACCAGTGATCGCATCCACTTCATCAACTGTATATCCGTTCTTCAGGATGAAATCCATGGTGAACGCGCCTGTGCCAAACGCGACGCGATTGCCGATGAAGTTGGGCGTATCCTTGCATAACACGATTCCCTTGCCAAGGCGAAATTCACCAAACCATGAAATAAAATCAACAACTTCTTTATCAGTATCCTTAGTTGGAATCACCTCAAGCAACTTCAAATAACGAGGCGGATTGAAGAAATGTGTTCCCAGAAAATGTTTCTTGAATTCCTGCGAGCGCCCCTCGGCAATTGAAGTGACAGGAATGCCAGAGGTGTTCGTCGAAACAATCGCGGTTGGCTTACGAACATCGTCAATGCGTGCCATCAGATCTTGTTTGATCTTGAGATTCTCGACAATCGCTTCACAGATCCAATCCGCTTCTGCAACCGCGCTAAAATCATCCTCAAGATTGCCAAGCTTTACGAATGTCTTCAACTCCGCAGACATCAAGTTGGCCGGTTTGGCTTTGAGACAACGGTCCCAGCCTTCATTGACGATCTTATTGCGGGCCTCTTTATTATCGGCGGGTGCATCCTTGGGAACAATATCCAGCAAAGTCACAGGAACGCCAGCGTTTGCTAAATGTGCAGCAATCGCTGCCCCCATCGTCCCGGAGCCCATTACTACTGCTTTATGAATGTGATATTTCATAGTTGCTTCCTATTCGGTGGTTGAGTAGGCGGTGCTGTCCGCCGTATCGAAACCACCAGTTGCAAGTATAGGTTCAGTTATAACAGGTGGTTTCGATACACCCTTCGCACACCTGCCCCGGACGCAGGTGCCGGGGACGAACGCTCAAGGTTACTCAACCACCGATAATTTATCGCAATTCGCTCCCGCTGTACCCCAAAATCTGTCGCGCCACCACGAGACGATTAATCTGTCCAGTACCTTCGTAAATATCAGTAATCTTCGCATCACGGAACCACTTCTCAGCCAGAAACTCGCGGCTGTAACCGCGTGGACCTAAAATCTCTACAACCTTCTGCGTGATCTTGGTCACCACGTCGCCAGCCTTGATCTTGCTCATCGATGCTTCCAGCGCGTTCGACTTTTTGTTATCTGCCATCCATGTTGCCTTTACAACCATTAGCCAGGCGGACTTGAGCATGATATCCATATCGATCACATCCCGCTCAATAGATGTCAGCTTCTGGCGCGGCAATCCATAACGGATCTGGACTCCGTTGTCCGCGAGTTTCTCTTTCAAGAATTCGAGAGCAGCTCGTGCCACACCGATGCCGGATGCCGCGACAAGCGGACGAGTCGCATCGAAGGTTGCCATCGCGCCTTTGAAACCTGTGGTGGTCTTCTCAACTGTTGCACTTCCGAGAATGTTGTCATACGGAACGCGCGCATCGACGAGAGAGATTGCGGCAGTGTCACTACAGCGGATTCCCAGTTTCTTTTCCAACTTGACGACGCGTACTCCTGGAGTTCCACCCTCCACGACAAAAGCTCGCATCCCTGCGCGTCCCACGGACGGATCAATCGTTGCCCAAACGACGATATATCCTTTGCCAAGTTTTTTGTACTCGGTAAACGATTTATCGCCGCCGGTGACAAAAATCTTCTCGCCGTTGAGAACCCATTCATTTGTCTTTTCATCCAGCACTGCTCGCGTGCGGATTGCCGAGTTGTCCGAACCTGCGCCTGATTCTGTGATGCTCATCGCCGCGAAGGTCGGTTTCACTTCGTTGAACCGCGCCAGGAATTTTGCTTTTTGGTCAGGCGTCCCGGCAGCATAAACTGCTGCTGCACCTAAGCCACCACCTGGCAAGCAATGATAAAAGCCTAGATCTCCCCATGCCAGTGATTCAATTTGAGTCGCAATTAATTGATATCCGATGGGAGGACGCTTTTCCTTTTCTTCTTTGTCTTTTCCATTTCCATTTTCATGAGGAGCCAAGGAACTGCCACCCATGGCTTTCATCGCAGCGTGCATAAACTCAATATAATCCCACGGAATTTCGTGCTCGTGCTCATCATAATAGCGTGACTTGGGACGAATCATTTCCTCGCCCACTGTCTTCAACATAAACTGCGCTTGCGTAATGGGTTTAGGTGCTTCAAATTCGATAGGCATTTGATCTCTCCTTCGTTTTAAACAATCGCTAAGCCAGTAAACATTGCGAATCCGCGACCATTCCTCATCCACATTTCCACGGGATGCTCCCGGATGTATCCATGGCCACCAAGGATTTGGACGGCGCGATCGGTGACCATCATCACCATGTCGGCAGCGCCAGTGGCTGCAAGATATGCCTCGCTGAACGCGTCGTCTTTGCCTTGATCTATCTTCCATGCTGCCTCCCACGTAAGGAGCTGACTAGCTTCAATCTCTGTCCGCATTTCAGCAAGCATGAAGGCAATCGCTTGTTTCTGCGCAACCTTGACACCGAACACTTCGCGCTCTTTTGCATAGTTCATACTATATTGGAATGCAGCGTTCGCCACACCGACCGCAGCTGCAGCAGTAGCAACGCGCATCGAAGCGAGGATTGGCTCAAAATCATGGCCTGGGTCGCCGCCCAGCCGGTTGGAGGTGGGAATCTTTACCGAATCCAGTTTGACTCGATACAAGGGGAGCGCATTCAGACTCATCAGCTTTTCACGCTCTTCTGAAACAGACACTCCAGCCGCATTTTTCGGGACGAGGAAGCATTGTGTCTGCCCATCGAGATTCGCGTACACGAGAATCGCCTCGGCATCTTTTGCAAACGGGACAAAGGCTTTTTCGCCGTCGAGAACGTACTCTTCACCTTTGAGCGTTGCAGTGGTCTTAAGCGCATTGGGATCAAAATCAAAGGCATATTCAATGAGCGCCGCAGTATACGGACTCCATTCGCCTTCAATGATTTTTGGCAAGTACGTTTGCTTTTGCGCTTCATTTCCACCGAGCAGGATCGGCGTTGCAAAAAGCGATGGAGCCAAAACAGCCAGTGTGCCTGCTAAATCTCCGAATGCCATCTTTTCAATGGCAAGCACACCTGTGACAGCGCTCCGCTCACCAAAGCCACCATACGACTCGGGGATGGATGCTTGCAGCAATCCAATCTCCCAGCCTTTGTTGAGGAGTTTCTTCGGAAGCTCACCCTCCTCCTCCGCCTCACGCGCCGCGACACGCAGATTATTCGCCGCGTATTTCCCCACTGCATCCACCAGCATTTGTTGTTCTTCTGTCGGTTCAAATGAATACATGAGCCCTCTCCTTTGGTAATATCTCAGACTCGGAAACTTCGTGTAAAAGACAATAGCGAGCAGGTTTTCCCTGTTCCATTTCGTCAGAATTCGTAATTTCGATCATGCCATGTTCATAAAGATATTCAACATATGCGCCTGTCTTCTCAACAACAAGCATCTGGTTATATCCGCCTGTTTCGCCGTAGACCGCGTTACAGATTTGTTTGATCGTAAGTGGATTCTTCAAAGCATCAATGGCCTTCGCTACCCGTCGAATAATATTTTGCTTGGTCAACTCGATCTGCGCGGGAAGATCCATGATCACATCATTATGACCATTGAGAATAAGGCGAGCGTCCTTCACCCAATATTGAAGGCGGGACAAGGATTCGAGATAGTGATCAAGTCCGCTGTAGGGATTGATCGATTCAGGCGAGAGATGCGGCGTAACTCCCTCCACAACCATATCGCCGCAGAAAACGACATCATCTACGCGGATGGCAACATGACCCGGACAATGACCCGGCAGATGAATGAACTCGAAGGGACCGAGCTGCATGTCAATGGCTTCGTATGTGAAATCAACGGGAGTGGATTGGTAAATAGCTTTACTAAAACGGTACATGCTCAGGACATGCTCGCGCGTCTCTTCCGCGAGTCCCGTTTCGGCGAGGAAAGAAGCGAGGCGCCGTCCGATTAAAGCCAGTCGCGCTTCATGATGAGCAACTGTTTGCACATCCAGTTCATGGACCCCGATCTTCGCACTTGTAATCGGTCTCAGTTTGGAGAGGCCGCCAAAGTGATCAATGTGAGCGTGAGTCAAAAGGATGTGCGTCAGATCAGACGGTTCAAGTGCAGCCCGTTTCAAACCCTCCAATAGATTTTCATGGGAAGTATCTGTACCGGAACCCGAATCGATTAAGACACAATAATCGTCTTTTTGTACAATATAAACATATGCCCAAAAGTTGGGAAAAACTTCAAGCGGAATGCGAAGGATTTTGCCTCCCGCTGAAGTTTCAAATTCGGCAAAGGTCAATGATTCACTCATCTCAATAAGCCATTCAAAAGTAGATTTGTATATTGATCGGCGATCTGATTAATCGTCAGATCCCCAGTGGGACGGTACCAGGTGATCGTCCAGTTCATGATTCCAAGGATGGCACGCGTCGCGAGCGGAATATCGTCACAGGCGAATTTCTTTGTGCGAACACGATCTGCGAGGACGGTGTAGGCGTTCATCGGCTGAAATGTTTTGAGTGGCAATAGGGGAAATGCGCTCGAGCAGGAGTTCGAGGGCACGGTCCAAAAGTTCCAGGAGGATCTCCTGTTTGGAAGAAACATGGTGATAGAGACTTGCCTTCTGCAAGTTGACAGCTTCGGCGATGTTCGCCATCGACGCGCCGTGAAATCCCTTTTGGCGAAAAACCTGTGCTGCAGCTTCAAGAATGTCATCTCGAGTCATGGATGCTCCCTACCGAACGGTCGGTAGTGCAATCTTACCTGCTTGAGATGCACCTGTCAAGTTCTTAAGCTCCGTCGCCGCCATAAAAGAGTCATATCTTTGGATACATTCTTCCTGCAAAAATAACTTTTCGTAGACTTGACCCGTCAAAAATGCTATAATGAATTTATGGGAACCCCTCAACTTTCACCTGAAAAAATTGAACGGCCTGTTTCAGAAGCACCATCCACCCCACCCAAAGCAGAACAACAGCAGAAAAATATCGTTATAGGCATTGTCATCGGCGTAATTGTGCTTTTGGCATTGTTAGGCTTGGCGATTTATTTCCTGCTACAGCCTGCCACCCCCACTGACAAGATCCGCGATATTTTCATCATCGTGGTCGCGCTCGAGTCGTTGATTATCGGTGTGGCATTGATCGTGCTGATTGTCCAACTCGCGAGCCTGATCAATCTATTACAGAATGAAGTAAAACCCATCCTGACTGCTACCAGTGAAACCGTCAATACACTGCGCGGCACAGCAGAATTTCTGGGCGAGAATGTTGTTGAGCCCGTCATCAAGCTCAATGGCTATCTTGCTGGCATGAGCCGTATGTTAGAATTGATGGGAATTCGAAAGAAATAAATACTAACCATATAGGAGGTTACTATGTCTGATCGTGATGAGTTTGGTGCCTTTCTCGTAGGTTTCATCATCGGAGGGCTAAGTGGGGCTGTAGTTGCTTTGTTGTTTGCGCCGCAAACCGGCGAGGAGACTCGTGCCCTGATCAAAGATAAATCCATTGAATTGCGTGATATCGCTCAGCAAAGTGCAGAAGAAGCACTTGCTCGCGCCGAGGCGACGGCCGCTGAAGCTCGCGCCCGCGCCGACGAACTTGCCCGTCAGCTCCGCGAACGTGGACAGGAAGTCTATTCAGATGTCCGCGACCGCAGCAAAGGCATGGTGGATGATGTGGTCGAACGTGGCAAGAGTGCCGTGGAAGCCGTCCGCAAAACAACCACCAAGAAGTCAGACAGCGAAACGACTGCTGCCTAAGGCAACGACACCGAGGCAAGGGTTGGGTGGCGCCATGGCGCCACCCAACCCTTGTTTTTATGCGCGCACTTCTCCGTTTTTTCTTTTATCTTCTTTATCACCCATTCGCCTTCACATATGACTTGGTTGCTGCCAGTGTCTCACTAGGCAGGTGGAAAGATTGGGTCTTGAGCGTAGTTCCATTCATGGAGGGAAATCGGATTCTCGAAATCGGTCACGGACCGGGACATTTGCAGCGCGTCCTTCTCAGCCAAAACGTATTCACCGTTGGAATTGACGAATCCGCACCGATGGGTCGTCTTGCGAAACGCAACCTGACACGTTTCTTCGGTTCCAAAACAAATAATGCAAGCTCAACAGCCAAGACCCAACAGCGTGCCTACGCGCAGGTAAATTTAACGCGTGCAGTGGCACAACATCTCCCCTTTTCGGGAGAATCGTTTGATACTGTCGTCGCCACGTTTCCTGCTGAATATATTTTTGAATCTGAAACATTGGATGAAGCATATCATGTCCTTGCACCTGGTGGACGATTCATCATCTTGCCCGGAGCGACCATCATGGGTCGCGGCATCATGGATAGAGTTATGGCTTTGCTGTTTCGTATCACAGGCGAGACTCCTCCAAATCTGGCAGAAATCCTTCAGGAGCGATCGAAGAAGCCTTTCGCCGAGGCTGGCTTCCATGTGCAGATGCATGAGTTGGAGATAAAATCGAGCCTGGTTTTTATTTTGGTGGCAACAAAACTCTCGCGCTAAGCGGTCTTCTGCTTACTCGGCGCGAATCACAAATTAAGGATTAGTCATGTTCAAAAAACTTCGAGAGCCTGTCAACAGTCTGACACATTGGGCAGGCGCAATATTTGCATTCATTGGTTTGATCGCATTACTCATTATTGGTTGGGGAACGCTTGCTAAAGTGATTTCCTTATTCGTTTATGGCGCGAGCCTAGTCTTTTTGTTTTCTGCCAGCGCCACGTATCATATGGTGCAGGTCAAAGATAAAGTATTGGAAATCTTCCGCAAGATCGACCATTCTGCGATCTACTTCCTGATCGCCGGGACATACACGCCCTTTTGCGTGAACGCATTTTCCGGCTTTTGGAAGTGGGGCATGTTGAGCATCATCTGGTC
>WNFZ01002343.1_pt1 | contig 24773 bp, 20 predicted proteins | sample 5400081 | NCBI WGS metagenome assembly WNFZ01 (sample SAMN13153365, study PRJNA577476) | soil metagenome | isolation source: 80 cm soil or saprolite under grassland replicate 1 | place: USA:California | collected 2016-06-15
TTCTTGAGCTGCTCAAGACACCGGTTGAAGTTCAGGATGCAGCCGACGCACATGAAATGAAAGCGGTTGTCGGCGCTGTGCAATTTGACCATGTCTCGTTCCATTATTCCGATGATCCGGCGCTGGTGCTCGATGGAATTAGTTTGGATGTAGACGCAGGACAAACGGTGGCATTGGTAGGAGAGACAGGTGCCGGGAAGACAACAATCGTCAAGCTGCTCACCCGCTTCCATGACCCGACTTCGGGAAGCGTGCGCGTCGACGGCGTTGACCTGAGAACCGTGACGCAAGCCTCTCTGCGACAGCAGATGGGTATGGTGTTACAGGATCCATTCCTCTTCAACGGCTCAGTGAAGGAAAATATTTTGTTTGGGCGGCTGGACGCAAGCGATGAAGAAGTGACCGCCGCGGCAAAAGCTGTCGGCGCACATGACTTTATCACGCGCCTGAAAAATGGATATGACACATCAGTGGAAGAAGGCGGCGCGACCCTCAGCGTAGGGCAACGCCAGTTGATTTCCTTCGCCCGAGCGTTACTTGCCAACCCTCGCATTTTAATTTTAGATGAAGCAACATCCTCCGTGGATACGCAAACGGAGCAGATCATTCAAAAAGCACTTGCGACTCTTCTGAAAGGACGTACTTCATTTGTAATCGCACACCGCCTTTCCACAATTACGAGCGCGGATAAGATCATTGTGATCCATGATGGGAAGATCATCGAACAAGGGACACATTCCGAGCTGTTGCTCAAGCAAGGGATGTATTATGATCTTTACCGAACAGGCTTTCAAGAATGAGACAAAACATCCAAGCACATGTCGCTACCATGCAACGCTTTTTCGGACGTAGATGGATCTTTAGTGACATTCTCTCTGTCGTTATTGCCATCGCTGTTTTTATTTGGATCCTTCTTAATCGTTCTCCGAATTTTCTACGTTCTATCAGTCTTGCCCTGCGGACCGGACTCAATCTGACGGTTGGGCTGTATTTTGTGGCTCTGTATCTTGCTTTTCGCTGGAAAGGATGGGCAGGATCCTTGCTTTCGTTCACACTGACTCTGGCTCTGTTTGCGTTTCCATTGGCGGGTCTTTGGGCAATTGGTCAATCACAGCCGACTGTATTCAACGGGATTGTTCCATTGTTTGACGCGGACGAATATTATGGTGACGCACTACGCCTACTGGCTGGTCAGGATTTTTCGGTTTTTGCTGCGCGGCGTCCGCTTTTCCCCGGATTACTTTCGGTAGTTTTGTGGGCATCCCACCGTAATTTGATGACTGCCCTGAGCGTATTCACGCTGATAACAGCATTGGCCTGCTTTGCCGCTGCAAAAGAAATTCAGCGTACACATGGCGTCGAAGTTGCAGTTTTTGTCCTTGGGGTCCTTTTTCTGTTCTACCGGTATCATAGCGGCTTGGTGATGTCAGAGAATTTAGGATTGCCCCTTGGAACGATTGCATTTGCTTTCTTGTGGCGCGGTACAAGCCTTCGCAATAAATGGCTTGTTTGGGGTGGGATACTTCTACTAACCCTGGCACTTAATGCGCGGGCAGGGACATTCTTCATGTTGCCGCTTTTGCTTTTGTGGGGCGGTTGGGTATTCAAAAGTTCCCAACAAAGATTCTCATGGTCCTTCTTTTTCATGGGTGGAGCAGCAGTCGTTCTTGGATTTGTAATTAACCTGATCATGTTCCGTTTGCTTGCTCCTCCGTCTGGCGTACCGTTTGCGAATTTTTCTTATTCTCTTTATGGGTTGGCTTCTGGAGGAAATTCCTGGACTTATGTCTTTAGTGTTCATCCTGAACTACTTCCATTAAAAGAACCATATCAATCGCAAGAAGTCTATCGCCTCGCCTTTGATTTGATCCGCCATCAGCCCCTTCTGATGGTCAAAGGCGCTTTTTATAACTGGTCGATGTTATTCTCCAACACCTGGTATAGTGCGTATTCATTTGTGAGCGGAGAAAACCAGACGGTCAGATGGATCGCGCAATTATTCATGTTCCTGCTATGCATACTCGGTCTTGTTCGCTGGTACCGAAACCCGGGCGATCATTTGAACAGTTTAGCTTGTGCGGCTGCTCTAGGCGTATTCGTATCCGTTCCATTTTTGCCGCCTACAGATGCATATCGTATGCGCCCGTACGCGACGAGTATGATCGCCTTTGGACTGCTCCCCGCGATGGGCTTGCTTTTTAGTCTCGAAACAACAAAATTGCATCTCGCTCAAAAAGAGGATGTACAAGCCACATATCCGTATCTCTTGGCTGCCCTAACAATTTTATTGCTGGTCTGTACACTATTGGGACCCGTTGCGATCAAGAACTTCGGCGAGGTGCCCGCATTCCCGCAGGCGAGTTGTGATGCTGGGATGGATCTGGTATCCATACGCTTTGACCCCGGCACGTATTTCAGCGTAATTCGCCAGAAAGAACCCGGCCTGGATTGGATTCCGAATTTCCATATTGGTCGCTTTCGCCGCAATTCTCATGATATGGCTGATCCAAACATGATTCAATGGACGGACTCGATCGAGCCGGGAAAGACCCTCTTCTATACGCTTGATTATCATTCCATGGAAAATGTATTGATCGTCGCTCATACAGACCAGTTGCCGGTACCCGGTTCCTTATGGCAGGTTTGTGGAGAACGGGAAACCGAAGCGGAAATGAAGCGCTACAACATCTTCTATGTCCGGGCAAATGCAAGGGTTCTGGGTGAATGATTCGCGATCAACAAATTCCAACGTTTTGTATTAAACCTAAGACCCTGCAAACTCCATGTTGACAGGATTCCCAGAATGAATCAAACCTTGCTCTTTCGAGTCCATGCTGTTCAGCGTATGTTTGAAAGGTATATCTCCGTGAAGAACGTCTGTCAGGTGCTTCAATCGGGTGAAACCATTGAAGACTACTCAACCGAGATGCGCGAGCCAAGTCATCTGATATTAGGCTTTCACGGTAAACGTGCTTTGCATGTGGTGACTTCCGAGGATCCAGAGAAAAGCCAAATCACGGTTATCACAGTTTATGTTCCCGATCCTCAAAAATGGAACAAAAATTTCAAGAGTCGCCGATCATGATCTGTCTTATTTGCAGACAAGCTCAACTTGAAGATAGATTTACATCTATTGACTTTGCGCGCGGTGAACTAAGATTCGTGATTAACAAAGTACCTGCGCATATTTGTCCCTCTTGCGGGGAGGCATATGTGGATGAGGATGTTGCTATACAATTATTGGAAGATACCGAGGAACTAGCTAGAGTGGGAATAATGGATATAGTCCGCGAATACAAAGAGTAGTATAAATCTTGGGTGAGAGGAACCTATAATTGGCTTCAATCCATTCAAAACTTCCTTTCTTTTCCTTAATATGATACAGAATATCATTGTCTATAAGATTACCCGCTCCTCTGTTGACCAACTTGATTTCGACCTCCCTGATTTTGATTCTATAACGACCACATTACCCGCGGGCCTTTATACAACCTTCCGCACCTATGCCGAACGAACCAAGGTAGTTGGCTTTCGTTTGCATTTAGATCGACTCTACATTCCAGCTAAAGCACAATCGATTGCCCCTGCTGTTCGTCAGCCTGCTGATTTTCGGCATGTTATCGCTGATTTGCTCTCCCGTTACGACGCACCAGAAGCACGTGTCCGATTAATCCTGGATACAACCGTAGAGCCAGGGATGATCTACGTCTTGCTTCAACCGTTGCAGCCACTCCCGCCGGAGATTTACGGCGAAGGCGTTCGTGTTGAGATTTCGAGGAATAGCCGCGAGAAACCATCCTTGAAACAAACCACGTTTATCAGCGGATCCGCAGTTGACCGGAAGCGAGTCGGCGGCGACATATTCGAGATATTGCTTACAACAAAAGGGCGTATCCTCGAAGGAATGACCAGCAACTTCTTTTACGTTCGCGATGGCATTCTCTGCACCGCAGGACGCGGTGTTTTGATCGGTGTCACCCGACAGACGGTGCTGGCTATTGCGAAAGAGCAAGGGATCAAAACCTGCATCAAGGCAACTAAAATCAATGAGATACCGTTGATTGAAGAAGCTTTCATTACGAGCAGCTCGCGCGGGATTGTGCCGGTGGTTCAGATCGACGCGCACCAAGTAGCAGGTGGTAAAGTGGGGGAAATGACTGCAATGTTGATGAGACTTTATGACGAGAATGTCCTGTCTCTGGCGGAAGAGATCATCTAAAAACTTCTCGCAGACGGCGCTTTGCGAAGCACCCTGCTGAGAGTTTGACGCTATTGGATACAATTTATTCATGAAACGGTCTGAGATCGCGCTCCCGCGCTTAAGCATAAGCCTGTTTATTTTTATGGGTCTTGCGGCTTGTCAGGCAGCGCCCTCTCTGCCGGTACCGGGGACACTTCCAACGCCTCACGCTGTCATCGAGACGATAACATCATCGCCTATTGCAACTCTCGCCCTGACCCCTTCTGCTACTCCCACCACGGATGAATTGATCCTTCCGTTCACAATCGAAGGATTGCGCAAACATCATTATCAGAGTGGAAAGATTCATATTCGCTCCACCCTGGAAGAGAACGAGGCATACACATCATATTTGATCGATTATCCCAGCGATGGACTCACGATTACGGGTGTGATGCAAATCCCGTTCGGTGCGGGACCGTTTCCGGTCATCATCTTGAACCACGGATTCTTCGCCCGCAGCATTTACCGTTCTGGCGACGGGACAGATCGCGCCGCAGCGTTTCTCGCAAAACATGGATATATTACTCTCGCATCGGACTATCGCAGTTGGGGCGACTCAGATGTTGGGGATAGTTTCTTTTATTCAGGCTTGGTCATTGACGACATCAACTTGCTCAACGCGATTCCTTCCATTCCAAAGGCGGACCCAAATCGGATTGGCATGTGGGGTCACAGTATGGGCGGCGGCATAACGATCAAAGTGCTGACTATAGACTCTCGTCTCAAAGCGGCTGTTTTATATTCATCGGTCAGTGCAGACGAAGTAGACGTGATCGATCGCTGGGGGATGGGTTGCTTTGGAGATATTGCCCGCGGCGAGCAGGTCCTCGGCTGCAACTCCTCCGATATTATCCCTGAGAATTTGCCGTTCAATTTACAGAGTGCTTATCGCTTTGCAGCAAGTGATCTGGATATGCTCAAACGGGTTTCACCAATTTATTATTTGGATTCTGTAAATGCTCCCCTTCAAATCCATTACGGCACAGCGGATGGAAAGGTTCTCAGTGGAACGCCGCCGGCATGGTCAACAAAACTCGCACAGGCCTTGCGCGATTCCGACAAGGATGTAGAACTGCTAAGCTATGAAGGGGAACGGCATTCATTTATTGGTCAGCCCTGGTTTGTATTTATGGAACGTGTGTTGAAGTTTTTTGATAAGCATGTGAAGAACGCTAATCCGCGTTGACATGCTGCCCGTAACATCAAGCCTATATTAGCCGCGATCGCGGACGAGCGAAAATCAGTCTCAGGGGGTTACATATAATTGAACCTGCCCGCCATAAAATTCGCGCGTTCGGCTTATTTTCATCTGCGATGCAAGTGTTTGTGAGATTAGTCCCATTGGATCCGTATAGTCGTTATGACTGTAAACCAGCCAGACTCTGTTATGCCCGCGCAACAATGTAATTAACTTGGGTATATCATTAGTGGTCATCCTGGGTTCCAGGACGCGGCTATCGAACAGATCTAGCGGAACTCCCTGTTTCTCTACCTGAATAGAATACAGATCTTCATATTGTTCAAAATAATAGTTGAATGGGATTTCCACAAAGTTGGAGTTGAAAAGGACCAGATCATCCTTTTCTGCAAAATTTGCGACGTAACCGGCAGCAGTGCTCCAATCCTCTTTTTGCACGAACCGATAAATATCGCCGTTAGAAAACAGGTAGTTTGCACTTACTATCCCCAGCACCGCGATCATCAAAAAACGAAATCTTAATTGAACGATACCGGCTGCCAGTACAAGCAATAATGGAATGGTAATCCAGATCAAGGTTCGGTCGTAAAAAATAGGTCGGCGGATGCTTACGATCAACTCGCCCACAACGGGGATGGCGAACAGGGCAGCCAGAAATAATAATATCGAAAGTTTCTTCCGATAATACACCAGCCCGAGACAAAGCACTGCACACAAGATCCACGTCATGATCTGGTTGATTTGAGTTTGTGCAGATGCATTCAATAAGGCTCGCAGCGTCCGGGTAACAATCTCCCAGCTTGGTTTCGGTATCCAAAACTGCTGATCCACCCGGCGGGCTTGCTGTATAAAAACCAATAGCCACGGACTCCATAATAAGAAGATGCTGATCTGAGCCTTTACCCAGTTCCCCAATGAGGGAGCCTGGAGGGCGGGTAGAGATTCAGATTTACGCGGAGCGAACCTTTGAAAAAGCATCAGGCCGAGAACAAAGATGTTGGTAGCCAAAGAAAAAAACACGGCTGTGTTATGGCTGAGCAGTGTCGCAGCCGAAAATATGATGAATGCAACCCATGCCAGGTCCACCTCAATGGACTGGATAGGTAACCAGCGATGGCGGACGATCCACGCTCTCCACCCGGTTTGATAGCGAGTGTTATCCCTATAGCTGAATTCTCTTTCGGTGTCTGGTTCAATTGGTCCCGCTGTCCGCCAGGCATGCAGATATTCCCGAAATTGACTGCCGATGGAACTGGCAGAGCGTGGATTCGTAAGCAAGATGACCAGCGCATAAATCGCTACCGCTGCATTGAAGGTCAGGAGTGTGTACATGCGCGTTTCCTGGGCGAAGTAGATGTTGAAAGGCGACAGAGCCAGGAACAGTGCCGCCACCAATCCCACGACATCACCCGATATGCGTTTGCCGGTCAAATAAATAATCGGAATTGTGCTTGTGCCGAACAGTGCAGAAAAGAGCCGGACATCATAAGGTGTATCCGTCTTGAGCGCGATCCAGTAATGGAGTAGGAAATAATACAGGGGCGGGTGTTGGTCGATCCTGACAATCCATTGAAGCATATCAGCAACATTGTGGTTGGCAATCCAGACGCTGAACGTTTCATCCAACCACATCCCTTTGGTACCGAGCAGCAAAACTCGCAGCCAACCACCCAACAATGTGATGAAAATGATTACCAGGTAGGAGGGTAACCCTTCAATTTCGTTTTCTTTGTTCATCGCCGTTACAAGTCCTTTAATTCATCGCTCTACCAAAAACAATCGATTTTCATGTTCGATCATGATTTGCCGGATCAAACTTCCTGCTGAGGGCGGGGAAATCTGAGTCGGCGCCATCTCACTTGAACTATGAACGAGATAGAATATGTTACGCAAATTATCTTACTCTTTTCTGACTAGGAATTCCCCCTACTACAGGGGAGTCCAATCCTATCCGTCTGGATAGGAGAAGTAAGTAGCATTCTAAATCTAAACACGGTCGAAGTTCTACGTTTCTAAAACATGGAAAGCGCTAAAACTTGCCCTGTTTTGGCCCTATACGCTATACTCCACATTTTCCACAATTCCGGAAAGCTGCGCCGTCAGGTTATCGGTCTGGAAGAGAATCCCAAGGTTGGAATCATTCGTTTTTTGTGATATGCAAACTTATTGATCGGCGCTCAGGAGAGATTATCAATGAATAATATCCGTCCCCATTTACGAATGCTTACAGATGAACAGATCCAGGATATTCACCGATACACATTGAAGATTTTGTCGACCACAGGTGTACGCGTCGACTCGCCGTCGGCGTTAGAGATGCTGAGAAAACGTGTTGGCGACTCCATGATCCAGGATCGAACCGTGCGGATACCGGAAGAACTGGTTAATTGGGCAATCCGAGTCGCGCCGCCTCAAATCCAAATGTTTGATCGGCGTGGCAATCCGCAGTTCACCATCGGTGGGGAAGGGGACCGCACGCGCTTTGGCATTGGCGTCACTGCGCTGTATTATCAGGAGCCGGATACCGATACGCCTGTGTTGTTTCAGCGCAAGCATATGCAGGATATGGTGCGCGTCGGAAATAAACTCCCGCACTATGATATGGTTTCAACGGTGGGTATCGTCCGCGACGTGCCGGAGCATCTGACTGATCTGTATGGCAGCCTCGAGCATTTCGCCAATGGAAGCAAACCGATGGTGTTGCTCTGTTCCGATGAACATAAATTTGAAGACGTGATGCAGATGTTTGAATGTCTGCATGGCGGCGATTTAGGGGAGAAGCCATTTATCATCCCATATTTCAATCCTGTTTCACCGCTGGTGATGAACGAAGGAACTGTCGATAAAATGCGCATTGCGATTGAGCGTGGGCTGCCTGTCATAATTTCCAATTACAGCATGTCCGGCGCGACAACGCCGATCACACCCGCTGGAACAATTGCGGTTCTCTTAGCAGAATTGCTTGCAGGCCTGGTGATCGGACAGTTATATAAAGAAGGTGCGCCGATGCTGCTTGGTATGTTACCTGTCTACTTCGATATGAAAACGCTGATGAATTTTTATGACCCGCAAAGCATTTTGGTCAGCCTTGCCTGCGCCGAGATGATGGCGCATTACGGCATCCCGCACTGTGGGACATCCGGCAGCGGCACCGGTTGGGGCATGGATTTGCTGGCGGCGGAAACCTATTGGATGAATACCCTGATGATGACCCTGACAAAGGGCGGTATTGCGCCGTTTGTCGGCGATACGCTTGGCTCCAAAGCGATATCCCCACAGACATTTATTTACTGCCATGAAATTATTGACCAGGCTTTACGCTTTGCAAATGGATTCCAACTGGATGATGCAAATGTAGGTTTGGATGAAATCCACAAAGTGGGAGCCGGAAAGAGTTACGTCTCCGCGCCTACGACTCTGAAGAAATATAAGACCGGCTATTACGTGAATCCAATCTTCCCACGCTGGAGCATGGAAAAATGGATCGAAGCTGGTCAGCCTCACGTGCAAAAGAAATTGAGCGAATATACAGTCAACTTCCTGAATGACCTTCCCGCGCCCGAAGACCATGAAGAATTGATGCGAAAAGGCGAAGAATTTATTCGACTGCACGATAAGAAGTGAGGAGCTATTTAATGTCCAACTACCATCTTGCCCAGATCAATATTGCGCGAATGCTCTCACCGATTGACGACCCAATTATGGCGGATTTTGTCGCGCAATTGCCAACCATCAATGCCTTAGCGGAGCAAAATCCAGCCTTTGTGTGGCGGCTGCAATCCGAAAGTGGAGATGCCACCAGCATCAAAGTATACGAGGATGACATGATCATTATCAATCTGACTGTTTGGGAGAACGCGGATGCTCTCCGTGAGTTCGTTTACAAAAGCGCACATTATGGAGTCCTGCGTGATCGTAAGCGCTGGTTCGAAATATACAAAAGTGCATACTATGCATTGTGGTGGATTCCTGCCGGTCTTCTGCCAAGTGCCGAAGAAGGCAAAGAACGACTGGAATATCTGCGCCAGCATGGCGAATCTGCTTTTGCGTTTTCCTTCAAGAATATCTTTCCAATACCTGCGGAGACAGCATGAAATCACGAAAAGAATTAAACCGAGAATATCTGGAACGACCCAAACCTGCCGGAGTTTTTCAGGTGAAAAATAAAGCAAACGGTAAAATGTTGTTGGGAAGCACCTTGAATTTGGATGGCGCGCTGAATGGACATCGCTTTATGCTCCGGACAGGAAGTCATCGAAACAAGGCCCTCCAGGAAGACTGGAATCAATATGGCGAAGAGAACTTCGTCTTTGAAGTTTTGGAGACTGTGCAAGTTAAAGATGACCCCAATTTCAATTTGAGCGATGAATTAACCCTGTTAGAAATGATCTGGCTGGAGAAATTGCAACCCATGGGAGAAAAAGGATATAACTTGAACGAGAGAATTCGTCAGGCGTAGAAATGAATCTAACCCCAATTATTTCTGCTCTTTTTGTTATAAAATCAAGCTATGCATAGTTACCAAGACAAGGAAGGCATTATGGACGCTAAATCATTGCTTGAACTCATTGCTCGTGGAGAGAACGAAAAGGTTGATTTTAAGCGAGAGTTGAATTTAGAAAGTTCGGATGAAAAAGCTGAATTGATTAAGGATTTAGTTTCTTTAGCAAACTCTGTTAATGACCATGGTTACTTAATTGTTGGGGTCGATGATAATAAACGTTCTATTGGAATAACAACTCTTGAAGAAGAGAGAATTCAGCAAATTGCACATACATACGTTTACCCAAGTATCATTCTCCGTTGCTATATTGTCCCAATTGATTCACTATTGTTAGGTGTGCTTGAGGTAACGCCGACTGAGAAGCCTCATCAGGTTATAAGGAGTATAGGCCGGATAACACTGAATGACATATTCGTCAGACATGGCTCGACGATTTCTAAAGCAAGCGCCAGTGAGATAAATCGAATGCGTGAGAAGGAAACTGGGGTTTCACGAGAAGTCAATCAGCTTTCAGATGCAGCATTAAAACATCTCAAGCTCGGCAATATCGAACAGGCTATTCTAAGTTATACAAAGGCGATTAACTTAACACCAACTCCAGAACTCTTGCTAGCTCGTGGCCAAACGTACAGGAAATATTTTTCGCCCGATACCATGACTGATTATCTTGAAGTCGAGAAGGGAGAGTTGTGCCTAAAAGATTTATCTAGCGCGCTCGTGCTTGCCGATACTTTCGAGTTACAAAAAATTATTAGGTTAGCTCGGCTTGAGCTTTTCAGTGTATGTCCACTGGAGGATAGATCCTGGGAAGAAGATTATTCGTGGGCAATAGATAATTTGGAAGATAAGGAATATGCGTTTGTCATGTTTTACGCAGCTAGAAAAATGGATGTGTTTGGAATTTATGCCAGCGAAGACTGGGATAGCAATCAAATAATTGAATTTACAGATTCTGCTATCGCGTTGGGCTTTGAAGACCCGCGAGCCTATTATTTGAGGTCGTCAGCACATTTTGCAAATAACAATAACGGATTGGCTTTATACGATATAAACCTCGCTGTGTCTTTAATCAGCGACAATCCAAAATTATTGGTTGATTTTCTAAACCTGCGTGTTGGCATCCTTACTGATATGGGAAAATATGCCGAAGCTTATGACGATCTAATGAAAATATCTGAAATATTGCCTTTAAATGTTAACGATTGGTTGCTCGCTGATAGACATCACTTAACAGATGAAATACTACAAAGGATCTGTTTGCAGTGGAAATTCGGATATATAAAAAAAGATATCGGTATCTATGACTTTATTATGAGGCTTCTGATTCTAGATGATGGTGCACCGAAGTTTTTCAAACTCGAAGACGGGAGCCTGCAAGAATATGCTCGTGGTATGCAGATACCAAAAGAATTTCCTTACCTTGTTACAGTGCTACAGGAGATAGTTGGGATGAATGTTTGGGAAGCCGCGAAACGCAGCGAATCCTATAACGCGAGTATCTCATTGAAACCAAATAATACAGTTTCAAACTGGCAGGTGGATAGGGGAAGCTAAGGAATAAGGGAATATTTCGATCACAATGCGATTCTCAGCGAATGTTTAAGTCAATAAATTGTTTCCGGAAGCTATAGGCGAAATATCAAATCATAGTCTCAGATTATTCTTGACACTCCCAACTACGAATGATAGACTCCGACTATCAAATCTGATTCTGTTAGGAAAGGAGGCACGAAAAAATGAAATCCATCTTCGCATCTGCAAAACTTGTCTTGAGCGCGCCTCCAAAAGGTGAAATGTAATCACGGTTTGATTCCGTATTGAATTTCTGCCGCAGGCGTGTCTCGTCCTGCGGTTTTTCTTTTAATTTGAGTTTATGGAATAAGGTTCTCTGACAATGAGTAAAAAACAATTGCATGAGTTCTTGGAAGAACTCGATGATCTGGATAGCTATGATGCTCCTGGTCCACACAAGCGTGTCACCCGAAAACGTGAATCGAAACGACAGGAAATGGATGTCAGCTTATTTATTCACGCCCAGGAAATCTCGCGTGAATTTAAGTTTACCTATAAAGCTGCGCGCTTTGAGGAAGCCTGGTTACTTGATTCGCTGGTGAATGTTGCAGAATACAACTGGATTTCAGATGTGCTGCATAAAGTCAAGGTTGGTAAGGAAGCGTCGGTCTATCTATGCCGCTCCGGTTCAGCCATTCAGACGCCGTACGTCGCCGCTAAGATCTATCGTCCACGTTCGCTGCGTAACCTTAAGAACGATAGCCAATACCGCGAAGGGCGCGCCGACCTGGATGAAGACGGCAGTGTGCTTTGGAAGGAAGCAGATGTCAATGCGATCATCAAGCGCACTACCTACGGTGAGGAAGTCCGTCACCGCTCATGGATGGCTTATGAATTCAAAACTCTGGAGATGCTTCATGAAGCCGGCGCAGACGTCCCCAAGCCATATGCAATCGAGAAGAACACGATTCTCATGGATTACATTGGCGACCTGAGCGCACCAGCGCCCACGCTCAGCACGATCAGGCTGGATAAAGATGAAGTGCTTCCGCTTTTTGAGCGGGTCATTCGGAACGTGGACCTGCTCCTCGCCAACCAGCGAATCCACGGCGACTTATCTGCTTACAATATCCTCTACTGGGACGGTGAGATCACATTGATCGACTTTCCTCAAGTTGTTCAGCCTGAATCAAATCCCGCCGCCTGGACAATCTTCCTGAGAGATGTAACGCGTGTCTGCCAATATTTCGCCTCGCAAGGAATCAAACGCGACGCGCGTAAACTCGCTACTGATTTATGGACCTCACACGGACATCGCGTTGTGAAGGAAGTTCACCCGGGCGATCTAGATGCCGATAATCCCGAAGATAGAAAGTTATGGCAAAAGCAAAGAACCTATAAATAGTAAATGTCCCGCAGGTTGATAACTTCCTGCGGGACATTTGCTATTTACGAATTACTGATTACCAATTACTTGTATTTGCCCCATAATCCATACCCCTCATTCCGTCGCTTCTCGCGCATTTCATGCTGCAAATGGATTTCCTCCACATGGGCGGCTTTCTCCTCGATTGCAGCTTCCAGCCAGAGTCGCCCTTTTTCGGCTGTGGCATGGCTGCCTGCACCATATGCACCAGTCTTGGTGTCATCATCCCAGGGCGGATTGGCGATTAAAGAACCGCCTTCGATCCAATCCATATAATAGTCTGGAGTTGCCACAAAATCCGTTTCATCCACGACGCGTTCCATATGACACAGATCCGGCCGAAGATGAAGCAAATAGGATGTCTCTAACTCGCCTGCGTGACCCATCCCGCCGATCGGTGATGTGCGATATTTTTCTAATGCCGCCGCGCCGATCTTCCCTGAAGTATGGAGCCAGGCGGTGGCGCAGAATATTCGACGATGACGCTCGCCTGCATATTTCACGATATTCACGAGGAACGATGAATTGCCTCCATGCCCGCTCATGAGATAGAAGCGATCAAAGCCTCGCGCTACAAGAATGTCGATTACCGCCAGCCAAAAATCCTCGAACGCGCGTCCACCAGCGTTCATGGTTGCTGCGAATGAAGAGCGATGCGTACTGACTCCATAGGGCATCACCGGTAAAGTGAACGTGCGCGTAGGCAATTTGACACAAGTGCCTTGGGCGATGGCGTCTATAATGATGGTATCAGTGGAAAGGGGGAGATGAAATCCATGCTGCTCTGTATGACCAATGGGAATCAGGATCACTTTGCCGCGCTCTGAATCTGGAGGTAGTTGAACAATGGGCGTATTGCGCTTCCAGTTTGGCAGAGTTAAAAAAGATTGGCGAGCAGAGGTGTTGAAGAACGATTGCGGATCGAGTCCTTGAGGAGCCAAACAATACACGCGCGAGAAGCCATCATCACGCAAACTATCCAACAGATTTGAAATATATTGAAAGAGTATTGGCTCAGGAACTGCTATCCAGCTTCTTCGCCAGCCAAAGGGAAATAGCGGCAAGAGTCCGATCTGGGCAGGATGACTCAATTGTCCGGCAAGTGCGTTGAAATCGTAGCCCCAGCCCAACGGTAAAATGAGTGGGGTATCGCGTGGAAGCGCATCTACAGCATCCCAAGTCATCTCGTCATAATGGAAAAACTCTGTCATGCGATCCTCCGCTGAAATCCATAATCTGCGTGTAGGCAGTAAATTAACAAGAATTCCATTTTAAAATTATCTAGTTAAACAGAGAGCGCGGCGAACTCGGGCGCATATTTAACTAAGCCATGCACATTGCAATCAGAAAACTTGATCAGCATGAACTCCTCATCCACTCCATACTCATTGGAAATGCCAAAGCCACTTGCCTTCTCGAAACCGAAGCGACGATAATATTTAGGACTGCCCAACACAACACAGTAATCAAAGCCAAGCTCCTGGCAAAGATGCAATCCTTCCCGAATCAATTGTGAGCCGACACCTTGGGATTGCACATCGGGTCGAACAGCAACAGGTGCAAGCCCGATTCCTCTTGCAGGGCTTTGTGGGGAAGTGGTTATAGGACTGAATAAGACATGACCAAGAACCTCTTCCTCGCCTATGGCTACCAGAGAGATGATCGCTTTACCATTTGTGCGCAATGAATCCACGAGTTTGCTTTCGGCATCGGTGGGAAACGCAGCTTGCAAGATAGCCCGTACCTGATCAATATTTGTTGGTTCTTCGTTCTGAATTTTGAATTCCATTCAGGGCAAGTATAGCATCAAGCTTATGTGATTAAAAGCAATAACTGCCTTGTAGACAAGGCAGTTATCGTAGCTTCTGTGTTTTTAAGATCAAGCGTGCTTTGTACCATCCGGCATGGTCGTGCCTTCGAGGGATTTGACCTTTTCGAGTTCGGTTTCCGTAATTTGTGTGCCCGATAAATCAGCCTGGCTGAGATCGGCTTGCCGAAGATCCACTCCTAAGAGTTTTGCTCCGCCCAATTTCGCTCCACGAAGATTGGCTCCAGCCAAGTCGCCGACATTCAGATTGGCTTTGCTCAAGTCCGCCTCGCGCAGGTCGGCTTCGTTCAGGCGGCAACCTCTGAGATCAGCTCCGCTCAGATTCGCTTTGCTTAACTTGGTCTGATTCAAATGAGCGCCGTTGAGATTGGCCTCAAAAATATCTGCTCCATTAAGATTGGCACCACTCAAATTAGCACCACGCAGATCTGAATCGCCCAAATAGGATTTGCTCAGATTAGCGCCGCGCAGATCGGCTCCGCTCAAGTTTGCATCGCTGAGATTGACCCGGTAGAGATTGGCGTTTACCAGCAAAGCTCCATGCAGATCTGCTTCACACAGGTCAATGACTGCTTCGCCGCGCTCAATGAGCCCGGAATCCTTTAAGAAGAGGAGAACCGATCCTTTGCGCTTTCCATCTAATCCACGCAATATGGTAAGGGTTCTAGCCCTGGCAATGTTTCGTATCTCATCCGGGGAGAATTTTGATAGTTTATCCTTCTGCAGGAGATCAGCCATTCGGTCAACGTAGCCTTGAAACGCTATTTCCTGCTGGCGGTCTTTGGCAATTTCGCGCTCCAGAGCCGCGTGTTTTTCTACCTGTTGGCGTTCCTGCTCGCGCCTCGAATGATTCAATAAGAAAACGCCGCCTGCAAGGACGAGGGGAATCAGCAGGAGATTCATCCAATCCCAGAGCGTTTTCGCCGGGAGGGAAGTGCCACCGAACCCAGTCCATTTGACAGAATATCCCTGGATTGCCAACCATACTAGAGCAAACCCACCTAATAAAACGATACTCATATTTCTTGAAAGACGGTACAGCTTTGTTTTCAACGTTGTTTCCATGATGTTCACTCCAAATCTCTATGCACGAATGCTAAATGTATATACTTTCATGACCCTGAAGCGTACCAAAAGATACTTAATTTCTCCGATAATCTGATTAAATTTCTCCAGTCCTAATAAAACTGACAACTGACAAAATAACATTTATGAATCGTAGTCGTTGTTTAAGGAGCGGGCAGGCTTTGCACCGCATTTGTGATTTACCTATATTCAGTGGTTATTAAATGTGTATGAGAAGAACAGTCATAATAAAGCCTTAACCGAGGCACAACCGATTACAAACGTAGATGCGATCATCACTGAAATCGAAAATTCGATTCGAAATGCGGGGGGAAAGGACGCATACGAATTGAGTCTGCGAGCGACACAACTGGCACCTGATAATGTCGAGGCGTGGATGTTGCGTGCCACGCTGGCGCCATCCCTGGAGGAACGGCTCATATGCGTAAATCGTTTGAATGAGCTCGGTGCAGATTCGCAAGATCGGCATAATATCGCTTTTTTTACTCTCAGAGAATTGCTGGATAAAAACCCCTTCCTTGCCTATTTGGAGGAAACGGAACAACTCTACCGTGTGATGAATGCGAATCACATGGTGTTGAGCATTCCCAAGAAACGTTCCCAAGATCATTCCACTGCTCGCGGTCACTCTGGTCAATTGACAAGCTCATATCGATTGTTGGCGATGGCGCTCATTGGTTTGATGGCGGCCGGAGTGGGAACACTTGTATTCGCGCCTTTGGCGGCGCTGTCTGCGATCAGAATCGGGACAACTTCTCAATCCCATTCGGAACGCCTCCGGTCCACGATTGTTTTCGTCCTGTCTTTTCTCCTGTTCGTGATCGGCGCGGTCTTCAGCATCCTATTTATGCTTCATCTGAAAGGATAAAGGATATGCTGACACGATCGTTATATCTGGCTGCTCTGTGGTTTGCAATTAGCCTCTTTGTAACTCTGATGGGAGGACATCGCCTTCGGAATCGAAATCCATTTTTAGGATTGGGCTGGCTCGCGATTGTTATCATTCTCGGGGATATGTGGGCGTTATTGACTTTCGGAATTCCCAGTGAAATTATCCTCATGAGTGGAATTGCATTTGCCTTTGGAGGACTTTGGATTTCTCTGCTGCCAAACTGGAATGCCTTTGGACAAGTCACCTGGTCAATGACTTTGCTCGCAACGATTTTATTCATTGCCTATTCGTTTATGGTCACGGCCTTTACGCCTCTCAATACACTCTCTTTTGTGATTGCACTGGATTTCTTCCTCATCGAAGCACTCGCATTGGTGATGGCATTGACTCATGCCTATGAGAGTTTCGATTTATTTTGTCGCGTCCGATGGCACCGCCGGGTTACAAATCTTCCGGCGCCCGGGTACATGCCGATGGTGTCACTCCATGTACCAGCGTATAACGAACCGCCAGATGTTGTCGCCTCGACACTAAATTCGCTTGCCCGATTGGATTATCCAAATTATGAAGTTCTCGTTGTGGATAACAATACGCCGGGCGAAGAGAACTGGTCTCGGATTCGAGAACTGTGCCAGGATCTTGGACCGAAATTCCGATTCGTACATCTGGACCGGTGGCCCGGCTACAAATCCGGCGCGTTGAACTTTGCTTTAGCACATACCGCGCCGGAAGCGGAAATTGTCGGCAGTATCGACGCGGACTACATTGTCAAGCCCAATTTCTTAAATGACCTCGTCCCATATTTTGCCACGCCTAAAGTCGGGTTTGTTCAAGCACCTCAGGATTATCGTTATGATCCGGGCGATCCATTCGCAGAGTCTACCTATCATGGCTACAAATATTTCTTTGAAGTTTCGATGCCCGTGCGCAACGAGCATAATGCCATTATCTTCTGCGGCACAATGGGTTTGATACGCAAATCGGCTTTACAGGAAATCGGCGGTTGGGATGAATGGTGTATCACCGAAGATGCCGAAGCCAGTTTGCGCATCCTCAAACTTGGCTATGAGTCGCTTTATATCAAGCACAGCTTTGGTCGCGGGCTCATGCCATACACATTTGAGGGATTGAAGAAACAACGCTTTCGCTGGTGCTTTGGCGGTATTCAAATATTGAAGAAGCATTGGGGTGCACTCATGCCCTGGGCGCACTGGCTCGATCCTCAAAATCGACTCAGCCTCGCACAACGCTATTTTTATCTTGTCGGCGGCTTGCAGTGGTTCACTGATGTACTCAATCTCATCTTTGGTTTTTTTCTAAAGTTTGGGATGGGTGGTGGCGCTGGCATGTTTTCAGGGCTTGATCCAAAAGAAAGGCGTCTTTTTGCGCACGCCAAAAACGCGCGGAGAATCCAAAATCATTGGCGCGTTGCACGTCACACAATGGGAAAATTTGATCGGATTAACCTTCCTCGGATCGGGATTAGCCGCGTTTCTTGCGCGCCCAGAGTGGAAAACGCTTTGGCTGGGACTCCTGCTTGCCTGGCAGGCAAGTCTTTATCTTGCGGCTCCTTATTTCAGTTTGCTTAGCATTGGTACCAAACCGAGTCCAACTGCGCTGCAACCAGAGATCGATCGCGGCCAACCTGTCCTTGAGAACCGACTTGTGAAATGGGTGTGGGGAACGGTAGCTGTGTTCGCCGTCATCATGTGGATCGCATTTCAAATCCCCGTGCCAAAACAGACTCCCAATTATGCCAAATATCAGCCTCCCGAAGTTCCACCTGCCGCGATCATAGGTGTACCGACCGTCCCTACGCCGAGCCCGACGATAGCTCCCACTTTTATAATATTTCCGACCAGCACAGCGCTGCCTACGCAAATTCCAGAAACCAGCATTCCAACACCTACCTCCGTACCCGCAACTGCAGTTAGTTCGCCGACTCTACTGCCTGCACCAACATCGACACCAGCAGCTCAACCTACAAATATACCTGCGCCTGCTGCACTGACAGCAACACCCTAGAATAGGGAGCCAATCGGCAAGCAATGCGGTCAGTTGGGGAATCATAAATTGCCTTCATTTGGAAATTAAAGTAAAATGAGTCGGATGTCCAGCATTGATTTATTACTGCGCACGAGTGTCTTGCAGATGCGATTCCTGCATTATGCCAAAACGCCATAATGCAGTTTTGTTTTAAAAACATGCTCTCATTTTTTTAATTTATGGAGGCGTTAATGTTATCCAACCTTTCCCGCTGGCTGACCTATTTGCTTGTAATCCTTTATGCTATTGTTGGATCTTTGCTGTTCTTCCTCCCAGAAACACTTGCCCCCGTCTTCGCCTGGAAGGTAACTCCTTTCATGACGATGACCATCGGCGGTTGGGCACTTGGCAATGCCTGGCTGGCATGGATCACGGCGCGTCGCTGGCAATGGAACCTCGTGTTCAGTGCGCTTCTCTATTTGTGGTTATTTGGACTGGGGGAATTATTCATTCTCTTCCATTTTCGCTCCAAGCTTGTACTTGCTCATCCGATTGCATGGCTGTACTTGATTACGCTGGTTGTAAATGCAATCGCTGCGGTGATCGGGTTTATCGACTGGTTGCGTATTCGTCCATCAGCGACATCCTCCGGTCCAAAGTTTACGCTCGCTCAAACGATATCGATCATTGCATTCATCCTTTTTGTTGGGTTTCTAGGAATTTATGGCTCCCTCGCGAAAATCGGTGCGCCTGGCACGAAGGGTGGTATCTTTCCCGAAGTGATGTCTCTCTTTACTTTGCGAAGTTTTGGGATGTTCTATTTGACTCTGGCTTTGGGAGTTGTGTCATTCTTATGGAATCAAAATCTCAACGCGATTCTTCATCATTCCATTGCTTCGTATGGACTGATCTTTTTCATTACAATAGCTGCATTCGTTTATTTGCATCTATTCGATTTTGCTGCAAAACCGGGTGGTGCGTTGTATTTCCTTGCGTACCTTGCTGTCGGTATTCCGCTGATTTTCGTATTTCGTAAACTTGGTACAGGCGTAAAAGATTGATTGATATTACCAGTCTCCAGAACCCACGCGTAAAGCAAATTGTCAAATTGCGCGACGATAAAAAGCAGCGTCACAGCGAGGGATTGATGCTTGTCGAAGGCTATGACGAGATTTCCCTGGCCCTCGCCGCGGGATATTTTCCGCGTACGCTCTTCATCGCGCCCGAACTGGTGCGCCGCGAAATTGAAAATGTCATTACGGAGATTTTTACCGTTTCCCCCACGGTGTTTGAGAAAATGTCGTATCGAGAGAATCCCGACGGCTGGTTAGGAGTCTTTCCCATTCCTCGCACGTCGCTGGAGGATTTGAAACTTAGCGAATCACCTCTGCTCATTGTTGCCGAGTCTGTCGAGAAGCCTGGAAACCTCGGCGCGATCCTTCGTACAGCAGATGCCGCACGTGTGGACGCGGTTCTCGTCTGTGATCCGCGCGTGGATTCCTATGGTCCAAACGTCGTGCGCGCCTCGCGCGGGACGATCTTCACAGTACCTGTGGTGGAGACGAAGAGCGCCCAGGCGTTGGTATATTTACAGCAACGAGGCATCCGCATTCTTGCCGCGACTCCCTCGGCTGAGGTGGAGTATACGCGTCCGGATTTGCGACTCCCGCTGGCGGTCGCCGTGGGAACCGAAGATGAAGGATTGAGCGAGTTCTGGATGAACCATGCAGACGTCAAAGTGAAAATCCCCATGCTGGGAAAAGTCAATTCTTTGAATGTTTCCATTGCTACAGCTTTGATTGTCTATGAAGCCGTAAGACAAAGAAATGCTTAGCCTTGCGAAGGCTGCCCGCTCGGGGAAAGGGCGTGAAAGATGAAATTACAAGGAGACACATCATGAACGAATCCTTATTGCGCTGGAAGGGACGGATCGGTTCTTTGAAAGCGCTGGCATTGCTGGTCTTGATCTTTCTTGTGATATTCACATTTCCTGCAGTAACAGGATTTGTAACCGCTTTGAAGAATCCATCGGCGCCTCAACCGGTGACTGTCTCTGAACTGATTTCGGGAAATATTGGCACACAGCGATACGTTAATGTCTCGGGGGTGGCTTCTTATAAGCTGGCATATACAGAGACGGAAAACAGCGTTTCCAAAGCGATTATTTATCCGCTTATTGATCGACAGGGTAATGCAGTGGTGTTTGTGCGCACCACGGAAGCCAATCTGGCATCTGCGCCGGATACCCAAGTTACGGTGACAGGCTTAACAACCTCTGCTCCCAGTGATCTGAAGAATCTCATCGAGAAAGATCTCTCTGAGATCAATGGAGCAGGGTATCAAACCAGCTCTGCACTGTACGTGGAACAGGGGCAAAAGCCCGGGCAACTGATCCTCTATCTGCTCGCACTTGCTGCGATGGCGTTTGCGACAGTTTTATGTATAGCGACATTCTTCTTCCCAAGCGTTGCGTTTGGTGCTTTCCCTGCCCAACAGATTCCACCGGACGCCAAGATCAGCAAAGCGATCAAAGCCACTGGGAATTTTCAGCAAGTGAAAACCATGCAACCGCTTGAATTTGCAAAAGCCAGGAGAAACTTTACAGATGCTGTTGCAAATCTGTTCGTCATGGATGACCGATCCATTGGTGTTTATATTCATTTCGTTCTTTCACGGCGCGTCTATGGTGTTCAAGTGTCGAAACAGGAGACAGATTGGATGGCGCTCGTCAAGCCAGCGCAGGTCATTGCGGTCGAACCCGGAAAAATCTACAGCTGGCGCGACCGCTGGGCTGTTTCCATCCGCTTCAAGGATTCCGCTGACAAGCCACAGACCATGCTTATCAGTTTCGAGAATGCTGCGTCGCAGGCGAACTTCGTGAACTTCCTGCGCGAGAAGGGATACGCGGTCAGCAGCGGTCAATATGCAGTGACAGGGAGCGTGTGGTCGTAAATGAACTGAACCATATAAACCTTCGCAAGGTTTGGAGAAGTAGATGAACTGGATTATCGCTATCGCCGTCATCGTTGTCATCGGATTTCTTCTTGACCGCGAGCTTTATTTTTATGAAGGAGCACATCTCGGTCCACGGCTGCAGTCCTGGCTGTATGATCGCTGGTCAAAGAAATATGACGCAGGCAAGCGCGAGAGTCAATTGCGCGATGATGAGATGCTCGCACAACCATTGCTCGGAAAATTAAAAGATGTTGACGAGCCATTCATTCTGGATTTTGCAACTGGCACGGGACGTCTATCTTTTGCGCTCCTGAGTCGATCTGATTTTCGAGGGCGAATCATCGCGCTCGATATCTCGCAGGGGATGTTGGAACAAGCCGCCTCAAAACTAAGCCGCTATTTGGATCGCGTTGAATTGGTTCGTCATCAATCCCTGCCGCTTCCGTTCCCCGAGGCGGCGTTTGACGTTGTTTGCTGCCTCGAAGTACTAGAGTTATTGCCTGATACACAAGCCGCTTTGAATGAGATGTCGCGGTTGCTTCGCCCGGGCGGAATCCTGCTCACCTCGCGCGGTACTGAAGAATCAGGGCGCAAAGCCAAAGTCAAGAGCGCAGCAGAACTCACATCCATACTAAAAGCCAGTGGATTTGAAAACATCCAAATCACAAAATGGTGGAAACTCTTTGACCGTGTTCTGGCCAACAAAAACGGGACGACAAGTCCCGTTGGCATGAAGACATTGATAGATGTATTGCGGTGCTCATCATGTGGTCAAATCAATTGGACACGGAAAGAACACACATTGCGCTGTGCCAATTGTGGAAAAGAATTGGTAATCAGCAAAGAGGGGATTATATTGAGTTAGAAACACTGCGCAGTTCTTGAGAACTGAATCTCATAGCAAATTCGTAGTACTTGGGTATTGAAAATCATTTTTGTCCGTGCTACAATTATTCTTGTTGATGGGGTCATTCCGTTCACGATTTCGTTGCGGCCAGTTACAGTTCAATAAATCGTTATCGCCAATTCATTGATGTACTTTCCACACGCAGTTCATGTCTGGCAGGGTTACTATGTATTGCAGGATTCCTCGGCAGGAAAATCAAGTTGAACACAATCTCTTTAAACTAGAGTTTGTTTTGCATCGAAACTATTGTCCTTGTAACAATAGTTTTTTGCTTAATTCTGTTTCCCTGCCTCGGTCTGCCCCATCAACTAATCAACAAGATGAAAGGAGGTCTTGCAACAAAAATTGATTTGGCCCAGCAAGCCCTGGTGTACTTGCACCACGGGGTCATGACGATTCCATGTTTTTCATTCACAGCCGCAGATGCGGCTTTAGCTACTCGTAGTCGAGACCAAGGAGAATATGATGTTTCGTTTCAAATCCTTTCATAGGATGCTTTCCTTCGTCACAATGAGCTCCCTCATTTTAGCATCTCTTTTCATACCGGGGAGCGTTTCTGCTCAGACATCACCTGCGCAGTCACTACGCGATGCCATCCAGTCAGTACAAGCCCAAGGAGGGCAACCAATTGTTGGATATGACCACCAGCACGATACTTCGGCGCCGTTGCGCGACCTACCTGCAGTGGGGGGAGCCAGAAAAGGCCAGCCGCAACATCCGGCGATCCCGCTTTTGAATCTCCCAAACCGTAACATTCCCAGTCATCCTGACCCTGTTGTTCAGGATACGCCTGCTGCGCCGAATATGCCGTCTACGATATTGAACTTCGATGGCATTCCCTTTCCAGGCGTCAACTGCAACTGTGCGCCGCCCGATACCAACGGTGAGGTTGGGCTGTCGCAATACGTTCAGATCGTGAACCAGGGCATCCAGGTCTTCGACAAGTCGACCGGAGCATCTGTCTTTGGACCTGTGGATATCGCCACCCTTTGGTCTGGCTTTGGTGGTGTCTGCGAGGCCGGCTTCGGCGATCCGGTTGTCCTGTATGACCAACTCGCCAATCGCTGGGTCGTCACACAGTTTGCGGGTACATCGATTCCGACGGATGAGTGTATCGCCGTCTCACAGACCAGCGACGCTACTGGCGCGTACAACCGCTACGACTTCAACCTCGGCACAGACTTCTTTGATTACCCAAAGTTCGGCGTCTGGCCCGATGCGTACTACATGGGCATGAACGTATTCAACTCGTCAGGCACGGCATTCCTAGGACCGCAGCCGTTTGCCTTTGATCGAGATGCCATGCTGGCCGGCAATTCGGCCACATTTGTCACCTTCCGAGATCCCGCCTTCTTCAATCCGGCGAGCGATCAATTCATGCCAGCCGATATGGACGGCATAATCCCACCACCAGCTGGCGCGCCGAATCCATTCCTTAGCACAGGTGTGAACTCCACCTGGCCGTTGTACCACTTCCACGTGGATTTCGCGAACCCTGGGAGTTCAACGTTTACGCTTGCAACAACACTTACACACGCTCCCTTTACGGTGTTGACCCAGGGGGTACCACAACTGGGCGTGGGGGACACTCTCGATAGCCTTGCCGATCGCGGTATGTTCCGTTCTGCCTATCGGCGCTTCAGCGATGGTCACGAAGCGCTCGTCGGCAACATGACGGTTGCCTCAGGCGGCGTGGCTGGGGTTCGCTGGTTCGAGGTCACCAATGTTACTTCGGGGGCGGCGAGCTTCGTGCAAGAAAGAACCTACCAGCCCGATAGCACCTGGCGCTGGATGGGCAGTGCCGCGATGGACGGTAACGGTAACCTCGCGGTCGGCTTCAGTGCCTCAGACGCGACCATTCACCCTCAAATTCGTTATGCCGGGCGACTTTCAACAGATCCGCCGAACATACTTGCCCAGGGTGAGGAGCATCTCTTCGATGGTACAGGCAGCCAAATTGACACCGTCAGCCGCTGGGGTGATTACAGTGACATGACGGTCGACCCTGTCGACGACTGTACGTTCTGGTATACGACCGAGTATTACCAGACTAATAGTAGCTTCAACTGGCGCACACGCGTTGGGAACTTCAAGTTCCCCACATGCACCGCGGCGCCCAGTGGCACATTGGAAGGCACTGTCACCGACTCGTCAACTGCCGCTCCGATTGCTGGCGCACAGATCAGTGTAACCCCACTTGGTGCATCGACAGTCACTGACGGAACTGGTCACTACG
>WNFZ01001221.1_pt1 | contig 24764 bp, 16 predicted proteins | sample 5400081 | NCBI WGS metagenome assembly WNFZ01 (sample SAMN13153365, study PRJNA577476) | soil metagenome | isolation source: 80 cm soil or saprolite under grassland replicate 1 | place: USA:California | collected 2016-06-15
GACTCTGCAAATCTTGTAAAAATGTCTCTCAGCCAAATTTCAAATATCTTTCCCGGGGGCTCATCTTTACCCATATCTTTTCCGCTGGACACCGTGGGTTCAGACAAATCCTTGAGAAAACCGATGACAACGAATCAACTTTCTCTCCTTCGCACTCCCATAGTGAGAGTCACTCAATTCCGACAGCATCTGGTTCGGCGGCCAGCGCGAGCCGGTTTGATGCCTTGCGCCTTTGCGTCTTTGCGTTTTAAAGGCGTCGGTTTCAACGCAGAGACGCAGAGGCGCGAAGACGCGGAGAGGACCTGGCCAAGAGGCGGTTGATTGGATCGGTCGGCCGCGCGCGATCGCCGCGAAGCGGAGCGCGAGATTGTTGACGGATGAACCGTGGACGGTCAGTCGGTGGAGCAAAAGGCGATCGGCCGTTGAGGTCAGTGTCAATGGCAAGGTGCCCGGCGGCTCATCCCCGTCGCTGTGTCGTTATCCGTGAAATCCGAGTCATCCGTGGTCAACTTCTGCTGGGGAAAACTCGACGACCTCCCTCACCAAATGCTTGGGACAATGATGGCGATGTTGAAGGTACACATTCTGGGAGACGAATAATCTGAGGCGACCACGGATGGCCCAGATAGCACGGATATTTACCTGTGCAACGCGTCAACAGATTCTCGGGCCGAAGAAGGCATCCAGGGCAGCGCTTGGCTCAGCCCTCGACTGGGTTCTGACGAAGCGTTGGTCCGCAACAAGGGGGCTTTGATACCCACGGTGTCCAGCGGAAAAGATATGGGTAAAGATGAGCCCCCGGGAAAGATATTTGAAATTTGGCTGAGAGACATTTTTACAAGATTTGCAGAGTCAGAGTCTAATCCCAATCTTAATCTCCGACCGCTTCTGGAGATGAGGATTAGGATTATGAACACAGCGACGTTGGGAGAACGCTGGACTTAATTCAACGGCAGTGGGGCCGGGGTGAGCACGGGCGTCTATTGACTCCTGAACAGTTACGGCCGATCAACTGACGGCGTCGCCTACTTGGGCTTGAATGAGTCCAACAGCTTGTTGAAATCAGGCAAGCCGCGCAAAGCGGCGAAGCGGGTGTCGCCCATGGCGTTGCTATAAAGGTTGGCTGCCTTGGGATCGCGCTCAAGGCGTTGGGAACTTTGCTGGAGGGCCGTTTGGAGCGTAGTGAGGGCCTGGGTGGTCTTGTTCTGCATCGCCTGGACGGCAGCCAGGTCGTAACGACCCTCCGGATTGTCCGGGGCAAGTTTCAGCAGACCGATCAGGGATTGTTCCACCTTGGCGATTTGGCCGAGCTGCGCGTAGAGATTGGCGGCGAAAGTCAGCGCATAGCCATCGGCCTGGGGGTTGGCCAGGATCTGGTCGAGCACCTCCAGCGCTTTGGCCATTTGCTGGGCTTGCAGGTAGGCGCTGGCCAACTGGATGGCGACCTGCAGGTCTTTCGGGTTGGCCTTGAACTGCCGTTCCAACGGCGCGAGTTGGGCCTGCACGGCCGCGGGGGTGGCGGGGATCGCCGCGCCGGGCGGCGCCATGCCCCCTTGCTGCGTTTTGATCTTCTTCAGTTCGAAGATCAGGTTATCGATTTGCCCGTTAAATGGGTCGAGCTTTTGCGAAGTGGTGGCGATGAGAAGCGCGTCATCCACCCGACCGCTGCTGAGGAGCAGGTTGATGTAGCGGAAGAGGGCTTCCGGGCTGTAGGGGCAAAAGGCATAGGCCTGTTTGAAGGCAAATTCCGCTTCCTTGATCATGCGCCGCTGTTCCTCGGGTGTCTTGGAGTTGCTGATGCGCCAGTTGTAAACCCCGGCGATCGAACTGCGCAGCTTGGAGAAGGCCTTTTGCGCGTCGTTATCACGCAGGAACGCCGGGTCGCCCTGGAAATCCTTCGGCAGATTGCGCCGGTTGTAGACCTGGTCGGCGAAAGCGCAGATCGCGGAGACGGGCGTCTCGTAGCTAATCCGGTTTCCGATCAGCCGCTTCGAATATTGGGTCCAGAATTCGTGGTCGCGATCCACCAACTCCTGGGTGATCTCCGGCACCGGGTTGCGGTTAATCTTCATGATGATCCCGTAGGGCGTCAGGTGGGGATACATCCACTCCAGCGGGAAGCTTTCTTCGACATAGAAATCGCGGTCCGGATTTTTTTCGAACATCACTTTGGTCAGAAGGGCGTTGATCGCCATGACGGCGACCTGGCCGGAAACGGTGACGCGGTTGTCGACGATGCGCACGTCTTCGCCCGGTTTGATCTGGCGCGGTTCGTTCGGCAACCGATGGTCGTGGTCCAACCGGCGTTGGGCGTCGTCGAGGTATTCCTTGAAGGATCGCCGACTGTCCTCCTCGGTGGCGGTGATCATCTCCATGTCGGGATAAACACCGCCGATGCTCTTGGCGATTTCCTTCGGGTAAGCTTCCTCGAGCAGGATCCGGTTGAGCCGGATGCGGGTGTGGCCTTGCGGGTTCTGCTTCACGAAACGCTGGGTGCGTTCGGACAGATTGACGGTGGCGAACCGGGCCGGATCGTAAAGTGGGCCCGCTTCGAGCAGTTGGTTGAGGTCCTTGGCCAGCGCCCTGCCCAACGCCGCGTCCTTCCTGCCGCCGGCCAATAACGACCGCGTCTCCGCCGAGAGATGGTTGAAAAGGTAATTGGAGACGGGATCGCTGGAGGCGCCGGATTTCGGCTTGCCCGCCGCATCGGGGAGGCTGGTAACTTCTGATTCGGGAGTAGAGCGTTGTCCGGCTGCGCGGTTCAACCTGGCCGCCAACCCCCCCAGGTCGGTGAAGTCGCTTTCCTGGAAGAACGAGGTGCCCGCCCGGCGCCTTTTTTCAATGTCATCTCCCAGCTGGAGAAAGAAGCGGTCGAGCGGTCGCATCGCGCAAGCGATGATATTGGTCTTCTCCCCGGTTTCGATTTCCTTCGGACCGCGGACCAATTCGGAGAAGAACGGGGGATCGATCTGGGCGCTGCGGTTGTATTGCGCGCGGATGTATTGCAAGTAGGTGCCGTCGGCCAGCGCGTTTTGCGTGATGAGGACAACGTCGCGCCGGTCGAACTCGGTGTCCTGGGGATTGCGTTTGCTCGGCGGAATGAAGCTTTCGCAGAAAATCATGTAGGTGGGATTGAACCGGCCCGGGTCGGTGCCGCCGTAGAGTATGGTGTCCCGCTCCATTTCAGGGTAAACGAGTTTGCCTTCCGGCTTCAGGCGTAATTCTTCCCGCAGTTTGGAATCGTAACTGAACTTGCCGGTTTTCGGATCAAGGAAGGGCGGCCGAAACATGTCGTGCCCGAACCAGTAACCGAACTCGTGTCCGCGCTGTTCGTTGTCGCGCCAATGGGAGAGCACCGACCAGACGGGCATGGCGCAGAACAGCGCCAGCAGGGGCAACCGCCGCACGGCGGTCCGGCTCAGGAACATCACGGCCACGCCCGCCAGGGCGAGAGCGAAGCTGAAGAGATCGGTGAACCGGACCAGCGGGTCGAAGCTCGGGTCCAGGTCGAACAACTGGGAATGGAAAGTGATGAATCCGTTCTCCCCCTGGTAGGTGACAGCGACCATGAACAGAGCGATGGCCGCCGCGCCCAGCGCGCCATAAAGGCAGTATTTGCGGAAACGTTCAAACGCCGTCGCCAGGTAGGCGCCGATCAGGGTCAGGCCGTAGCCGATGCCCATCACCGCCAGGACGTGCGAGGCGATGAAAAACGGCCGGTTCAGGTCGCGGCTCTGCCGGTCCGGGGGCGGGTTCAGCAGCATGAGCAGGAAGACGCTTAAGGTGAGGTAAATGGCCGCCAAGCCGAGGATCCAGGCTCGCTCGCGCGGCTGCATCTTCTTGATGAACAGGAACGGCACCAGGCCGATCAAGATATAGACCACGTTGAATTCCTCGAACGCTCCGCCAACGTACATGAGGAGCTGGTCGACATACCGAATGACATCCTGGACGACGTTGCTGCTCTGGCCAAAGGTCGGATGAATCCGCTCGTACTGGCCGCGGGTGAAAGCATGGAAGAAGCCTGCCACTGTGCGCGGATAGCCCCAGTTGAGCGGCGGATTGCTCATCGAAGCCAACGGCATATACAGATAAAAAGCAGCGCCCGCCACCCACGCCCCGCCCGAAATCAAGGTCGCGACCCATTCGTTCCCCAGGTGCTTGGTGGTCGCGACCGTGTAGATGAATGCGCCGATGAAACACAGCCCGATCATGTTGAAGAGCACGAACAGGCCGGTCTGAAACTCGAAGAAAGTCGTGAAGTGAGTGATGGACAGAAAGAGCGTCACCAGATAAGCCAGTGTTCCCATCAGCAGAAAGTCTCGGAGGAGTTCGATGCCACGAATCCGCGTCCTGGCCAGCAGGATCACCCAACCCAGGGCGGAGCTCCACCCGACCGCTCGATAGATGAACAGCAGCGGACCATTGTCGCTGAGCATCGAGATCATCCCCATGCTTTTGCCAACCTCGCCCAGGACGTAGATCACCACGTTCCAGAGCAGGAAGTCGCGGCCCATCTTGGCCGACACGGCCACCACGGCCACTTCCAGGCCCAGGGCGATGACGAGCAGCGACTGGTGGTTGTTGAAACAGATGCCGAACCAGAAAAACGCCAGGTAAAGATAGCGCCGCTGATGCGGCGCGTGGATCCAGCGAAAGAGGCAGACCAGCACGCCGGTCAGCGAGAGCACGCTCAGCGTGTAAACCTCCACGATCACCGCCTGACTCCACATGAACCCGTTGAACCCGATCAACATGCCGGCCACAAATCCGGACACGAGGCAGAGCGCATTTTCCCACCGGCGATCGATCGTCTTCAGGTCGGCGATCCCTTCGATGATCATGCTGCTGCCGCGCGAGACCATCAGCGCCACCAGTCCACAGGAGATCGCTCCGGCCACGGCCGAAGAAAGGGCGACGCGATAGGCGATGTTGGAAATCGGCAGAAGCGTGAACAGCCACGAGTAAATCGTCCAAACCGGGTAACCCGGCGGATGGGGCACCCCCGCGTAGAACGAGCCAGTGGCCAGTTCACCGCAGTCTTCCAGGGTCAGGTCCGGCGCCAGCGTCCACCAATAGCCGATGAACACCAGCAAAGTGGTGACCGAAAACGATGCCCAGTCGATGCTCCGAAAGAGCGGCGGCACTTTCGCCGGCGGCCCGATCGGCGCAACCGGAGCCCGGGGCGGGGGAGTGGATTTTGGATCGACCGGTTTGCCGGCGGTCGGCGGCTGGGGATTTTTTGGAGCCGGATTCCTGGGAAGGTTGTTGCTCATCTAAATGTCAGCTTTCGTAATCGGGTAAACAAGGCGTGGACAAGGCGTGGAATGAACCGGCCAAAACGGCGGCTCCGCGCGACCGCAGCAGGCTCCGTTTCGACCTTCCCCCCTCCGGTTAAGGGATGACGCTGTTGGTTTGGGCCATCGGAGGGGCAGTTGTCATGGAACGATTTTCATTTGTCCATTCAAAAGTATTGCGCAACGCGTTGTTTTCACTGTGACGGACGGAGGCGTAATAGGCCGACCAATCCGGTTGCGTCAAAGCCGCCGTGGCCAGCAAGCCGGGCGAAGGCGCCGCCTCGAGATGAGGCAACGCTCCGGTATGATTGCCGAAGACGCACAGCCCGAGCACAAAGACCGCCATCGCGGGAGCCAGCCAATGCCAGGCGGCGGCGTGGTGCTCCCGTGAGCTCGCCGCCTGCCGCCCCGCCTTCGAGGCTTTGGCAGCGCCTTCGCCCGACGGCAGTCCTCCGAATAGCCTGGCCTTAAGGCTCGGCGACGGTGCCCGCGGCGTCCAGCAGCGCAGCTGTTTCTCCAGCGGATTCCAGTGACTCATAATCTTCTCCATTCAGACAGGCTCGAAGTTTCTGCAACCCGTAACGGTAACGACCCGCCGCGGTGTTGGGCGAAAGATCGAGCAGTTCGCCTATTTTCTCAAAAGTGTATCCGTGCCAGATCTTCAGCACGATGACTTCCCGTTGCTCCGCCGGCAGCTTGGCCAGGCAATTCATCGCGGCCCGTTCGTGCCGGCTCTCGCTGTTCGCGCCCTCGAACCAGCGTTGGGACTCGAGCTCGCGGGTCAAACGTCGCCAGAGGCTGCGCCGGTAATTGAGCGCTTTGTTGCGAAAACTCCGCAGGCAATAGTGCCTTGGTTCCTCCGGCGTCTCGTCCTTGCGCATCAGCGCCAGGAAGGTCTCCTGCAATACGTCCTCCGCCTCACTGTGGCTTAACCCCAGCGCCCGGCCGTAAAGTATGATCTGCGGCGCGTGCGACTCGTAGAGGTTCTGGCACCAATGCGGCATTCGCTTTGTCCAACCGGATAGACACCGGTCTGGCCTTGTTTGTATAACCAAGAACCGGCCCGCTGGGGAAGCGCTAAGGCGATCATTTCTCCGGCGCAGCCGCGTCGCCCGTGGAGGGGGCGTCCGCACTGGCGTTGAATTAAGCCTGGCGTTCTCTCGGTGGCCTTAATGACCAATGGGAGTAAGAGATCTCATTAGTCGTTAATTCAACGGCAGTGGGGCCCAGCCGCGGTGGCCGGGGAAATTCCGGGCAGATTGCCTTGCCCCAATCCCCTGGGCCCGATGGAGCTGGCGGCCCCAAGTAATAGTGTTTCACTCGGAAAATGACCGTAAATAATCGTTGTGTTTGAGGGGCATTTTTACTATCCTTTTCAGGCGGATTTCGGAGGGAAATTTCCCTTCCGCCGAAGACGATTTATGCCCAATACCATTGCGCTGATGGAAGACCAAACGACATCCTCCAGGCCCGAGACGGGCGTGATTTACGACTCGTCCAAACTCGGGAAACTCGAAGGATTGGAGGCGGTGCGCAAGAAGCCGGGCATGTACATCGGCGGCACCGACGAGCGGGCGTTGCACCACTGCGTGTCCGAAGTGCTGGATAATTCGGTGGACGAACACCTGGCCGGTTATTGCAACCGCATCGAAGTCGCCATCCACGTCGATGGTTCTCTCTCCATCCGCGACAACGGGCGCGGCATCCCCGTCGATCCCCACCCCCAATACAAAATTCCCGGAGTCGAGATGGTGCTGACGACCCTGCACTCCGGGGGCAAGTATGGCCAGGGCGGCTACAAGTTTTCGGGGGGCACCCACGGGGTGGGCGCCAAGTGCGTCAACGCGGTCTCGGAGTGGTTCGAGGTCGAAGTGTCGCGCGACGGTCAAGTCTATCACATGGAATTCGAGCGCGGCAAAACGATCAAGAAGCTCGAGATCCTCGGCAAGGCCAAGGGCACCGGCACGCTCATCACCTTCAAACCCGACCCGGAGATTTTCCGGGAAACGACCGAGTTCAAGTCTGACCGCATTACCCAGCGGCTGCGGGAACTGGCCTTCCTCAATTCCGGCCTGGAGATCACTTTCATTGACGAGCGGTTGGCCGACGCCAAGCTCGAGTCCTTTTACTACAAGGACGGCGTCGAGGAGTTTGTCAAGCAACTCAACAAGAGCAAAGAGGCGCTTCACCCCAAGCCGATCAGTTTCCGCAAGGAAACCAAGATGCTGACCGCCGAGAAGGAAGTCGAAGTCCATGTCGAGGTGGTCCTGCAATATAATGACAGCTTCAACGACCAGGTCCTCTGCTACACCAACACGGTCAACAACCCCGACGGCGGCGCGCACCTCAGCGGCTTTCGCAACGCGGTCACCCGCTCGATCAATCAATACGCCAAATCGAACAATCTCCTGAAGGACAAAGACCCGCAAATCACCGGCGACGATGTGCGGGAGGGCTTGACCGCCGTCGTCTCGGTCAAACACAGCGATCCCAAGTTCGAGTCGCAGACGAAGGTCAAGCTGCTTTCCCCCGAAGTGGAGGGCATTGTGGCCTCCGCGACTTACGATGGCCTGATGTCCTACTTCGACGCCAATCCGGGCGTCGCGAAAAAGATCATCGACAAGAGCCTCAACGCCGCCCGGGCCCGCGAAGCCGCCCGCAAAGCCCGGGAGGCCGTCCGCAAATCCGCCCTCACCGGCGGAGGCTTGCCGGGCAAACTGGCCGACTGCTCCGATCGCGATCCGGCGAACACCGAGCTCTACATCGTCGAGGGCGACTCGGCCGGCGGTTCGGCCAAGCAGGGTCGCGATCGCAAGTTCCAGGCAATTCTTCCCATCCGCGGCAAACTGATCAACGTCGAGAAGGCCCGGCTCGACAAGGTTCTGCAAAATAATGAAATCCGGACCATGATTACCGCCATCGGCACCGGCATCGGCGATGGCGAGGGGGAGGGAGCGTTCGACCTCACCAAACTGCGCTACCACAAAATCATCGTCATGACCGATGCGGACGTGGACGGCTCGCATATCCGCACCTTGTTGCTCACCTTTTTCTACCGCCAGATGCCCCAGTTGGTGAAGCAAGGGTTCGTTTACATCGCCCAGCCGCCCCTCTACAGCATCACGCGCAAAAAGCGGACCGATTACGTCGACGACGATGTGCAGTTGAACAAGATATTGATCCAGATTGCCACCGAGGAAGTGCGCCTGAAAAACCTGGCCGACGGCAAGGAGTTTTCGCAGAAGCAGCTCGAAGAAGTCCTCGAGTTGCTCGAAGCGCTGGACCGCCACGCCACCTACATCCGGCGGCAAGGCGGGGATTTCGCGGATTACGTCGACAAACGATCCGAGAAAGGCGAGTTCCCCGAGCACATGGTCAAAGTCCGCGAAGGCAACCACGAAACCCTCCATTACTTCGTGACCAACGACGAGCTGGATCAGTTCAAGTCCGCCCACCCCGCCCTCTTCGGAGGCGACACGGATGTCGAACGGCGCAGGGACGGTCCGACCCGCCGCGCGAAATACGCCGCCCTGCATCATGAAAGCAAAGCGGTGGGAGAACTGCTGGACAAGCTGACGAAGAAAGGCCTGAGCGTCGAACACTACGCGGCCCAGGACAAGCCGCTCTTCGAACTGATCGAAGGCGAAGGCGACAAGGCCACGGCCACGCCTCTCTTCTCGATCCCGGACATTCTCAGCGGCGTGAAGACGATCGGGAAACGGGGAATCCAGATGACTCGCTTCAAGGGCTTGGGGGAAATGGACGCCAAAGAACTCTTCGAGACCACGATGAACCCGGCCAAGCGCAAGCTCCTGCGCATCGACCTGACCGATGCGGTCGAAGCCGAGGAAATGTTCACCAGATTAATGGGCGATGAAGTGGAGCCGCGCCGGCAGTTCATCGAAGACAACGCGCTCAACGTCCGCAACCTTGATGTTTAATCAGAATGAGAAAAGTGAGACGTCTTCATTTGGACAGAATAACAGAATTCACAGAATGATGCAGGAGCGCCAGTTTGACTTGGGAGGAGAGGTTATTGGTTGTGCGATGAGAGTTCATCGAACTCTTGGTCCAGGATTTCTTGAGATCGTTTATCACAATGCCTTGTCGGTCGAACTGCAACGAGCGGGGATTTCGTTTGAGCGTCAGAAGCCGCTCTGCGTCTTGTACGAAGGGGTGGTGGTAGGACAATTCGCGCCTGACATGACGATCGAAGGAAAGCTGATCCTCGAGCTGAAAGCTGTCTCCGCCCTCGCTCGAGTTCACGAAGTTCAGTTGGTGAATTACTTGACCGCCACGGGGATCGAGGATGGATTGCTGCTCAACTTCGGGATTGAAAAGCTGGAGTTCAAACGCAAATACCGAACCTATCGTCCGCCGAAGGAAAAACTTCTGATTCTGTAAATTCTGTTAATTCTGTCCGCTTCCTATGCCCGACCAAAACAACGGAAACGAGCCGCCGGTCAGCAGCACCCCGCTGTTCGCTGCGAACGAGAAGATCACCAAGATCAATGTCGCCGACGAGATCAAGAACTCGTTTCTTGACTACTCGATGTCGGTCATCATCTCGCGCGCTTTGCCCGACGTGCGCGACGGGCTGAAGCCCTCGCAGCGGCGCATCTTGTACGCGATGCACGAACTGTCGCTCTTCCCGGGACGCAAACACTACAAGTGCGCCAAGATCTGCGGCGACACTTCCGGCAACTACCACCCGCACGGCGAGGCGGTCATCTACCCGACGCTGGTGCACATGGCCCAGGCGTGGGCCATGCGCGAGCGCCTGGTCGATGGCAAGGGCAACTTCGGCTCGGTCGAAGCCGACCCGCCGGCGGCCATGCGTTACACCGAGGCCCGCCTGACCCACCTCGGCGCGGCCCTCATGCAGGACATGGACAAAGACACGGTCGACTTTGTTCCAAACTACGACGAACGCATGACCGAGCCCACGGTCTTCCCGTCGGCCTTCCCCAACCTGATCGTCAATGGCGGCACCGGCATCGCCGTCGGCATGGCCACCAACATGGCCCCGCACAACCTGGGCGAAGTCATCGACGGCATCTGCGCGCAGATCGACCATCCCCAGATCACCATCCCCGAGCTGATGCAGTTCATCAAAGGACCGGACTTCCCCACCGGCGGCATGGTCTGCGGCATCGAGGGCATCAAACAATATTTCCACACCGGCCGCGGCAGCGTGAAACTGCGCGGCAAGGTCGGCATCGAGCAGATGAAGGGCGGGCGCGAACAGCTCATCATCACGGAGATCCCGTTTAACGTCAACCGGGCGGCCCTCGAACAGCAGATCGCCAACCTGGTGAACGAGAAAATCATCACCGACATTTCCGCGATGCGCAACGAGTCGGACGAGAACTGCCGGCTGGTCCTGGAGCTCAAGCGCGACGGCATTCCCAAGGTGGTGATCAATAACCTCTATCGGCACACCCAGTTGGAAGTCTCCTTCAGTGTCAATGCCCTGGCCATCGATCACGGCAAACCCAAAACCCTCAACCTGAAGGAGCTCATCCAATGCTACATCGAGCACCGCCGCGAGGTCGTCCTGCGGCGCACTCGTTTCGAATTGCGCAAAGCCGAGGAACGGGCGGAAATCCTCGAAGGTTACATCTGCGCCCTCTCCAACCTTGACGAATTCATCCGCATCATCCGCGGTTCCCGCAATCGCGAGGAGGCCAAGGTCAAGTTGCTCGCCTTCGAGTGGGCCCGGCCCCAGGTGGAACGGTGGGGAATTCTGATCCGATCCGAAGGCCGGCTCACCGCCGGATTTTATTCCCTCACCGAACGGCAGGTCGATTCGGTGCTCGAACTCCAGCTTTATCGTCTGACCGGACTGGAGATCGACAAAGTCCGGCAGGAGTACCAGGAACTGCTCGAGAAGATCAAGGATCTGCTCGACATCCTGGCCAACGAATCGCGGGTGATGGCCCTGATCAAGCAGGAGCTGAAGGAAATCAAACAGAAGTATGCCACGCCCCGGCTGACCGACATCGTGCCCGATGAAGGGGAAATGGCCATCGAGGACCTCATTGCCAACGAAGGCGTGATCATTACCCTGTCCCATGGCGGTCTGATCAAGCGCACGAACGTCTCCTCCTATCGTTCCCAGCGCCGCGGCGGCAAAGGCGTCATCGGCATGGCCACGCGCGAAGCGCAAGCCGAGGAGGACAAGGACTTCATCGAACACCTCTTCACCGCCAGCACGCACGATTACCTGATGTTCTTCACCAACACCGGCCGGGCCTACGTCGAGCGCGTGCATGAAATCCCGGACATGGGCCGGGCCTCCAAAGGCCGCAGCATCGCCAATATTCTCGAGCTGAAAGCCGACGAAAAAATTGCCTCCCTCATCCGCGTCCAGGCCAAATACGGCCCGAACAAGGAAGATCAAACCTGGACCCAACCCCACTTTGTCTTCTTCGCCACGCAGGAGGGCATCGTGAAAAAGACCGCGCTCTCGGAGTTTGGCAACGTCCGCAAAGGTGGGATCATCGGCATCGGCATCGAAACGGGCGACTCCCTGATCGACGTGAAGTTGACCAACGGCAATGATGAAGTCGTGCTCATCACTCATCAAGGAATGAGCATCCGGTTCAAGGAGGAGGATGCCCGCCCGATGGGCCGGCCCGCCGTCGGGGTTTATGGGATCGACCTCGCCGCGGCCGATCGGGTCGTCGCCCTCGCCGTCGTCGACCCCAGCGCCACCCTGCTGGTAGCCGGCGAAAACGGCATCGGCAAACGCACCGCCTTCGACGAATACCGCATCCAGAGCCGCGGCGGCAAAGGGATCATCACGATGAAGACCGGGGACAAGACCGGCGGAGTGGTGGGCGCGCTGACGGTGAAGGACCACGACGAGATCATGCTCATCACCACCGGCGGCCAGATGGTCCGGACCGGGGTCAAGGACATCCGCGAAGCCGGCCGCAACACCATGGGCGTCAAGTTGGTCAACCTCGACGAGGGCGACAAACTCCAGGCCATCGCCCCGGTCATCACCGAGGCGGTCGAAGACGCCGCCGGCGAAGCGCCCGCCAACCAACCAGCCCCATGAGTTCGAGGACGGTGCCGGTTTCGTTCACCGACCCGATGAACGCGAAGATCCTCGAGGTGTCCGAGGATCGCGTCCAGGGTTTTGTGCGCGAGCCGCTCGAGGAGATTGCGCGGCTTTCGGGCGTGGCGGTGCCGCTCGTGAGGGAGCGCATCCAGGCCATGATGCGCGCGGGAAACATCCGGCGGGTGCGCCAGACGCTGCTGGCCACGAACCTGGCCCAGGGCTCGCTCGTGGCCTGGCAGGTGCCGGAGAGCAAACTCAACGCCGCGTTCGATTGGATGTTCCAGCGGGACCCGTTCAGCGGCCATGTCGTCACCCGCTCGACTGATGCCGCCACTCCCGGCTCGACTTACAAGCTCTGGACGACCCTCAAAGTGCCCCAGGGTTACTCCTTGCGGAAGCACTGCGAGTTTCTCGCCCGGCAAACCGGCGCGAAACGTTTTGTCCTGTTGCCGGCCAAGCGCCTTTTCGCCTTGGGGGTCGGACATGTGCGCCGGCGCGGCATGGAACCCGGCAGCAAGGCCGACGCGCCTGCCGAAGTGACGGAGATCACGACCGCCACCTTGAACGACCTGGAGTGGCGAATTCTGGAGGCGATCAAGCGCGAATTCACGCCGGAGGAACTTGTCCCCAACCTCTGGGCCGCGCGGGCCACGGAAGCCGGCGTTCCTCTGCAAACCTTCTACGAGGTGGCGGAGGATTTTAATCGACGCAAGATCATCGGGCGCTTCTCCACTTTCCTCGAACACGTCAAGCCGCACGTGGATGGCGAGCGCGTCACGCGCTTCAACGCGCTCTTCCACTGGGCGGTGCCGACAGGCCGTGAGATCGATGCCGGCCGCGAGGTGGGCCGGCACCATATCATGACTCATGCCTATTGGCGCGAAGGCGGACCCGAATTCCGCAACGTGAACATCATGGGCGTGGCCCACGGCACCGACAAGGCGGTCCTGCTCGCTCACAAGACCGCCATCGACGAACATCTCCGGCAGTGCGACATCGCGGTGAGCTACACCAACGTCTTTTGGGGTGGCCGCAGCGAAATCAAGCCATCGGAAATTTCACCAATCGCTTATCGCCATTGGTGCCAGGAGACGGGCTTCGATCCGGACACGATGCGGGACGACGAACTGTAGGAGCCGACGTGAGTCGGCTTTGGCTTCGCGCCCGGAGCGCGACCGGTCCCCGGTCGCAGCGCTACGCCCACAGCCGAGATCCCGAATCATTCCACACCGCCGGTTCCGGCCGCACGCTGCGGACGGGGACCGTCCGCGCCCCGGAGCGCCTGAAGGCGCGACTACAAACTGGCGAGAAACGTCCCGATGGCGGCGATGGCTTCGCGCGGACTGCGCTGGAGCAAGCCGTGGGGTCCCTTGACGGCGGCCGTTTTCACCGAAGGCTTGAGAAGTTTGATTTCTTCCAGTGCGGCGCCGCCCACGAACTGGTCCTCGGTGGCCTGCAAATAGAGGATCGGTTTCTCACACGACCGGAGCGCCTGGCGGGCGTCGGCCAGGAAGACCATTTGGGCGCGGGCGGCCCACACCTCCGGCTTCAACGAGCGCAGCGCGTCGGTGGCCCGTTCCACCAAAGGGTCCGGCGCATCTTCGCCAAGCAGGTATTTGCGGACGGCTTGCGGCGTCGGCGCTTGCGCCAGCCACGGTTTGGTCAGGAGCGGCGGAATCCAGCTGCGCGCAGGCGGCGTCGGCTTGCTCACGAAAGAGGCGCACAAGACGACCGCGCGGATGTCTTGCCGCTGGGCTTCGACAAATTTCAACGCCAGCGGCCCGGCGGCGGATTCGGCCACGAGCACGTAGGGATGATCCCAGGGGATCACGGAGCGGATGCAACCCAAAAGCTCCCAGTGCGAGATCAAGCGGTCTGGGGGAAAGCGGACGACGGAGGCCTGGAACGTCGGCGGCAAAACGCTCAGCAAAGGATCGAAAAGATCGCCGGTGCCGTCCAGCCCGGGGAGCAACACCAGGTGGTGTTGCGTCGAAGAGGCCATCTTCAGCTTCATCAGGACGGGCTGGCGAGACCGCGGGCCGGGCCGGAGCTAACGGACTTTCGAACCGACGGCCGGCTCGAGTCCGGGCCGGGCGGCGGGATCATCCACGCGGACGCCGTTCCGGGCCACGGGCCGTGCTGCCGGAACTCGCTTTCCCTCGGCCTCCGTCTCGGCTGGCGCCGGCGGGGCGGCGAGCTTGCGGGCCAAAGTGGCGTCGGTTTCCGCCTGGTTCGCCAATGCGACCAGGGCGTCCTGGGCCGGGTGAGTGCCGAGCCAGGCGACTTTGCCTTGCTCGAGATCGTAGATGACGCCGAGCAGTTGCACGCGGCCGGCGCCGATCCGTTCTCGCACGATGCTGCTGTGCTTGATGACGTCCTCGATGCTTTGCCAGACGTTGGCCTGGATGGCTTTGACCAGGGCCTCGTCCGCATCGGTGGTTTCCGCTTTGGCCTTGGCCGCCGCAGGCTTGATTTTTGCGCCGAGCTGGTGGAGGTGCCCATGCAGTTCCGTCCCTTTGACCACGGCGGTGACGATGTCGCATTTGGTGTGGCCCATGACCACGAGCAACGGCGTGTTGAGCTGGCCGACCCCGAGTTCGATGGAGGCCAGTTCACTTTCGCCGGCGACGTTGCCCGCGACGCGCACGACCAGGAGGTCGCCCACGCCACGATCGAAAATCAATTCCACTGGCTCGCGCGCATCCGCGCAGGCAAGGACGGTGGCGAACGGCTCCTGCCCCTGGGCGAGGGAGCTGCTGCGCCGCTCGGCGTCCTGATGCGGATGTTGTGACTTGCCGGCGACGAAGCGGGCATTGCCTTCACTGAGGAGCATCAGCGCGGCGTCGCGCAAAAGGCGGGCGGCCGGATCGGGGTTGGCTTCGCCGGCGTGGAGAGGAGACCAGAAGCCAAGCGTGGCGCTCCAGGACAACGCGGCCATCAGGCGGATGGTTTTCAAATCGTTCATGCAAAGGCGATCGCTCGGCCGTTGCGACATACACCGGCCCACTTAATGCATCGGAAGGCCAGGGAGAGTGCTTGATGGCTTTTTGGCGAAATCGGGCAAAGAGGATGGATCGCTTCAGGAAACGGCGCCGCGCAGATGGAGGTCCGTGGCTCAAACTCGAGCCGTGGTTTACTGAAAATCGAGGATTGAATCAAACCAGATCGAGGTTGAAGCACGAGCCTGGAATGCCGAGAGTGGTCGCTGTCCCTATGAACGCAAAGGAATTAGCGCGCATCGCGGCGCGGCTCATGTCTTGTCCGGCGGCGCCCTTCCACGAAGCGGGCGTGCGCGCGGTGGTGGAGTCGATCTGCGCGGAGCACGGATTGGCGAGTCGCCGGGATGTCTTCGGCAACGTGATCGTGCGGTTGGGGAACGCGGCGGCTGGCCGGGCACTGGTCCTGGCGGCGCACATGGATCATCCGGGATTTGAAGTCGTGCGGTCGCTGGGCGATCGGGAGTGGGTGGCGCGGTTCCACGGCGGCGTGCCGGACCGTTATTTTCGGCAGGGAATTGCGCTGCGGCTGCTGCCGGGCTCCACGCCGGCGAAGTTGGGGGAGCGGCTTGGCCAGGAAAAGGAATTCAGCGTGCGCGCGGGGGCCGGCGTCCTGCCGCACGCGCCCCGGCCGGAATTTGCCGTGTGGGAGATGGAGGATTTTGCTTTGCGCAACGGCCACCTGCACGGACGTGCCTGCGATGACCTGGTGGGCGTGGCGTGTCTCCTGGCCGTGATGATCGAACTGCAACGGGACCGGCGCCGGGCGCACGTCCTGGGCGTCATCTCGCGCGCGGAGGAGGTCGGCTTTCAGGGCGCCCTGACGGTGGCGGAGGCGAAGGTACTGCCCAGGAATTCGCTCGTCGTCTCGCTCGAAACCAGCAAGGAACTGCCCCCGGCGAAAATGGGGCAGGGCGTAATCCTTCGGGTGGGTGACCGCACGTCGATCTTCGATTCGGCGGCCACGCGCTTTCTGGGGGAAGTTGCGGCCGGCCTGAGGGCGAAGGACCGGACGTTCCAACTGCAACGTGCGCTCATGTTCGGCGGGACCTGCGAAGGCACGGCCTACCAGGAGTACGGGTTCCAAACGGCGGCCGTGTGCGTCGCGCTGGGCAACTATCACAACTGCCACCCCGGCGGCCGGATTGCCGCCGAATACGTGAACCTGGCCGACGCCTGCGGGATGGTGGAACTGCTAGTCGAAGCGGCGCGGCAAATGCCCGCCTTTGCCCGGCTGACGGGCAGGTTGCCTACCCGTCTCAGCGACTTGCTCAGGCAAGCCCGGCGTAACTTGCGGCGCAAGAGCGGATGAAGCCGCCGCGCCTGCGCCTGCCACGCTCGGCCATTGCTGCCCTCGCGTTTGTCGCCGCGGCGGCCCTGTGCTGGTGGTGGGTGGCGATGCGTGAGGGCCGTCTCGTCCGGTTCCCCGACGGTCGTGAGGTCTCGGTGCTGACCGTCACCTACGGGACCAACCACGTTTTCGTGGAAGGTCCGCTTTGGGCGAGAGTGGCTCGCCGATTTGTCTCCCTGGCGAAAGCCTACCGGCTTGGCCTGCGCATCTACGAGCGGAACACGAGCACGCCGACGCTGATGATCTGGACGGTTTGGCGGCTGCCCTCGACCAACCGGGCGCCGCGCTTCGCTGCGGTGCGCGATCGGCACGGCGTCGAGTCCGAGCCGGAGGTGGCCGCAGTCGAGGTGCCGGTTGCCAAGTCAACCGGGCCCATCATGGCCTGGAATCTGGCCAACTATCCACGGCGCCAAGGCGAGATTCTGCTGCGGTTTTACGAACGAGACGCGGCCTACCGCCCTCATGGCGTGGGCGAACTCCCCGTGCGGATCTCCGGGAGAGGCCGCGCCGCCCCGTGGCACGCCCCGGTCCCGCCTGTCCGAATCGAGCGAGACGGACGTGAATTCGCCCTCGTTGCTCTGCGCGGGGGCGAACCGGCGCCATCCGAATTGAAGTGGCCGTATGTCTTCATCGCGCCCTGGACGACGGCGTTGTTCGAGGTTCGTGAGCAGGGCCAGCCCAACGAGGGGTGGACGATCAAGGGCCTGGAACTTCTCGGCGCGACGGGCAACCACTTGTTCATTTCCCAGCCGCGCGTCCTGTGGGTGAACGGCCAATTGGCGACGGCCTTTCCCCACGTCCTCTGGGCGGACGAGCCGGATTGGAAATTTGTGGTCGAGTTTTCGCCCACGCGAGATTTCGTCGCGGAAGACTTGTGCACATTCCAGTCGCTCCCGGCGATACGCAACCAGGGCCCGTTCACCACCAACTGCGCCGCGGTGGTGCATGGGGTGTCGTTCCAGTCGTTGGATCTCAGGGCGACGAGCCAGGTCACACGGCTCGGGCGGGACGGTTATCGGCGCACGACGGATCTGACTTTGATCTTCACCTCGGCGGTGCAGCGCGTCCGGGTGGACCTGGCCCGGGTCCGGGACGATCGGGGTCGCGAGCTGCGCTTCGGCCGTGGCTGGGAGCCGTGGCCAGGCAAATTCACGACCGGATTGGAAGTCCCGATCGACGCCACCTCGCTCGACCTGACCTTCGCCGTTCATCCGTGCGAATTTGTCGAGTTCCTGGTCCGGCCCGACCTGGGCTCGGCGCGGGCAACGGGGCCATGACCCGGAGCGCGGCCGGTCCCCGGCCGCAGCGCATCGCCCACAGCCGAGATTCCGGACGGTTCCACGCGGCCTGTTCTGGTCACACGCTGCGCCCGGGGACCGGGCGCGCGCCGGGTGCGCTTCGACCTTCCCTGCCACCTCCGAATGAGCTACCAAGGTCGGCGATGAATCGCTTTGCTGGCGTGTCTGCCGCGTTTGTCCTGCTCGTCCTGCTCGCGAGTGGCTCGGCTCAGGAATCGAAACCGGGCTCTCCGCCGACCTCTCCGGAACTCAAACACGGACGCGATCTGGCGCAGAAGTATTGCGCTGCCTGCCACTTGTTTCCCGAGCCTGAACTGCTGACCAAGACCGCCTGGATTCACCACCTCCAGCCGGAAATGGCCAAGTGGCTCGGGTTGGAGCGGGTCGATTACGAGGGCATGCCGGACGGAAAGATCCTGCAGGAGGCCGGCCTGTTCCCGCCATCGCCGATCCTTTCGGAGGAAGACTGGTTCGCCATCTGGGATTATTACCGGGCCGCCGCGCCGAGTCGGCCCGCGCCGCAAATCAACAAGCCGAAAGTTCAGCTGGGGTTGAAACAGTTTCGCGTGAAAAAAATAAATCCTCATCAGGGCGCGCCCATGACGTCGCTGGTGAAGATCGATCCGCAACGCAAGCGGCTCTACGCGGGCGATGCGTTCGGCGGCGCGCTCTTCGAACTCAATCCGGCGGGCGAAGTGACGGGCCGGATGCGGCTCGACGGGGCCCCGGTGAGCCTGGTGACGAAGGATTCGGGGCTTTACGTCGCGTTGATCGGGCGGGTGTTTCCCTCCGACGCGCTGGAAGGCAGCGTGGTCTGGGTGCCGCGGGAACCAGGCCGGGAGCAACCGCGGACACTGCTCGAGCGGTTGCGCCGTCCGACCGACGCGGTCGTGATCGATCTGAATCAGGACGGCCGGGAGGACCTGGTGGTCTGTTCCTTCGGCAACCGGTTGGGGCGCTTTTCGTGGTTCGAAGGCCGGGAGCGCGGGGGCTACGAGGAGCACGTTCTGCTCGATCGCCCCGGCGCCGTCCGCTCCGAGGTGCGCGACTTCAACGGCGACGGTCGTCCCGACATCCTGGTGATGATGGCGCAGGCCCGCGAAGGGCTGTATCTGTTCCTCAACCAGGGCCAGGGCCGGTTCAAGATGGAAACCGTCATGGAAATGCCGCCGGCCTGGGGCTTCGCCGGCCTGGAAGTGGTGGACTTTAACCAGGACGGGCGCCTGGACCTGGTGGTGGCCAACGGCGACAACGGCGACTTCGCTTTGCCGGTGAAAAATTATCATGGGCTGCGGATTTATTTGAATGATGGGAAGAATCATTTTACCGAGACGTTCTTTTATCCGATGCACGGGGCTTACCAGGTCGTGGCGCGGGATTTCGACGGCGACGGGGACCTGGACCTGGCGGCGATCGCCTTTTATCCCGACTTCGAACAGGAGCGACCGGAGAGCTTTGTCTTCCTTGAGAACAAGGACGGGATGAAGTTCGAAGCCTCGACCTGTGCGGAGAGCAACGTCGGGCGCTGGCTGGTCATGGACGCGGGCGACCTCGACGACGACGGCGATGTCGACCTGGTGCTCGGTTCTTTTGTGCGCGGGCCGACGACGGTCCCGGTGCCGCAAGCCCTGCGCGACCGGTGGCGGACGGAGGGCGCGGTTTTATTGCTGTTGGAGAACCTGAGGCGCTGAATTCAGCTTCGAAGATCTTTTCGAAACCGCTAATCTACGCTAATCCTCGCTGATGAGATCAAAAGCATTCGACGGCTGGTTCGTTTGGTTGGGGGCGTGCGCCGCAAAGCGCTGCAGCCGGCGTGAGCGTCGTGGTTGCAATTGACGCGTCCCGACGGCCGGCTCGCTGAGCCTGGATCCTTAGGCGGCGCTCCTCGCACAATGGAAAATCCACGCGCAATTAATCGGTTCTTCTTCGGCCTCTTGCTCGGCCTGCTCATCCTCTCAGTTGCCGACGCCTTCATCACGCACGATCCTCACCCGTTCCTCAAGGGTTTGGCTGTGCTCGCTCTCTTCGTCCTGCTTTGCGGTTTGGCGGCACTTATCAACGTGGTTCTCTTTCCGCCGATTTTCCGGCTGCTGGGCAGATTGACAGGCAAGCAGAGGGCCACAGATTCAGAGACCACAGAGGACCACGCCGCCTAAGGACCTCCATCGCATTTGTTCCATTAGCGGAGATTAGCGGAGATTAGCGGTTCAACCTCTCGCCGGAACACTCACCAGGAATCTTTCGAGGGAAGGACCAGCCCACCGGCAGGTCATGGCTCAGGGCTCCCTTACACCTGCGATTGCTCCTGCATCCTTGATTTTGTTGGTGCAAATCCCTTCACGGTAGTGTCTATCCATCCGCATGCGAAACCTGTTGGCGCTGCTCTGCATCACCGGTCTGCTCGGCGCTTGTGCGATGAAATCCTCTTCTTCCCTTCGTTCGAAACTCTCTTATCCGCCCACCGCGAAAGTCGATCAGGTCGACGATTATCATGGCACCAAGGTGGCCGACCCGTATCGCTGGCTGGAAGATGACAACTCGCCCCAAACGGCCGCCTGGGTCGAGGCGCAAAACAAAGTCACGTTCGCCTACCTCAACCAAATTCCGGAGCGTGCCCAGCTCAAGGAACGCCTCACCAGGCTTTGGAATTTCGAGCGCTACGGGGTCCCGTTTAAAGAGGGCGGGCGTTACGTTTTCAGCAAAAACGACGGTCTGCAAAACCAGGGCGTGCTCTACACCCTCAAGTCGCTCGACGAGACTCCTCGCGTCTTGCTCGACCCGAACCAGCTTTCCGCCGACGGCACGGTCGCCCTTGGCCCGCTCTCTCTGACCGAGGACGGGCGGCTCATGGCCTACTCGACCTCCGGCGCCGGCTCGGATTGGCAGGAATTCCGCGTGCGCGACATCGAATCGGGCCGGGACCTGCCGGATCACCTCAAGTGGGTCAAATCCTCGGGAGCGGCTTGGACCAAGGACGGCCGGGGTTTTTTCTATTCGCGCTACGACGAGCCCGCGGCGACCAATCAGCTCAAAGGCGTCAATTATTTCAACAAACTCTACTATCACCGGCTGGGCTCCCCGCAATCCGACGACCGGCTCGTCTATGAGCGGCCCGACCAGAAAGAGTGGCTTTTCAGCGGCAGTGTGACCGATGACGGTCGCTACCTAGCCATCCACGTGTGGCACGGCACCGACACTCGGAACCGATTTTTCTATCAGGACCTCCAGCAGACCGAGGCACGCGTGGTCGAGTTGCTCAACGACTTTGACGCCAGCTACCGGTTCATCGACAACGTCGGAGGGGTCTTTTATTTTCAGACCGACCTGGATGCGCCGCGCGGTCGCGTCATCGCCATCGACTTGGCGAAGCCAGCGCGCGCGAATTGGCGCGAGATCATCGCCCAGACGGCCGAGCGTTTGCAGGAGGTGAACCTGGTCCATGACCAGTTCGTGGCGGTTTACCTCAAGGATGCGCAGACCGAGGTGAAGATCCATGACCTGGACGGGAAATGGGTCCGCCGGCTGGCATTGCCCGGCGTGGGCACCGCCGCCGGCTTCGCGGGCAAGCGCACGGACACGGAAACGTTTTACGCCTTCACCAGCTTCACCACCCCGTCGACCATCTATCGCCACGACCTGCGCACCGGCGTCAGCACCTTGTTTCGCCAGCCCAAAGTGGAGTTTGATCCCGCCCGCTACCAGACCAAGCAGGTCTTCTACACGAGCAAGGACGGGACGCGTGTGCCCATGTTCATCACCCACGCGAAAGGCATTTCCCTCAACGGCCACAATCCGACGCTGCTCTATGGTTACGGCGGATTCGACATCAGTCTGACCCCGAATTTCTCCGTCAGCACGGTGGTTTGGATGGAGCTGGGCGGGGTCTATGCCGTGCCGAACCTGCGCGGCGGTGGCGAGTACGGCAAGGATTGGCACGACGCGGGAACGAAACTGAGGAAACAGAACGTTTTTGACGATTTTATCGCGGCGGCGGAATGGCTGATCACCCGGCGCTATACCTCGCGGGACAAGCTGGCCATCAGCGGCGCGAGCAACGGCGGTTTGCTCGTCGGTGCCTGCATGACGCAGCGTCCCGATTTGTTCCGCGCCGCCCTGCCCGCGGTCGGCGTCATGGACATGCTCCGGTTCCACAAATTCACCCGGGGTTGGGCCTGGACTTCGGATTATGGTTCGCCCGATGATCCGACGGAGTTCAATGCGCTCCTGGCTTATTCGCCGTACCACAACCTCAAAGCCGCTACGCGCTATCCCGCGACGCTGATCACCACCGCCGATCATGACGATCGCGTCGTCCCGGCCCACAGTTTCAAATTCGCCGCGCGCCTGCAGGAATGCCAGCGTGGCCCCCACCCCGTCCTCATCCGCATCGAGACCAAGGCCGGCCACGGGGCGGGCAAACCGACTTCCAAGTTGATCGGGGAAATCGCCGACAAGTTTGCCTTCCTCATGCAGGAACTGCAGATGAAAGCGCCGGTGATTCCGCGCGCCAATTCCTCCGAGGCCGCAACTGGCAAACCCTGAACCAGCCATGCGATTGAAACCCTCGCGGAACCCCATCATCTGCGTGCTGTCCGCCTGCCTTTTTGCGACGGTCGCCGGTGCCCAGGCCGAAGGCCTAGGCCTGGAGTTGCTCGGCGTGCGCGGCGGCTTCTCGGCCAGTTCCTTCAACGCCCAGTTTTTCCAGAGCGAAGTCTTCGTCGATTGGCGCCTGCCGTGGAGTTGGACCTGGGCGGACGACTGGCACTTGGAGCCGAAGCTGGATCTGTCGGCCGGTTGGATCCGGGGACGCGCGGACGAGGGGTTCGTTGGCACGGTCGGCCCCAGCCTCCACCTCCGGCGCAAGTCGATTCCCCTGCGCCTGGATCTTGGGGTGAGCCCGACGTATTTGAGTCGCGACGAGTTCGGGGAAACCAACTTTGGGGTTCCATTCCAACTCACCAGCCACGCGGGCCTGTTGTTGGAGCTGGGATCACACGTGGTCCTGGGCTACCGGCTCCAACACATGTCCAACGCGAGGCTCAGTCCCCACAATCCGGGCTTGAACCTCCACTCCTTCGCCCTGGGCTACCGGTTTTGACGTACCTAGTCCCGCCTTCAAGCGGCCCGGCGCGCGGGCCGTCCCGGCCCGCAGCGCTTCGCCCGCAGCCGAAACGCCGGGTTGTTCCATGCCGCCAGTCCTGGCCACGCGCTGCGGACGGGGACCGTCCGCGCGCCGAGCTGCCTGAAGGCGGGACTACGTACGGTCCCGCAATCCCACCAAATCCATCAATTTTGCCGTTTCGCGATACGCTTCCTCGACCCACTCCACGATCCGGCTTGGCTCGGGCGCGTACTCGAGTTCGATGGAGATCGCGCCGTCGATCTCGAGTTCCTTGATCGCCTGCAGATAAGGCGCGAACTTCACCACTCCGCGGCCCGGTGGCAGATCCCCGTGCACCTTGCCGTCGCAATCACTCAGGTGGACATGGATGGCTTTGCCTTTGAGTTGTCTGACGTCGGCCGGACTCGTGTCTGACAAGACCAGGTGGCTCACGTCGATGTTCGCGCGCACGCGCGGGTGCCGGCACTCGTCCACGAACCGGACCATGGTCTCGACGTTGTGGAGCAGGCTCAGGCGGAACGGTTCCAATTCGAGCGCGAGGTCGAGGTGTTTTCGGTCGGCATAATCGCCGAGCCGACGGCAGGTCTCCAGGCCCCACTGCCATTGCGCCTGCGGCGGGATGACTTCGCGCTGCCAAAGGTACTCGCCGAGCACGAGCAGAATGTTGCTTGCCCCCCAGGTTTTCCCCAGGTCGATGAACTTTCGGCACCGCTCGACGTGAAATTCGCGGACCGGCTCGTTGAAATCAATCAATCCGACTGCCACCACCGGCAGGGAAACGATCGGCAGCCCGAGTTTTTCCGCGGTGTGGGCGACCTGGGCGACTTCCCTTTTTGAGATGCCGACCGCTTCGGTGAACACATCGACGCAATCGAAGCCGATCCGCGAGATGTGTTTGAGTCCGGTGGCGGTGTCGATGCCGGCCTGCTGGAAGGCGCTGTTGATGATGCCGAGTTTCATGCGGCAAAAAGTTACGTCGCCGGCAGCACCAGGCAATCCTGCGGACGGACGTGGACGACGAGCGGCTGGCCCACCCGGCGAATCTCGACGGGATTTTGCTCGAAGGCCTTGATCTGTTTGCCGGGAAGGATTTCCAGACCGTACTGCTCGACTTCGCCCAGGTAGCTGACGTGGGTGACGGTGGTTTTGAGCGAGTTGATCCCGTTGCCGCCGATCTGCACGGCTTCGGGGCGGAAGCCGAGCCAGACCCGGTCGCCGGCGTGATAGGCGTCGCTCCGGGCAACGGAGAACGGGCCGACTTCGGTTTGCAGCCGGAGGAGGTCGCCGGAGGCGGATTGCACCTGGGCGGGCAGCCAGTTGGTTTCCCCGATAAAGTCCGCCACGAACCGGTTGGCGGGTGAGCGGTAAACGGCGCGTGGATCGCCGATTTGTTCGATCACTCCGTCCCGCAACACCGCCAGGCGCGTGGCCAGCGAGAGGGCTTCCTTCTGGTCGTGCGTGACATAGAGGGTCGTGATCCTGGTCTGGGCGTGGATCCGGCGGATCTCCTCGCGCGTCTCCAGCCGGAGCCGGGCGTCGAGGTTGGAGATCGGCTCGTCCAGCAGCAGCACGTCCGTTTTGATATCCAGGGCGCTCTTCAGCGCCGCGCGTGGCTGCTGGGGGGCGGGGAG
>WNFZ01001223.1_pt1 | contig 24763 bp, 24 predicted proteins | sample 5400081 | NCBI WGS metagenome assembly WNFZ01 (sample SAMN13153365, study PRJNA577476) | soil metagenome | isolation source: 80 cm soil or saprolite under grassland replicate 1 | place: USA:California | collected 2016-06-15
CATCCCAGGTGGTCGGTGATCTCCCAGTCGCCGCGGGGCGGTTCGCTCCTCGAGGAGGGCGAGAGCGTCTCCCTGACCCTGTCGATGGGCCCACACCCTCCGGAGACCGTCGATCGGCTGGCCTGCCGTCCCGAAGAGGACGATATCGACGAGCCGTACTGCATCGGCAAGCTCATCAAGTACTGATCCGGGGACCAGCGGTCCGAGCCGCCTACAATCGCCTACGCCCGGGTGCCGGAATGGCAGACGGAGGTGCCTTAAAAGCACCGGCCCGAAAGGGCGTGTGGGTTCGAGTCCCACCCCGGGCACGTACAGAATCCACACGCCGCCCTTCGGCCGGCTCATCCTGGGCCTCCGGCAGCACGAGCCGAAGCTCCAGGCGCTCCTCCTCGGGGAGCCACGTCACCGAGCGGATCGTTCGCCTGAAGATCTTCCGCTGGTCCTCTGGATCGCCATGTCTTAGCACCGTTCGGAGATCGCCGGCGTGCTCCCGCAGCCCCCGGATCGCCGCGAGAGCCCGGACAGCGTCGCTGGGACGTTCTGTGTCTCGAAGCTGGTCCTGGATCTCTCGCTCCTCGCGTTGGAGATCATCGACGACCTCCTTGACCAGGACCGGGTCGATTCCGGCGGCGACGCTGCGCAACTGCGCATGCTGATCCGACTTGACGCTGACCAGCCGCGCCTCGAGCCGTGTCCGAGTCCGGAGGGCCTCTTTGCGACGCCCCCGCAGAAGGGCCTCCTGGTGGCGCTCCAGAGCTGTCAGGCGGTCCGAACGGAGAAGCTCCCGTTCCAGGACTCCAACTACCTCGGTCTGGAGGCGGTCGTCCCGAATGCGCCCCTTGCAGCTCGGGCACTCCCAGTACCAAACCGCCGCCTTGGTCCGACGAGCCCTTTGCACCGCGGCCATCCGGCGGCTGCAGTGACAGAAGACCATCCCTCGGAGGGGCCGGGCGGGAAGGCCCGACTTTGGTCGACGGCGCCAATCCGTATCGGGCCGGCGTCGCATGCCCTGTGCTGCCTTCCAGAGCTCGAGCGGGATGATCGCCGGGTGAGCCGGCGTCTTCGACCACACCCACTCCGCCTGGGATTCGTCAGGTTCCCGCCGGTCTTCCGCCTCCTTCGGTTCCAGACCTGGAAGCCTGAGTACTTGGGGTTGTCGAGGATCCCCGAGACCGCAGCGCCGGTCCAGGGTCCTCCTCGGGCCGATGGGACCCCATCGAGATTGAGGTCGTTGGCGATGCCGCGGATGCCCCCCTCGCCGGAGACGAACTCCCGGAAGATGCGCTCGACCACGAGCGCTTGCTCCGAGTCGGGCTCCAGGACCACCTTGTGCTTCCCCCGGTCCGCCATAGACCTCGCCGGGTGGGGGAGGAAGCGCTTTCGATACCCGTACGGCGCGATTCCACCGGTGTTGAACCCCTGGCGGGTGTTCTCTTCCATTCCCCGACGGGACTCCTCCACGAGCTCCAGGACATACCATTCGCCGACGGCCTGCTTGATCCGCCGAGTCAGGACGGAGGTGGGGCGGCCGGGCTCCCCCGCCTCGTCGGAGACATAGATCGAGATGTTGGCGAGACGAAGCTCTTCCTCGTAGGCGAGGGCGAGGACCATCCTGCGGGCGAACCGCTCAGCCTCGTAGGTGACGACGGCGTCGAACCGGCGGTCCCCGCGGCCGGCCTCGACGAAGAGGGCCTCGATCCCGGCTCGGTCGTCGCTTCTCCCTGACTCGACGTCGGTGAACTCGCAGACGATGCGGCCGATGCCGCGGACCCGACGCTCACACGCCGCGCGCTGTGAGGGAAAGGCGAGTTGCGGCTGCTGGAGCTCGTCGGTCGACAGCCGCCCGTACCACGCGAACCTCAGGTTCCCGTGATCACTCTCCGGATCAGTCATGGTCGTCCGAGCCTAGTGCAGAGAGCTGACGCCGCGAACCCTGGTGCCCCTTGCCCCCTCCCGAGGATGTCGAGCAGATCGGCCATGAGCAGCACCTGGCGCTCTTCAGTCATCGGCTCGATCCGAACGGTCACCCGCAAAGAGCCAGGCGTGTCCAGTGTGCCCCGCGCCGTCTGAAGGAGCGGTCGATCAACGGCCTCCCTTGAGGTGTCCTCAGGTTGCCCTCGGCCTGTCACCGGCTCCCCTCCTGGGTCCGGTTCCCTCCTTGAGTGAGGACCGGGAACCGCGGAGGAGAGGAGGCGGGAGCGATCCGACCCCGCAGGCCGACATCGTCGTCCGTCCAGTACCGGCCGAGACACCGGGTGCTCCGATAGAGGTCGCCCGCCCCGAAAGGAAGGTCGACAAGCGTGACTCGCTCGCGGTCCGTAACCAGGTGCCTCCACGCTGGCCCGAGGACGCCGCACTCTCTGAGACGATCCTCGCCCGCCACGTACAGTGGGAACGACGACGCGAGCGACGCACGGACGTGAAGGCTCCCGATCGCATGACGAAGGGCCGAGCCGACCTCCCCCTCGCGCACCCCCTCGGGACGACCAGGAGGAGGTTCGGAAACCCGCTGAGATCCTGGTCCTCCGTCCACCCCGCCGCGAGCCGCAGGTAGCCCTCGAGCTTTCGCGAGAGCGCGCCGAACGCCTCGGTGCCCCGGTCGTACTCCAGGTAGAACTCGCAGGCCCCGCCGGGGTGCAGGTACCGTCCGAACCCGTCGGGCTTGACCTCGGCGCCCTCCTGCGGACCCAGTGCTCGGGCTGCCACGTAGAGAGGCAGTGTCCGTCGTGGGCTCTGGAGACCTCGGCGAGCGCGCAGAAGAACGCGTTCACGCCGAGCCGGTGGGCGAGCATCTGGCTCGCCCGGTAGCCCTCGTCGGGGACCCACGGCAGGTCCGAGGCTCGGACGCCTGCCTGATCCTCACGAAGGCGGGCCTTAGCGCCTGCGCGGAGGTCAAGAGCTGAGAGATCTCGGTCTCATCGCCTCGTTCACCCCGAGGAGGGGCTTCGGGGAGGGGCGACCGGTCGGTGGTGAGGACTTTGTGCTCGACCAGGCTGTGAAGGATCGCGTGATCTCGTTCATCGAGGATCCACGCGCGCGCGCGAAGCTCGTTTGATTCTGCTCGAACCATATTCTGGGCACAGCCCCCCCTCCTTCGGTGGGTGGCCTTCGGCCAAACAGCCCCGTGACCTGCGGGTCTTCGACCTCACGCCCTGCGCTCTCGCGCCGCCCACGCGCCGCTGGCGCGGGAACCACCCGTTCCCTTGGACGGGCGCGAGTTCGCGCAAAGGCGCGCGGCCGCAACCTGCCGCCTTCCGAGGGTGTTCAGTTCGTGCCGGTGCTCACCTCCTTTGGTCGCCGCGCCGGCATGCTCCGGCAGGCGTTCGGGCCAGGATCGCAGCCCGCCGAGCCGTTCGCGTTCGCGCCGCCTCACCTCTCACGTTGCCTCTGCAAGCGCTCGGCTTCGTCCGCCGCGAGTCCTCCGGTCGCGCTCCGCCTCGTCATCTCCGAGCGCGCCTCTCAGTGAGGTGCCCGGTTCGGGGCTCAAGCGCTCCCGTCGGTCCTCGGCCTCGAAGCCCTTGCGCCCGCCTTGGCGATCGCGAGGGACCACGGCGTCTCCGCATCCGGCCGGCGGCGTCGATCCTGCCTCCGCCGCCACCGCAACCCTGCTGGCGTGCCGAGACGTGGCCGTCTCTACCAGTACAAAGGCATCCGAGGGGCTCGAATCGTGTCGGCGAGGAGGGGCGAGTTATTGGGGAGCTTTCGGAGAGTGCAGGTCAGGAGGGCTGTGCGACTTCGGGTGATGCTTTCCGGATCGGCTCCGGCTGATGCTTTACACAGCTCCACCTGATCTTGCACATCCGCCGGGTCGACATCAACGGAGCGGCGGGCCGGTTCACGCCGGTCTCGTGGGCAAAGATCACGATCTGAACGCGATCGCGCAGTTCGAGTTTCATGAGGATCCGCTTGATATGGCTTTCGCGTTGCCAGCCGATCCGGCCCCACCGTGAGCAATTCGACGCGGCCGAACGGCCAGCGGCTCAGCGCACCCACATCTGGTCGACGAGCGGGCCCCACTGGGGATTGGACTGGTAGTTGCCAAGTCGCCGGGACACGAGACTGATCCAATACCTGGTCCCCAACGGGACCCATGGGGCCTGGTCCACCAGGTCGTGCTCGACCTTCGACCAGAGATCGCGGGCTCCCGCGGGATCGGTTGCCCGGAGACGAGCCGCCGCCTCCATCCGCCGGTCGATGAGCGGGTCACAGAAACCCGTCGTGTTGTACCCCGCGTTGCACGCGAGCACCGGGATGATGAATCCCGACGCGGCGGTGTAGTCCGCTGTCCAGCTCACGAATGCGATCTGCGCTCGGCGCGGTTGGCCGAACAACACGGAGAACAACACATTCTTGTCGACGGTCTTGAGGGTCGCGCGGTAGCCGAGCCGCTCCAGGAGGTGACGGAAGTAGTGGCCGTCCGGCACCGACTCTGGCCACGCCTCCTCACTGGCCCATACCGTCACCTTCGTCCCAGCCGTGCCCGACCGGTCCACCAGCTTCTGTGCCCTGGCGAAGTCGGGAGCCGTCCACGTCCCGTCGGGGTGGCTCGTGTAGGGGCAGTAGGGGGCGTACCCCGGGAGGCTCGGAGGGAGGATCTGGCACGTGGCGGGGATCGAGCCGCCGGACAGCGTCTCGACCTCACCCCGGTCGGCCGCGAAGTTCAGCGCTCGGCGAACCGTGACGTCGTCGAAGGGCGGGACCTGCGTGTTCAGGCTCATGTAGACGGTGTTGGCTCTCGGGGACAGGTGGAGCTGCCCGGCGTGGCTGCTCGCCAGCTCGGAAAGCCGATCAGGAGGTGGAAAGAACACGAAGTCGGCGTCGCCCTTCAAAGTGCCGGCGACCATCCGGTCCAGATCCGAGCCGAGCCGCCACACGATCCGGTCGGGGAAGCCGTCCGGGCGAGCGGCCTCGGACCATGTCCTGAACTCGGGGTTGCGGGCGAGGACGACCTCGTTCCCCTCCTCGTATCGGTCGATCACGTACGGTCCGGTGGCGGGAAAGGTATCGCCGTCCGCGAGCACATCTGGGCTCTCCGATGGAACCGCGTACGCGAACGGCATCGTCAGGGCGTACAGGAAGTCTGGATCTGGTGCAATGAGCTGGAAGGTCACCGTGCCGTTGTTGTCGTCGGCGACGATCCCGCCGGAGAGATCACACGGTTTCCCGGGAGTGCGCGCACACGACCGGGCGCCGACGATACCCGAGAAGTACGGGACTCCTCCAGAGGGATTTCCGCCCGCATCCAGGTTCGCGAACACCCGCTCGATCGCCCGTTGGAAATCCTCCGGGCGAACCGGCTCCCCCGTCGAGTACTTAAGTCCCTCGCGAAGCTGGAACGTGTACGTCCTGCCGCCGGGGGTCGGTACGGGGAGGGACCGTGCCAGGTCGGGAACCAGCGTGGTGCCCTCGAGCCCCCCGGTGTGCTGGAAGCCCACCAGGCCGTTGTTGGTGCTCCCGAGGATCTCCCAGGTCACAGGGTTGTACGCCAGGGCGGGATCCAGCGAGTCGAGCCAGGCAACCGGTGCCCACACAGTGAGCGTTCCACCTCGATGCGATGTCTCCACCTCCCGCACCGACACCCAGAGGACCCCGTCTCCGAGGGCGATATCGTCGGCTTGCGACCCCAGCCGGATCGAGGTGGTGGCTTCGCCCCCAGGGACCATAGAGGTCACGGAGCCGTCGGATCCATCCGAGACCCACAGGGAACCTCCAGCCAGGGTTACGCCGGTCGGCGCCTCCCCAACGGGGATCGCTTGATCGACGGCGTTGGTGTCCGGGTCGATGTGAGCGACGGTGCCATCAAGGAAATTGGCGACCCAGACCCCGTCCGGTCCGGCGGCGATCGCACGCGGGCCGTTGCCCACCTTCACCGTTTGCACGGCGCTGGTGTCCGGGTCGACGCGTGAGACGGTTCCCGAGGCGGCGTTCGCCACCCACAGGCCGCGATCGTCGAGCGCGACGTCGACGGGCCCGTCGTCCACGCCGATCGTGGCGAGGACCTTGCCGCTCTCGGCGTCGATGTGCGAGACCGAGGCGCCGAGGCTGTTGGCCACCCAAACACCACCCCGGCCAATGGCGATACCCGTGGGTCCGCCCGGCACGTCGATCGTCTGGACGACCGATTCCGTCTCCGGGCTGATCCGGGAGACGGTCGAGCTGCCGCCGTTTGTCACCCAGACCGACGCCTCCCCGATCGCGATGCCTGAGGGGTCGGCGCCCACCGGGATCGTGTTTCGGACGGTCATGGTCTCCGGATCGATCCGCATGACGGCCCCACGATCCGGCAGCGTCACCCACACTCCTCCCGCGCCGACGGCTACGTCGCCGGGCCTCGCGTCGAGGGGGACCGAGCCCTCGAGTTTCCCGGTGCCGAGGTCGATCATCGCCAGGGCGTCGCCGACGACCTGCTCCCCGGGGCCTCCTCCTCGCAGCGCGAGCGTGGTGGGAACCGCGACGGCGGCGACGAGCGCGAGTACTACCACGCCCGCCATGACCGGATGCCGGCGAGCCAGGCGGACCGGAGCGGGGCCCCGCTTCGGTCGTCCGGGAACGAGATCGCGGAAACGCGCCGCGGGGTCGGCTTCTTCGGAGATCACCCGGAAGACGCGAACCGGGTCTTCTAATCCTTTGAGGTGGAGCTCCCCCCGGTCGACGAGCCGGACCCGATCCACTTTGCGGGCAAGATGGACGACACCCTGGCTGGCCAGGATCTCCCCCGGTCCGGCTCGGCCGCACAGTCGAGCCGCCAGGTTGAGAGCCCCTCCGCGATAGCCACGTTCGAGTGGGACCGCCTCGCCTGCATCGAGCCCGATGCCCACGGGAAGAGGAAGCGTGGGGTCTGCCTCGGTCTCCTCCAGGAACCGCTGTTGGAGCACCGTCGCCGCGCGGATGGCCTGACGTGGCGAGTCGAAGACGGCGAGCGCCTCGTCACCCCGGAGCTCGATGACCGAGCCGCCGTGGTCCTCGACCACCTCGCGCGCAATCCCCGCGAACCTGGCGGCGAGTTTCGCGGCGGCCTCGTCGCCACGTTCCTGCGTGAAGAGGGTGTAACCGCGGACGTCAGCGATCAGGAAGGTCCTGATCCCCGGCTGTCCGGCGCCTGGCCCGCCGGCTCGCGCGTCGCCCACTTCTGCCCCGCGGCCTTCGGCCGCTTTCTCCTCGCGGCCATTATCGACCGCGCCGAGGATGCCCGCTTGGGTCGCCTGTGACAACAAACTGGCCGCGGAGCTCTCCATTCCACCGCTCAGCTTCACGGCGCCTCGAGGGGCTCGGCAACGAAGCCACAACACGAGGCCGTGGAGGCAGATACCACGGCTGCCCGCTCCGGAAGAGTCGAGCCTCTACCCAGCCGCTTTCCTTCGAACACCCTCAAGGAGCGGGAGGCGGTTCATACATCGTCCAGCTAGGTCCACGCTCGAACCCTTGCGAACCGATGAGGGACGCCAGGGCTCTTTGTACGCGTCGCGGCCGCCCCAGCAGCTCTACCGTCAGCTCCACGGCACTTCAGCCACCAGCTCAAGGGGCGTACCGGCAGATGAGGATTCTGTCGGCGTCCGGCCCCGGGCACTGTCGATCTGGGACGCGGTCCTCTGGGCCCAGGCCTCTTGGCACGCTCGTGGCGCGAGCGTCACAGGGGCTCAACGCCTCCGGGAACCGCGCGTTCGGGCCATCGATGATAGCTTCCGTCGCGGCAGGTGGAAGCGTGAGGAAATCTCTTGCTTCGATGACGGCGCTCGTCATCACGATGCTCGCTGCGGTCGGCTGCTCTCATGGGGCCGCTCCGAACGTGAACGTGGGCGGCCCAGCGGCGCTCGCGTCCCCGATCCGGGCCGAGGGCGCCTGGGCTTCGTCCGCGGGGAAACGAGCGAGTGTCTTCTTCATCCTCTCAAACCACGGCTCCACAGACGACGCGCTCACCGGAGCGTCTTCCACGATCGCCGCTGACGCCGCGCTGAAAGACCGATCGAAGATCATCACGCAGCTCCCCCTGCCGGCAGGCTCGGAGATCTCCTTCAGCGGCGGCCGGTACGGGCTCACGCTCACGGGTCTGCGACGGCACCTCGCGGTCGACGGAACGGTCCGAGTAACGCTCACGTTCCAGCACGCCGATCCCGTGACGCTCGTCGCGGCCGTGAGGTAGCAATTGTGAGGAGGATCCGTCAAACGCGCTCTGAGCGGTGACGTCTCAACCAGTCGAGGACATCAACCGCATTGCGATCGGGGGGGAAAACGGGGTAAAAGACCTTCGCGACGATACTGCTCTCGGCCACGAGCGCCAGGCGCTTGTAGAACCTGGCCCCCTCGAACTCAAAGACTGGCAGCGACAGGGTCGCGGCCAGGCCGAACTGCTCGTCGCTGATAATGGGAAACGGCATCTTCGTGCGCCGTGCGAACTCCTGTTGTTCGGCGAGCGGCTGCGAAGAGATGCCGGCAACGCGCGCGCCGAAGGCGGCCAACTCGGTGGCATGGTCCCGAAAGCCGCAGGATTGTGGCGTGCATCCTCGCGCGCCGGGTACCTCATCCCATCCGGGCGGGACCGGTTGGTCGGGTGGGCCGGTCCGTGGGTAGACGTAGAGCACCAACCGTTCGGCAGCGAGATCGGCGAGTGCGATGTCTCCCATCGACGATGGAAGCACGACGTCGGGTATCCGCATCCCGGGCAGATGATCGGCTGCACCATCATCGACGGGGGCGGGCAGCCCTTCGGGCAGTGCGTACGGATCGTGGGTCGCTTCGCTGGCTGTATCTTTCACCGACGCGAGCTCCAGTCGCTCGACGTCAGCTCGACTCGTCCGGGACCCGCGTCCTCGTGGAGGTCGACACGGAGATCCTCTCGGAGACCCCGTCTGCCCTCGTTGGTCACGACCACCCCTCGGCCCCCGGGGCGCCGGCTGATCCATCCCAGGCCGAGCAGACGGTCGCAAAGTGCAGCTCCGAGTGCACCGGCGAGATGTGGCCTTCGCTCGCTCCAATCGAGGCAGGCAAGGGCGTATCCGCGACGCCGCTTGCGAGCCCCGGCGACATCGACCCCGAGTGCGGCGAGACGAACCTCTCCGGAGTGCGCGATGACGAAGGCGCCGTCTCGCGGACGAAGGACCCGCTCGGCGATCAGCGCGTCCGTCACTGCAACTCCCAGCCGTCCAGCCAGATGGTCGTAGCACGTCCGACCCGACCGAAGGTGACCGTCGCTGATGGCCAGACGAAGGGAGCGTACTTCCCGTGCAGGAGCGAGGATTGCGAGAGCCTCCATGGCTCTCGCCACCTGGGGATCAGCGATCCGGTAGAGCTGTTGGCGACCCACCCGCTCTGCCCTGACCAGCGCGCCATCGAGGAGGTCAGCGAGGTGGCTGCTCGCCGTCGAGGGCGCCACACGCGCCTCCCTGGCGAGCTCACCGGCCGAGTGTGCGCGGCCATCGAGCAGCAGGTCGAGCATCGTCGCGCGGGCAGGATTCCCGATCAAACGGGCCACGGCGGCCACGTCGAGGTCGTACGTCACGTTTCGATTCTAGTCGAATCATGTCGGTCCTACGATGGGTCGCACGTCGAAAGGGGGATCGCATCCGTCAGCGTCGAATGAGACTGGTTGCCAACATCTCGCACGAGGAAAGGAGGACGCGATGAGCGACGAGCGACCCCACACGGACGATCGGGACCCCGGCGATGTGGTGACGCACGCGGTGGAGCGGATCCTCGCCTTGGCGGAGACGTGGACCTTCTGGAACGGGCAGCCACGCACGGTCGACGATCGAACGTATACACCCCAGAAGGCGATTCGCCGGGTCGTGGATCACCTGATCGATCATCTCGCGCAGGTGGAGACGCGGCTGACCGGCGAGGCTCCGATACCCGACCGTTGGCATGGTTCTTCCATAACAACCGCGGCAGACATGGCGCCTTTCGGTCCAGACGACCTGGACGAGGCGCGAAGCCGGCTCAACCGGCTGGCGCAGATCTGGGCGCTTCGTCTCGGATCACTCCCGACCGGTGAGTTAGACCATGCCGAGGGGGATGCGTGGACGGTTCGCGAGATCGCGTTCCACGTCGCCGAGTCCGAGTACTACGCGGAGGCGGTTGGCGCGCTCCGGAGGGAAGAACGGCCCTCGAAGTTGGCCTGACGGTGCGGCTGCTGGAACCTTCCGGGGGACTCTGTGCGTCTTGGCCTTTGGATGGTTCGAACGGTCGTGACCGAGCCGAGGGCTGATGCGGGACGGGGTCAGGGGGGGCGCCTGGAGGAGCTCTACCGGGCGCACGCACCGGAGGCGCTGCGCCTCGCGTATCTGTTGACGGGTGATCGGGTCCTCGCCCAGGACCTGACCCAAGACGCGTTCGTAAAGCTGCTCGGCCACTTCCAGGATCTACGCAACCGGGACGCGTTCTGGTGGTACCTGCGCAGGACGATCGTGAACCTGTCCCGCTCCTACTTCCGTCGGCGGCAGGTCGAGCGCGGCTACCTCGGGAGGTTGCGGCCTCCTGAGGCGGTCGCAGCCCCCGATGTTGGCGATCGCGAGCGGATACGCCGCGCGCTGCTCAAGCTCCGCCCAGAGCAGCGAGCCGCGGTGGTGCTGCGCTACTACGAGGATATGACTGAGGCCGACACGGCCGAGATCCTGGGGCGCCCCCTCGGCACGGTGAAGTCCATGGTGTCCAGGGGAATCGACACGTTGCGTGAGGAGCTGACCGAGGATGCCTGAGCCCGAGACGAAGGTTCGTGCATTGCTGAACGAGCTCGCCGGCGAGATCCGGCTCGATCCGAGGCTGGAGCACGCCACGCTGAAACGCGCCCGGCGACGTCGGATCGGCACCGCCGCGCTCACCCTCGCCGTGGTGGTTGGGCTCGCGACCGGTGGGCTGCTGGCCGTGCGCCAACTCAGCCCACGCGTGACACCGGGGGGTGAGTCAAGCTCGAGTCCTTGGACGGAGCTCTCGTTTGCCGGTCTCTGGCCCGAGTCGGACCCGCTCTCGCTCGCCGCGGCGCAGGCCCAGGTCGACCTGGGGCACGAACCCTGGCGCGTGGACCCCGAGCAGACCGCGTCCGCGTTCGCCACCAACCTGATGGGTTGGCAATTCGACCAGGTACGAACGAACGTGCAGGAGGAGGAAGACGCATTCGCGGTGGTTTCGGTGTCGAACACATCCTTCGGACCGGCCGTCCCCGACATGTTCGTTGGGCTTCGGCAGCTGGGGATAACCGGTCCAGATGGAATCTGGAGCGTCGTCCGTGCCTCCAGCCCGCTCATCCGGCTCAACGAGGTTCCAACGACCGCGGTACTCGGTTCGACCATCCCAATCTCTGGTCGACTGACCGACTTGTTCGACGGGGCGAGCCTCAGGGTCGACTTCCTCGATGGGTCAACGCTCGAGTCCGGAGTCGCGGGCGGTGGGGTCGCTCTCAAGGGCGACCGGTTCGAAGCCTCTTGGCCCGTCCCGTCACAAACGACCGACGGCAGGCTCATGGTCCTTGTCCACGTGGTCGACGCAACAGAGACCGATCTCGGCACCGTCGCGTTCCCGCTCACGGTCGAGGGAGCATTCGACCAACACACCGCACCACCCCCGGCTCTTCCCGAGGCGGTCGCCCGGACCCGCAAGGCGATCATGGACGCGGCGTCGCACGGAGACATCAACGCGCTGGCGGCGCTCATCGATCCCGACCGGTTCACCAGCCACCCCGGCGTCGGCAACCCGATCGCGGCCTGGAAGGAGGACCCACGCGTCCTCGACACGTTCGTGAAACTGCTGGACATGCCGTTCGCGATTCGACCAGCCGACGGCTTCGACGTCTACGTGTGGCCTTACTTCACACAAAGGGACCTCTCGACGCTCACCCCGGACGAGCTCAAGCTGCTCGCCACTATCGGGATCCAGCAGAAGGACGTGGACACGATGATCGCGTTCGGGGCATACACGGGCCCGGAGCTCGGGATCGCCGCGGACGGCACGTGGCTCTACTACGACATCGGCGGCTACAGCTGACGAATGCTCTGGGAGGATGAACGGAACGGATGAACGGAGCGGGTCCATCGACAGCTGAGTCGTCGGGCATCCCTGCCGCCAAGTCTCGCTAGGGCTGGCATGCCTTCTCCTTCGTTCTTCACCAACCCATGAGGCTGGCCGTCGCCTTCTTCGTCGTGTAGATCCCAGTGGGCATAGCCGCGTAACTGGTCGCGGTCATCGGGTGCTTCGTTCCTCCTCACGGCCCTCTTGACCCTGGGAGTAGCACGCGTGGGGCGGCCAATTGGCCACTTGCCCGGACTCGGGAACCGTCCTGGTTCAGATGATGGTTGATGCCACGAACGATATGGCAGCCAGGGCTGCGGCGGAGGGCATGTTGGGGGATCGGGCACATGAGGTGTGGTCGGCACTCGGCTTGCCTCCCTTCACGATCACCTTCGTCGACGCGAAGCCGAAAAGCGACCGCCAGCCCTCCGACCTTCTCCACTTGTCGGACAAGGCCCATCATGGCACCTTGCAGGTTGGACGTTCCGTCAAGGTTGCCCTTGGTAGAACGCCGGGCTACGGTGAGGCCATGCCTCGACCTCTAAGGGACCTGACGACAGCCGAGAAGCGGCACCTTCACTCGCTGGAGGGCCGCATGGCGCGGCTCGAAGCCGAGCTAAAGGCAACGCGCCGTGAGTGGGCCGAGCTGGTGGAGGAGGCAGGCCAGGCCGCCGTGGCGCGAGAGCTACGCGTATCCCGCCAGGCCGTTGCCGATCGCCTGCGTCGGATCCGAGCGAACCGCGAGGGGCGGAGCGCTCGGCGGTGAATGGCGCAAGGCTCCCCTTGCCTTTTCCAGTGGCCGGGTGTATGTTCGGTTTGGGTACGGGAGCGGCGCGAGCCGGTTCAGCCACCAGCGGTCAGAGCCCACCTACGGGCACGCAAGCACCGAAGAGCTGCCGCCAGCGCCCGGAACCTTGGGAGCCCCTGAATGGGGCGGCATGACACGGTGTGGCCGGTCGCAAGGCCGGTCGAAGAGGTCAGTGTGTTTGCGCGGTGGACCTCTGAGGGGGCGGCCCCGAAGGACCGCCCTCCCCTTTTTTCGCGGGCAGGATCGAGTCGTGGGCGGGGCCGTCGCCCCGTCGTCCCGCCCGGTGATGTCCGTGACGTTCCCCTTATGCAAGGGACTCTTGACGTTCGTTTGCCGGGCCGGCCTCCCTGCCCCGCGACTGCATCTCGCTCGGGTTCGCCCCTCGGCGTCGAGGAGATCGGTCCAGTGGTCCAGAGTGATACGGTCAGCACCCGGTCGCTCCTTCTGAAGGAGGTAACCATGGCCAACAAGGACAAGGGCGGTTCGAAGAGCTCGAAGACCGCGGCGAGCAAGTCGCTGAAGGAGAAGCGGGAGGCGAAGAAGGCCAAGGCCGCCGGCTCGAGTTCCTCATCGTCGGCAAACTGGACCAAGAAGTAGGCGGGTCAGGAGTCGCTCCGGAACGCGGCCGGTCCCGGCGAAGCAAACGCTTGGACCGCCGGCGACTGTCCTGGGCGACCCGGCTCCGGATTGGTCTTCGAGGATGCTGGTGAGCGCTGGAGCCTGAGGTTCGACGCACGATCAATCACCGTGCTTCGCGAGGACCTCGAACGAGCAGTGCGTGGGCAAACTCCGGGGCGATACCGAAGAGTTCAGCGATGTTTGCGCTCCCAACCTCATGAGAAGCAGTCGGTGCGAAGCGGGAGCGGATCGGGCCTGTGCGGTCGCTTCGTGAAATCGAAGTCGTAGGAGAGATCGGTCGCATCGCGGTCGCGGTCTGTCAGCTGCGTGAGTCCCCAGTTGTCTTCGATGAATCTGAGGATGGTTGAGAACTCGCCGACCTGATGGTCGATGACGCCACTCCTCGCGTACGGGGAGATAAGGAGCAACGGCACGCGGATCCCTAGCCCAAAGCCGTCCACCTGTGGCGGGGGCACGTGATCGTAGAAGCCCCCGTAGTCATCCCACGTGACGAAGATCGCCGTGTTCTTCCACATGGGGCTGCGCATGATCGCATCGATCACTTGCGTCGACCAGTTCTCTCCCAGACAGAAGTTGTACTGCGGATGCTCGGACACTTCGTACCGTGGGGTGATCCACGTGACGGGAGGTAGCCGGTCGGCCCGGATATCGCCGATGACGTCGTCCACCGGGAGCACGCGGCGGGGCCATTGCTTCGTCTCCCGGATGTGGCGGATGGCCGAGTACGCAGACCAGATGTAGCCGAGCTGGTCCGGCTGGGCGGCGTAGTAGGCCCAGTCGATCCCCGCCCTCGTGAGAAGGTCTCCTTCGGTCAGGAAGTCGAAGCACGGCTGGACGTGTTTCTCCTGACCTTCCGAGTCAACGATCGTGACCGTCTGCCCGATCGGCGCGTCGCAGCCGAACGTGTTGCTCGAGCGGAACGGCCCGGTGCGCCTGGGGTTGTCGTGGGCGCCTCCGGATTGCGCGGCGATCGTGTAGAGATGGTTCGGGAACGAGGGCCCCTGGGCCGAGGAGAAGAAGTTGTCGGCGAGCACGAACTCGCGGGCCCAATGCCAGTAGTTGGGAAGCTGGGATCGGTGGAGCTGTGTGTAGGACCATCGGTCGGAGACCGGGCCCTGGTTGAACCCGTCCATCCTCCCGTGGTCCCACGCCTCGCGGGAGCACATGTAGCAATGCGGGATATCCTCGGAGCCGATGCTGCCGTCGGTCCCTCGGGTGAGCGGGCGCCGCACGCCTCGGTCGTAGCCAAACGAAACGCCGTCCGCGCCCGGGAACGTCCCGAAGAGGTTGTCGAACGTACGGTTTTCCTTGATCAGGAAGACGACGTGCTTGATCGGCCACCGCGTGCTGTCGCGCTCGTCCGCCCTCTCGGCCGGCACCGGTGACTGCGTGGCCGGAGCGGCGCTCGTCTGTGCGGGAGTCCCCGAAGTCGACGCGTGCGGCTCGGCCGAGAGCCCCGAGCCACATGCCGTGGCGACCAGCGCGAGCACGATCCCTCCGGCATGCAGAGGGCGGCGCACCCTCTCTGCCGCCCGGGGCGTGGAGCGCGCGCACACCATCACATTGCAGACTCGGTCGCTCCCAGCGAGGTTCCCTAGGCGGTCTCCGATCGGCGCGGGGGCTTGAGGCAGGCGGATCGAGAGGCTCTACCCCTCGGCTCGGGCAGCCACTGTGCGAGCAATCGCCAGCAGGTCTTCGGTCTCTATCTTCGCTCCACTGCCCGGAACGAGGAACATCGCGTTGCCCATCCGGAAGAAGTAGATCGCGCTCGGGTTCCCGAGCGGCCCGAGTCGTACGTGAACGCAAATGCCTCATCGCGGAGATCGGACACGGGTAGGGGCTTGGAGCCACTGGTGGCGTTGGGAATGACGACGGATCTTTGGACATCCATCGCCTCCGTCGCGCAGTCGGCATCCTTGAAAACAAGGCGCCGCTTCCGATGGTGATGGACTGGGACCGGACATTCGGTTCGAAGCGGCAACCTCCGGACCCGTGGTGAAGCTCGCCGCAGTGGCCGGTCCTGACTCGACCGGCGACTGCTCTTACCAGACGCAGTTCACGGTCCCCGACGTCGAAGCCGGCACGTACGAGCTGCTGTGGGTCCTCGGCGCCGTCAACCCGTCTAGATTCGACCTGCGCGATCGGCGTGCCCCTCACCGGGCCGGCAAGGGCAGATCCTGTCCGAAAATGACGAGCCATGTCGCGCGACCCTGAATACGGTCCTGGCGTGGGCATCCGTGTTCTTCATCTCGGCTTCCAGGAGGGAAAACCATGAAACGACTCAGGCTCGGTACGATTGCGGTCCTCGGGGCCCTCGTCTTCCCGCTTCTCCTCCCGGGCTCGAACCTCGCTCGCGCGGAGCAGCCGACTCCCTACCAGGTCACGCAGCTTCGGTCGCTCGGCGGAACGACGAGCGCGGGCAATGGCATCAACGACCGCGCCTGGGTCATGGGAGCCTCCAATCTGGCCGGGGACCGGACGACGCACGCGACACTGTGGCGGGATGGAGCGACCATCGACCTCGGCACCCTCGGAGGTCCCAACAGCGCCATCCTGTGGCCCGTGAAGAACAACGCCGGCTTGATCGTGGGCGTCGCCGAAACCCCCGAGATCGATCCCCTGGGGGAGTCGTGGAGCTGCTCGTTCTTCTTCCCGTCTGCGACCGGGCACACGTGTCTCGGCTTCGTGTGGCAAGACGACCGAATGAAGCCGCTTCCCACACTTGGGGGCAACAATGGCTTCGCCGCCGGTGTGAACAACCGAGGTCTGGTCGTGGGGTGGGCCGAGAACACGGTCCACGATGCAACCTGCAACGCGCCCCAGGTCCTCCAGTTCCGCGCTGTCCTCTGGGACATTAGCCACGACCAGGTCCGCGAGCTCTCTCCGCTCCCCGGCGACACGGTGAGCGCCGCGACCGCGATCAACGACCAGGGACAGGTTGTCGGCATCTCCGGCATCTGCGACAACGCCGTCGGTCGCTTCAGCGCCGCCCACGCCGTGTTGTGGAACAACGGGATCCCGGTCGATCTCGGCGACCTCGGCGGTCAGGCGTGGAACACTCCGATGGCCATCAACCACCGGGGTGAGGTCGTCGGCTTCGCGAACCTTCCGGGCGGCGATCCCGGCGCGTTCAACGCCCACGCGTTTCTCTGGACCGAGGAAGACGGCATGCAGGATCTCGGCACGCTTCCGGGAGACGCGATCAGCCAGGCCCTGGGCATCAACGGACGTGGCCAGGTGGTCGGACTCTCGTGTGGCGGGAGCGGGTGTCGCGCCTTTCTCTGGGAAGGCGGAGTTATGACCGACCTGAACACCCGCGTCACGCCCGGGTACGGGGGTCAGCTCCTGTTCGCCAACGACATCAACGATGCGGGAGCGATCAGCGGGCAGGCGATCGATCCTGAGACCGGCGACGCCGTGGCCTTCCTGGCCGCTCCGGTCCGGGAGAATCGGTAAGGGAGCCCAGTGGCGGAAGCACCGGCACCCCGGCAATCGCCGATCATGAAGCGATAGGCGGCCGATCCAGCCAGAGGTGAATGGCGGCCTGAGCGCGCCATGGCCGCCAGCACTCGGCGACGCGCTCGACATCCCGCGCCGCCATCAGCGGTCCCTGGGAGAGCGCACGGCGGAGCCCGAGATCGCTCGCCGGGAAGGCATCGGGCTCGCCCATGCGCACGGCCAGGTAGTTGGCCGTCCAAGGACCGAGGCCACGGATCGCCACGATCGACGTCGTGAGCTGGTCCAACCGAGCGGCGCGGTCCAGCGATAGCCTCGAGTCGGCCACGGCGCGGGCGAATGCGGTCACAGCCGTCGCGCGAGCAGCGCTCAGGCCGAGCCCGGTTAGATCGGCCCTGGCCAACGTCGACGGCGCCGGAAACAGATGGGTCAAACCCAGGGCTTGCAGTCCCGGGACAGGCGTACCGAACCGGTCCACGATCCGAGCAGCGATCGTGTTCGCACCGGCGACGCTGATGCGCTGGCCGATGATGGCTCGAACGCCGGTCTCGAACGGATCCCACGTCCCGGGCGGGCGGATCCCCGGCCTGGCGCGGACGAGCGGCCCGACGACCGGATCGGCGGCGAGGTGCGCCGTTGCGCCTTCCATGTCGCAGTCGAGGTTGAAGATGCGCCGGGCGCGCCGCACCAGGTGGATGAGGCCTTCCCAGTGGGGGAGATGCGCTCGAAGCAACAGGTGATCGGGCCCACCGGGCGAGAGTTCGAGCACGCCGGGGTCTCCATCGATCATCACCGTGCGCCGGTAAATGCCATCGGACACGCGCTCGACCCCCGCGATGGCTCGGGCCTCGAAGTAGCCGATCATCGTCTGCCAGTCGAGCGGGGGCTGGAACGGGAGCCGAAGGTTCAGGCCACCATCGGCCACCAACCGGTCGCTCGCGCGGCGACGGGCCCGGAGGTCATTCGGCGTGGCGCAGAACAGGTCCCTGCACGCTCGGTTCAGTTGACGGACACTACCGAAGCCCGCCGCGAAAGCGATGTCCGCGATCGTGAGGTCGGAGTCGTCCAGCAACCGGCGCGCGAAATGGGTCCGGCTCGAGCGTGCAAGTTGATCCGGCGTCACGCCCAGGTGCTGCAGGAACAGCCGGCGCAGATGCCGGGCCGAGACGAACAGCCGCGCACCGAGGTCCTGCTCGGTCTCGCCGTCCAGCGCGCCATCCAGGATGAGCTGTACTGCCCGGCAGACAAGTTCCGGGCCGGTCCAGCTGATCGGGGGCTCTATCCGATACGGGCGGCAACGCAGGCAGGCTCGGTAGCCGGCGGCCTCCGCCGCCGCCGGCAACGGGTAGTACCGCACGTTCTGGGGGGAGGGGCGCGCCGCGCATCCCGGCCGGCAGTAGATCCCCGTGGTGACGACGGCAGCGAATCCGGACATCCGGCCCGATCTTCATCGATCCGAGCCCGGGATGCTGGACACATCCGGACACGGATCCGTTTGCCCGGATGTAGCAATATCGGCATGCTGCCAACGCGGATGATGGCGATGGTTCCGACACTGAGCGAAGCTTCACGTAGCGCTTGACCGTGGAAGAGTCACCGAAGATCGACGTCGCACGCACGCATTTGCCGTCCTATCTCGCGCTGCCCGAGTCGGCGATGGTTGTTGCCGCCTGGAGCCTCTCCATCCAGGTCTCGCCGCGCTTTCTCTGGAACCATGCGCTGCGAACCTGCAGTTGGGGTTTTCTCTTGGCCAAGGCCGACCAAGTGGAATTCGATCGCGAACTGTTGTGTGTGGCCTCGCTCCTGCACGATCTGGGGCTGACGGAGAGGTTCAGGGGGACGAGGTGCTTCGAGAAGGAGAGCGCCGAGGCGGCCGTACGTCTGGCCCGCGACGGCGGGTGGGATTCAGACCGCTGCTCGAAGCTGGGCGAGGTGATCCGGCTGCATATGCAACCACGGGTCGTTCGCGAGGATGGCCCAGAGGCCTATCTCCTCTCTGAGGCCGCAGCCTGTGATGTGACAGGGAGCCGCTACGAAGATCTTCCGTCTGACCTTCGCGACCGGGTTCTCTCGATAGCGGATCGAGAAGGCTTCAAGGAAGGATTCACCCGATTGTTTCTCGAACAGGCTCGACTCAACCCTGGCTGCATGGCGAATGTTTACATGCGGCAGGGGCTCGCTGAGAGGATCGCGTCGGCTCCGTTCGCAGATTGAGCCTTGACCTCCCGCAGGGTCCACCTCATGCATATCGTGACCGCTCGATCTGTACCTTGCCCGTTCTGCTCATCCGTTCGATACTGGTACAGGATGCGACCGTTCGGCTGACCCTGAACGCTCCGCTCACCCCATCAAGGGGTTGGGTCGGCTGGCCTCTCCGGCCACCGACCGTTCCACTCTGCTCTTTGTCGACGCCGAGCCGACCGTGGACCGGCGGCTGCGCGAGCGCCGCCTCTCTTCGGGGGCTTCGGCCCCCGCTTGCGAATCACCGACGACGAGAGGAGAGGATCCGATGTCGAACGAGAACGTGGAATTGATCCGCAGGGCGTACGAGGCGTACTCCCGGGGCGACGTGGCGACGATGCTCCAGTTCGTCGATCCGGACCTCGAGTGGACCTACCTCGATCCCAGCTTCGAGGATCCGGATCCGGAGGTGTGCCACGGCCGGCACGAGCTCGAGGCAGTCCTCGAGCGCCAGGCCGAGCGTGGTCTGAGGGCCGAGCTGGAGGAGGTCGCCGTACGTGGCGACCGGGTGATGGTCGTGGTGCGGACTCCAGGGGTCGACGCGTACCGCATGAGGAAAGCTGATGATCGCAACTACGCGGTGTTCACGGTGCGCGAAGGAAGGATCGTGGCTTTGCGGGACTGCCGTGACAGAGGGGAGGCGATGGCGGCGGCCGCCATCGAATAGGGGAGCACCGGCCCCGGGAGTCGCCTGTTATCCTCCGGCCGGTCAGATGGCCGATCTTCGAGACGCGAACTTGCCTCGAGATCTGGAGTCCGTCGGGCGCCTGTGGCTCGACTACCCGACCTGGGGCAACGACGAGTTGGAGACGAGGTACGGGTTCCGACTCCCCGTCCGGGAAGCCGTGGACAACGACCTCGCGACGATCGCCAAATTCCAGCCGCCTGACGGTCGGCTCCTGCTGGCCTTCGAGGACGACGCGGCCATCGGCACGGCCTGCATGCGGCGGATCGGGCCCGACACCGCCGAGATCAAGCGCATGTACGTCCAGCCGTCACATCGCCGCGCCGGGGTGGGTCGCGCGATGCTCGATGAGCTGATTGCAGCCGCGCGGACCGCTGGTTACCACCGGATCCAGCTGGACAGCCCGGACTTCATGATGGCCGCCCACGGCTTATACCGCTCTAGCGGGTTCGAAGAGATCGGGTCATACCCCGAGAGCGAGATCCCAGACGAGTACAAGTCCCACTGGGTATTCATGGAGCGAAAGCTCACATGAAGGCACCTCACCCGTTGGCGCGGTCTAGTCTTCACCGATCATGGTGACACGTAGAGATACCCAGGCTTGGCCGTCCATGTTCGGCGTCGGTCGATGCGGAATTCCGCCGGACGATGCAGCCATCCTTGCGAGATTCCGGTGAGCGCGGTATGAGGAACGCCCGCTCGACTCGGAACATCGCAGGCTTGGTCTTCGGCGTCGGGACCCTTCTGGGCGCCGCAGTGCTCGCTCGCCGACCTATCACGCAAGCGGAGATACGTACGTTCCGCGAGGCCAACGGGCTCCCTGGAAGCGTCTACGGGGCGATCTGGATTCCGATGCAGTACGGCACGTTCGGAACCGTGCCCGCGATCGCCGCCCTGGCCCTCGATCGCCGTAGGCCCCGCCTCGCGCTGGCGATCGCCGCGGGCGGGACCGCAGCGTGGGTCCTGGCGAAGGCCGTGAAGCCGATGGTGGATCGCGGACGCCCGGCGAGCGTCCTTGAAGGCGTCTCGCTGCGAGGGGCGGAAGAGGGCGACAAAGGCTTCCCGTCTGGGCACGCCGCGGTCTCCGCCGCACTCACAGTCATCATCTGGCCCTCCGCGTCCAACGGGTGGAGGGCGACGCTTGCGGCCCTAGCCGCGTTCGTGCCGGTAGCGCGGATGTACGTTGGAGCTCACTTACCGATCGATGTCCTCGGTGGTTCTGCGCTCGGTCTCGGGATCGGTAGCGCCATCAACCTCGCGATCCCGAGGCGGGGCCTCGAGCGAACCTGACCACATGCGGTTGGCGCCGGGCCCGTCATGAGCACGATGCGCCGGCGCCGCAGAGGGTCAGGCCCTCGTCTCTGTTGACGAACGTCACGAGCTCGTCGTCCAAGTCGTCCGAGAGGGGGACTAGACAGACTCGGGATCACGCCTACTCGGGCGCCCGCGATCATCGTGGATCGTGCTCTCCTATACTCCGCGCAAGCGCCGCCTCTTCTTTCCCCGGAAGGACGTCTTGCGTGGCCGACCGATCCCTCGCCGTCATCGATGTGGGTTCGAACTCAGGCCGGGTCGTGGTGATCCGGATCGGTGGGCCAGGCCACCTGGAGATCCTCGCCAACGGCCGTGCGCCCCTCCGCCTAGCACGGGATCTCCGGCAGGGGAACCGCATCGCCCCCGAGACCATCGAGCGCACCGCGGCCGCGCTCCGGGACTTCCGGGCCATCGCCGAGAGCGCCGGGGCCGGAACCCTGATCGCCGTCGCCACCTCCGCGGTCAGGGAGTCGGAGAACGCCGGCGAGTTCCAGGCGAGGGTCGAGGCCGAGAGCGGTGTCAGCGTTCGCGTGATCAGCGGCGACGAGGAGGCGCTCTACACGTTCCTCGGGGCCGTCCACGGGCTGCCGGTCGACAGGGGCGCGGTGGCCGATCTCGGAGGCGGAAGCTTGGAGCTCACCGAATTCGACGAGCGCCGGGCCCTTCGGTCTTGGACACTCCCCCTCGGTTCCCTTCGTCTCTCCGACCGCTTCCTGAAAAGTGATCCGCCGGCAAGGGAGGAGATCGAGGCGCTGACCGGGTACGCGCACACCACGCTTGAGGGCGCCGAGGTCGGCACGCTCGAGGCCGGCGAGCGAGTGGTCGGTACTGGCGGGACCATCCGAAACCTCGCCAAGATGGACCAGGCGTCGAGGAGGTACCCGATCCCCCGGCTCCACGGGTACGTCCTCACCCGCAAGCGCGTCCAGGAGCTGGCCGATCTCTTGGCGTCACGCCGGCTCTCGCGGCGCCGGCTCGTGTCCGGCCTCTCCCGGGAGCGCGCGGACTCCATCGTCGGCGGCAGCCTGGCCTTGCTCTCGTTGATGGAGCATCTGGGGGCCCCCGAGCTCACGGTCTCGAGCCAGGGCCTCCGCGAGGGGCTTGCCTTCGATGCCGTGGGGCTCCGCGAGACACCGGTCGAAGAGGTCCGGACGGCCTCGGTCCTTGCCCTGGCCTCCCGGTTCTCGACCTGGGATCCCAACCGGGCCGATCGCCGGGCCAACGTGGCCGGGAGCATGCTGCGGTCGCTCGAGCCCGAGGCGGGGGCAAGTGTGCACGAGCGATTGACCCAGGCCACGAACCTGCTCGACATCGGGCGCAGCGTCGACTACTACCGGCGGTACCAGCACACCGCCGACATCATCACCGAGGCGGACCTCGACGGCTTCTCCCATCGCAAGCTTGCACTGCTGTCGGCGGTGGTCCGGCAAGCCGGGGACGAAGGTATGAGCGTTTCCCGGTACCGTCCCCTGCTCGGCCGGGACGACCGCGTCCCGGTGGCACGGTCGGCAACGATGCTCGCCCTGGCCGATGAGATCGAGCACCGCCTGCCCCCGGGTCACGGGGGGGAGATCCGCTGCCTGGTCCAGGGCAAGCGCGTGGTGCTGGAGGCTCCGGTGTACGACCCGTGGCGCCGGGAGGCCCTCTCGACACGGTTCCGGGTCGCGTTCGGAAAGAGGCTGCTGCTACAGTCCGATGGCGATGCGTGATGACCTCGGGGTTCCAGGCCGGCTGTTCATCGTCGAGGGCATCGATGGCTCGGGCAAGAGCACCCAGCTGAATCTTCTCCACAAGTGGCTGATCAGCCAGGGCTACCTGGTGGTGTTCAGTGAGTGGAACTCCTCCCCGATCGTGAAGGAGACGACGAGGCGAGGGAAGAAACGCCGGCTGCTCTCACCGATGTCGTTCAGCCTGATCCATGCGGCTGACTTCGCCAGCCGGGTCCACTCGCAGATCCTCCCGGCTCTGCAAGCGGGAGCCGTGGTGCTGGCCGACCGATACGTCTACACGGCTTTCGCTCGCGATGCCGTCAGGGGGGTGAGCCGCGACTGGTTGAACCGTCTCTACTCGTTCGCGGTGAAGCCGAGCCTGGCGTTCTATTTCGACAGCCCACTCGCCGAGTCGATCCGACGGATCATGGATGGCCGGCCCAAGCTCAAGTATTACGAGGCCGGGCTGGACATGGAGCTTTCCTCCGACCCGGAGGAGTCCTTTCGGCTCTATCAGGGCCTGATCAAGCACGAGTACGAACGGCTCGTCGACGAGTTCGGGCTGGTCCGCATGGACGCCACGGAGGCGCTCATCCGTCAGCAACAACGGATGCGCGATCTCGTCCGGCCTCATCTCTCGGGTGTGATGCGGTTCGATGGCGGCGAGATCCACCAGGCCCTCCGGGATGCCGACCTCCTCGGACGGTACCTCGGTGAGGTCTCGGGGAGGCCGCCTACCCCATGACCGAGCTCTCGTTCTACGGATTCCGGCCACCCGGCATCGAGGGGGAAACCTTACCGGGCCGCCTCATCGTGATCGAGGCCACCGACGGGGCCGGCCGGTCCACCCATGTCGCCTTGCTGAAGGAATGGCTGGAGGATGAGGGCTACGCCGTCATGGACACCGGCCTTCGCCGCTCGGATCTGGCGGGGCCGGGCATCCGGAGGGCGAAGGGGGGTCACACCCTCGACCAGATCACCCTGAACCTGTTCTATGCCGCGGACTTCTGGGACCGGCTGGAGCGACAGATCATCCCAGCCCTACGAGCGGGCATGGTCGTGCTTGCGGACCGCTATGTGTTCTCCCTGATCGCGCGGGCGGCTGTGCGAGGGGTCTCGCTTGAGTGGATGGAGGAGTTGTACAGCTTCGCCCTCGTCCCCGACAGGGTGATCTACCTGGACATCGACGTCGCGCACCTGCTGCCGCGGGTACTGTCGAGCACGGGCTTCGATTACTGGGAGTCCGGCCAGGACTTCCTCAGGGGATCGAACGTGTACGAGACCTTCGTGCAGTATCAGCAGATGCTGCTCGCGGAGTTCAGCCGACTGGCCCGGCGCCATGGGTTCACCGTGATCGACGCCCGAGGCACCGTGACCGAGATCCACCAGGCCCTCCGGAACGTCGTCGACGAGGCGGTACGGGGCATGAGGGAGCTCCACGTGGCGGGCGCCGACCAGACCGTGGCGTCCGCGCCGGAGGACCTCCAGGTCACCCGCTCAGAGCGCGCAGCACCTTCGGGGTGACGAGCCACCGAAGCGACGCCGTCCCGCGACGGAGGCCGTCGTCGAGCCAAAGGTGCGCCACGCCCCCCTTCTTCATCTCCATGGTCAGGGACGTAGGGCGGCCGGTGAGCAGGATCGAGGCGAGCTCGGAGAGGTTGGGCTCGTGTCCGACCAGGGCCAGGGAGGCGACGTCGAGATGGGGCTCGATCACCTCGATGACTTCGGCGGGGGAGCGACCGGCCTCCAGAACAGGCTCCGGCTTGGGGGCCGGCCAGCCCGCCTCCTCCTCGAGCAGCTCGGCCGTCCGCCAGGCACGGGGGAACGGGCTCGACAGGACCACGTCGACGCCGGTGACGATGCCTCGGATCCCCCGGGCCGTTTTCCTGAATCTGATCTCTCCTTCCGGCGTGA
>WNFZ01005440.1_pt1 | contig 24760 bp, 24 predicted proteins | sample 5400081 | NCBI WGS metagenome assembly WNFZ01 (sample SAMN13153365, study PRJNA577476) | soil metagenome | isolation source: 80 cm soil or saprolite under grassland replicate 1 | place: USA:California | collected 2016-06-15
TACGGAGCCCTTGATCGTCTGCGTAGCGCCGTCGGCATCATCTATTCAAAAAAGGGCCGAATCGCGATGGCCATCACCTGCGATGACATGCCCGAGATCGTTTGGTCAGTGGATAATCCTGCTTACCTGCTGATGTCGCATCTATCGGAAATCCTGGTTACCGGTCTCGGTAGGTAGGAACCCACAATCGTTTCGTCCCGTGCCTGTACTACAAGGGGTCTCACCCCGTTAGGGGTGGTATGTTTATAGACCGGAACATTACAAAGACCATGCGCCGTTCGGAGGAGCGGAATGTTTCTAGAGGGGAAACTGTCTACTTTCATTCCGCTCCTCCGAACGGCGCGGCGACGGGAGTGGACGACGAGGTATAAACATCCCACCCCTAACGGGTTAAGACCAAGAGGATGCTTGCTCCAGATCTATAAACAGGTACCAGTCACGTCATGCTCCTGGTACGAAAGTCCGCCGCATTGGGCGGTTATTTGCTTATGCCTGACACCAACATTGACCTGCGACACACAATCGAAATTGGTCAAGAGACCCTCCGCCTTCGCTCCTCACGCCTCTGCACTCCAGTGCTCGAAGTATCCATAAATTCGTAGTTGCCGATTAGAATTTAGGATATACTCCGCACTCTCTGTAACGCTCCCAAAGTTCAAATGCTTGAAAGCAATTGAGTTTCCCTGCTCTTGGGCAATTGCATTTTTTTGGAATACAAGATGCAAGGGAAGCGCTGAACACGGGATCTAAGTTTCGAACAGGCTCGTTCGTATACCTTTGGACCCATTAACCTGCAAAACCAATTTCAGTTTTTAGGTTCGACCCAGTCGGATTTGGGGAGGAATCTGTCCCCTCCAAGAGCGAAGCGAAGACTCAGAGAACTGACACCCAGCCCAGCAGGGTACGTCGCCGGCCGGCCATAACAGCCGTCAAACATTTCTCATCGGAGGCAGCCATGAAAAGACAAAGCTTTTTGGGAAGCATCGCTCAAGGCCTGAGCGCGCTTTTCGTTGTTGTACTATTTTCTCTAACCGTATTTTCCCAGCAAGGCGCCTCAACAATTCGCGGCAATGTTACTGATCCGCAGGGGAATGTTGTGGCCGGCGCTGCCGTGACGCTGACAAGCGTGGGCACAACTGCCTCCAGAACAGCCGTAACGAATGACAATGGGAGTTATTCTTTCGACATCGTACCTGCTGGCGACTACCGTATCGAGATTGAGGCGAAGGGGTTCAAGAAGGCGGTGGTCACCGATGTACACGCGCTCGTCAGCAAACCCACGCCGGTGGATGTGCACCTGGAGGTCGGTGATGTTGCGGAAACGGTTACCGTGGCCTCCGGACCTGGTGAACTCCTGATAAACAAGGAAGACGCAACGCTTGGCAATGTGTTTGTTAACAAACAGATCACGCAATTGCCAATTGTTGGCCGCAGCGTTCCCAATCTGCTCACCCTGCAACCGGGCGTGACGCGCGGTGGCTCAGTTACTGGCGCGCGTGCGGACCAATCCAATATCACCCTTGATGGTGTAGACATTAACGAACAGCAAACAAATTCAATCGGAGCTGTTACTGACAACGCAACCACCTCTCAGCTACCAGAGAACAACACGGTCTTACGTCTTAACGCGGAGGCAATTCAGGAGTTTAGAGTTACAACGACCAACGCCAACGCAGCGCAGGGCCGATCCGCCGGTGCCCAAATCTCACTAGTGACCAAGGGCGGCTCAAACGAGTTTCACAGCGCGCTCTTCTGGTTTCATCGCCCTACGAACCTCTCAGCCAATGATTTCTTTAACAATCGTATCGGTCTCCGTCGGCCCACGCTCATTCGGAATAATTATGGGGGCGCGGTTGGCGGACCGATTATTAAAGACCGGGCGTTCTTCTTTTACAGCTATGAAGCAGATCGCAGAGTGACCCAAACCAGCGTTGGTCCCCGCATTGTTCCAATGGCAAGTTTGGGGCGTGGTGAAGTGCGCTTCACTAATCCGTCGGGAGGAATTACCACGCTTACGCCGGCAAATATGCTGACGATCTTCGGGCCGGCCAATAATAGTTCGCTCAACGGTGAAAATCCTGTTGCGGTGGCGGCATTGGCAGCAGCAGCAGCGAAGTACCCAGCTAATGACTGTAATGCCGGTGATAGATGCGTGAATACAGGTGGGTTTCGCTTCAACGCTCCAACTCCTGTGACGCTAAACTCGCACGCCGCAAAGTTTGACTTTAACCTAACCTCCAAACAGCAGGTCTATGTCCGCAGTAACGTCATCTATGACAAGACGGCCCAGGCCCCGAATTTCCCAGACACTCCGGCGCCAGGCGTGTGGTCACATCCCTGGGGAATAGCCGTGGGGCACACGTGGACCATAAATGACCGGGTCGTAAATCGATTCGTCTATGGCCTTACACGTGAGGCTTTCACCCAGCAGGGGGATTCGGCCGCAAATAACATCAGCTTCCGCTTTGTATTCTCTCCGTTACTGTTCTCTCGAACGAACAGCCGCGTAACCCCGGTGCACAACTTCGTTGACGATTTGTCGTGGATCAAGGGTAATCACTCGCTACAGTTTGGTGTTAACTTCCGCGCCGTACGCAACACGCGGGTTGATTTTGGCAATGCTTATGACACGGCGATTACTAACCCCTCGTTCTATGCCGGTGCAGGAAGCACGATCTCAAATGCCGTTAACAATTTTTCAGCGCTTGGGTCGGGACAGGATTCGATTGTGCAGAATGCGGCCACCGCGGTTCTCGGGCGATTCTCGCAATACACGGCTCGTTTCACATTTAATCGAGACGGATCTCTACTGGATCCCGGAACAGCCAGCGCCCGTAATCTTGCCACACAGGAATACGAGGGGTACGTTCAGGATAGCTGGAAAGTTACGCCGAACCTTACGCTAACGTACGGGCTTCGGTATAGCCTCGGCCGTCCGGTTTACGAGACTAACGGGTTTGAGGTCAAACCCAACATCCCTCTAGCGGAATACTTCAATCGTAGAGTGGAGGCCGCGAAGCGAGGTTTGGACTATACCGACCCGATTACTATGCAGCTCTCAGGCCCGAAGAATGGCGGCACACCACTATATCGGTGGGACAAGAATAACTTCCAACCACGACTTGCCTTTGCCTACTCGCCTAATCCAGGCAATAGGTTCCTTAGAAAGCTTTTTGGCGGCGAGCACCAATCCGTTATTCGCGGCGGTTTCGCTATGACTAACGACCAGTACGGGCAGCAAATCGCAGTGAGTTTCGATACCTCCAACTCTCTAGGGTTTACCTCCAACACCACGATCGCGGCAAACACCTACAACACCACAACAAAACCCGCACCTCTATTTACCGGATACGGCCAGGCTATCCGACCGTTACCTGGAATCACAATTCCAGGCACGTTGACGTTCCCGCAGCAGAAGCCTGTCGACTTTGCGCGTCGTATTGAGTCGTCGTTTGACGAGAATATTAGCGCCCCAACTAATTACAGTTGGAACCTAACGTTTGAACGTGAACTGCCAAAAGGACTGGTGATTCAGGCTGCTTATGTTGGGCGTGCCGGTCGACGGCTGCTCGCGACCAGAGATGTGATGGCGCTGGCCGACCTGGTCGATACTAGCTCGCAAACGGATTGGTATGCAGCAGCAGGTGCTTTGGAAATCCTCCGCTCCCAGGGAACGTCTGTCGGAAACGTACCGGCAATACCGTACTTTGAAAACATCTTTCCCGGTCTGCTGGCACAATATCGGGCTCTGTACACTGGGTATTACGGAGCGAGCACGGCTAACTCAGTATTTGCAGGCGCCACGAATTCGACGCAGGCTGTCTATGCCAGCGCCTTGAGATTCAATAGTAATGACTGGACCACCATTCAGGACGACCTCGAGTTTGCAACTAATAGGGCCCTGTTCTATCAGGAGCAATATGGGGCCCTTTCGGCGTGGGGAAGCATCGCGAATTCAAATTATAACGCTGGAACGTTGACGATCCGTGAACGGTTGGGGACCAGCCTGATTATGGATTTCAACTACACGCTCTCACATTCCCTTGATGATGCATCAGGTTTGCAAACCAGTACGGGCTTTGGCGGAGCGTTCATTCTGAACCCGATACTACAGAATACCAGTTATGCTAATTCTGACTTCGACATCAGGCACATCATCAACGCTAATGCGGTCTGGGAATTACCGTTTGGACGAGGACGGAAATTCTGGAATGGCGCCGGCGGTTTGACCAACTCTATCCTAGGCGGCTGGCAAATGAGTGGGATCCTTCGCTGGAACAGCGGCGCTCCAGCTGGTGCACCTTTCGACAATGCACGCTGGGCCACCAATTGGAACGTGCAGAGCAACGGCATCAGAATCAAGCCAGTCGAGAGCTGCCCCGTTCAGGGCGGAAAACTCTTTTGCGATCCGGTCGCCGCTTACAAGAGTTGGCGTAATGCAAGACCGGGAGAAGCTGGAGACCGCAACGTCCTAAGAAATGTTGGGTACTTCGCACTCGACATGGGTATAGGCAAGTCTTTCAACATGCCCTGGGAAGGTCATAAACTGCAGTTACGTTTTGAGGCCTTCAACGTTACTAACACGCAGCGGATGGGTACATTCGATACAAGCCGCACCGGGTTTGGCCTATCGGTGAACCCGTTTAATTCTAATCCTCCAGGGAATTGGACAAACTACACTGCCATTCAGGGCGCACCGCGTCAGATGCAATTCGGCTTCCGGTATGAGTTCTAATTGAACTTGATATCACTTTCACGCTGCGGGCTGGAGTTTGCTACTTCAGCCCGCAAGTTTCTTGGCCATTCGAGAATCAAGGGTCCCAGAAGCCATGCGCGCAATCATACCGTGGCAAGTTGTCTTGTTGCACACGTCGATCGGATCTGAACAACTAAGTCCGTTTAAGTTAAATGGGCCTGAGGAAGGAGGTCGAACTATGTATCAGCCAGCTCTGACAAGGTCAACACTGCATCTCCACGTTTCAGTGAGCTTTAGTAACGCTTCCGGCGGAGAAAGACTGAGAACTACCTTCTTTGCGGCTCTGCTTTGTGTCTTGCTAGTTAGTTCGATTGCAGGAAAAGTCCGGGCTCAAGCTGGCGGTCATAAGCTATATGGCGATTTGAAAGTGGATGAGAGCAAGGCGGGCGGGATCATGCCGATTAGCTTTGACGTAATTCTCTATAGCCTCGCGGGAAATGTTCTCGGACGCCAATCGGTGCCAAATAGAGGACGCTATCAATTCTTCAATGTAAGTGACGGCCAATATGACGTGGTCATAGAGGTGGAAAATAGAGAGGTCGCCCGCGCTCGAGTTCAAGTCTTCTCCCCATTTAGGACAGACTTTCGCCAGGACATCGAGCTTGAATGGCACTCAAATGCGGGAGATACGAGATCAGTTCCGGCAACAGTTTCCGTAGCCGATTCTTACGTCCGCTCGGACGCCAACGAAAAGATATTCAACAAAGCGCAAAAAGCAACCGACGAGAAAAAATACGATCAAGCGGTCACATACTTTCGCCAAATCATCGAGAGCGACGCAAAAGACTTTCAGGCATGGACAGAACTAGGGACAGTCTATCTTTTCCAGCAGAATATTTCCGAGGCTGAAAACGCCTATGCGACTGCCATTGAAGTGCGCCCCGGGTTTTTTCTCGGTCTCATGAATCTGGGCCGGCTGCGCATCATGAAGAAGGATTTCGCAGGTGCGATCCCCATTCTGACTCGGGCAGTGGAAATTAAACCGACATCCGCGGAGGTTAACTATTACCTCGGTGAGGCTTACTTGCAAATCAAGAAAGGCTCAAAGGCTGTCCCCTACCTCTACGAAGCGCTCAAGCTGGATCCGGTTGGGAAAGCCGATGCTCATCTGCGGTTGGCTGCTCTGTATAACGGCGCAGGGTTGAAAGACAAAGCCGCCGCGGAATATGAAGCGTTTCTGAAGAAGAAGCCTGACTATCCTGACCGCAAGAAGCTCGAGCAATATATTGCCGCCAACAAGGGCGCGGCGGATCCAAAGAAACCTTGAACGTGTTTCCCACCTTCCAGCGTGCAAAGATGCTGACCAAGGGAACCTTTGCGACTGCCGCCACTTTTCTCTTCGCGACTTGTTTTCTATTTCATTCCTACTCTTATCCCAGCGCTGATCCGACGCCGGAGTTCCGCATACCTCAGAAGCAGAGTATTACCGCGATCGTAGGAGCGACCCTCATCGATGGCTCAGGTCGTCCCGTGCTGCGTAATTCCGCCGTGATCATCCAGGGAGATTTAATTCTCGCGGTTGGAAAGAACGGGCAATTAAAGATTCCGGTGGGTGCTCGAGTGCTTGATGGTCGTGGTCTGGTTGTGGCCCCTGGCTTCATCGACATGCATAACCACTCAGACCGCGGTCTGGAATCAGATCGGTCAGCTGCCTCTCAAGTATCACAGGGTATAACCACCGTCGCCGTGGGACAGGATGGAGGATCGGATTTTCCTGTGGTCGCTTACCTGGGAAAACTCGATAGCAACCCTGTCGCGCTAAACGTACTTACTTTTGTGGGCCACGCCACCTTGCGCTCGAAAGTGATGGGAGAGAATACGAATCGTCAGGCAACGGGCGCGGAAATTGAAAAGATGCAGCAGATGGTGGATGAGGCAATGCGCGACGGCGCGTTTGGCTTGTCGACCGGGCTCACATCAAGCTTGGTACCGTGGCCGTTTGGGGTCGCGCAAACGAAGCAGTTGCGCTTATTAACAATGCGCGCCGGGGCGGGCAGGACGTCACCGCCGATTGTTATCCCTATGACGCCTGGAACTCCACTATCAGGGTCTTGATTCCAAGTGGCAATCACGACAATGCGGCAGACGTTGCCCGCGGACTGGCCGATGTAGGCGGCGCGACAAACATTACGATTGTCAGTTGCAGAGCGCATCCGGATTACGAATTCAAAACTTTGGAAGAAATCGCGCGCCAGGAAGGAGCCTCGCCGGTAGCTCTTTACATGAAGATCGTGCATGACGGGGGCGCCGGTATCGTTTGCCGTTCAATGAAAGAGTCAGACATTCGAGTTTTCTACAAGCAACCTTGGGTGATGGTGAGCAGCGATGGAGGAATTGGCTCAAGACATCCGCGAGGCGCTGGCACCTATCCCCGAGTGTTGGGAAGATTTGTGCGAGAGCTGAATTGGTTGTCACTGCCGGAAGCGATCCGAAAAATGACCTCACTGCCTGCAAAAAGGCTTGGATTGAAGGACCGCGGGATGGTTCGTGTCGGCTTCAAAGCCGACATTGTGCTTTTTGATCCGAAGAGCGTGATTGACCGGGCAACTTTTCAACAACCGCAACTAGTCTCCGACGGTATCAAGCGTGTTTTTGTGAATGGACTGGAAGTCTGGCGTGACGGTGCAGTGACTGGTCAGCTTCCTGGGCGAGCATTGCGAAGAGGCTGACTGCGCCTCTTTTTGGAGTGCGGCGGCCCGGCGCCGCTTTGGCCCGGGCTTGCCAGAGAAGGATCTTTCCAAAAAACGCGATACCGACGTCTCACTGTTGGATTCAAACTGATCATACAGAGCCCGCGGTTGTGGTCGCCAACACGGACCAAAGCGGCGCCAGGCCAGCCAGGCCGCCGCTTTGGCCCGGGCTTGCCAGAGAAGGATCTTTCCAAAAAACGCGATACCGACGTCTCACTGTTGGATTCAAGCTGATCATACAGAGCCCGCGGTTGTGGTCGCCAACACGGACCAAAGCGGCGCCAGGCCGCCGCACTCCAAAGAGAGGTCCACCTTCGCGCTTTCCAGCTACAATGCCGCACAGCTAAGCTTCGGCCCGTCCTCTATTTGATCTTAAAACGTACCTGCCAACCTTTCTTGTTTCCCCCTGGACGAGATAGAACTCCTCGACGACATATCCTGCATCAAACGCTACTTTGAAGGCGTGGCGCGTTGTCTCACGCCAGCGAATGGCGACCTTGCAATCATCGCGGAGTATGGCGCTGATATCGCCAGGAACTTCAATTATGGCAGTCTCATCAGTTGGTCCATCGTTCAAAACTTTCGGCTCTTTGTTTTCCGCCAGGCAAACAAGTATCGACGATCGATCCAGTTCGTTTGAAACGCTCGTCCCTTTCAAACGTCCTTCCGCGCGATTCTTCACTCTTTCGCTGTTTAGAAACCATTTGACCCATAGCCGATCCGTTCCCGTGCGGTGAAGATAGCTTGTAGTCTCGCCATAGAAGTTGACGAGGTAACGATCCGATACAACACCGAGCCGGCTGAAGTTGAGGTGAGCGTTCGCTGCCTGGAGAGGATCGAAGGTCCAGGTAATCATGTCGATCCCTTTTCCGAGGGCGCGTTCGCGCTGTGCAAGTTTTAGTTGATACCCGATCCCCTGCGAGCGATATTCAGCTTTGACCGCGAGCATGTCGGAATGGAGAATTACGCGACTCTCGTCCAAACCAGGAAAACCAAATACAAATCCGACCATCCGACTGTTGTCAAAAGCGCCGATCAGAACTCCGCCTACCACAGTAATCGGTCGCATTGCCATTGCCGGAAGCACTTCTCGATCTGCTACCCCCCATATCTCTTTTTGTAGTTCCTCTACCTCGCGCATTTCGGCGAGGTCGGTTATGTCTCGAATTGTTATCGATTGCCTGAGTTCCCTGCCGCTCATGCGAAGCATTATAAGCGTGCTCAGCCCCATTCATGCTCGGAAAGGGACAAAAACCGAAACCCGCCCGCTGGTTTTTACGTTAAGACTTAGGAGAACAGCAGTTTCACCCGTTAATCTGGAGAACAACTCATGAAGCGCGTAATCGTCCTTGTCCTGCTGATAGGCATCGCAGGCGTCGCGGGAATTGTCCGATCTCATTCACAGTCAGCTGGAAGTCAGCAACTCCCGGCAATGTCCAGCGATGGCTCGGGCGGTGACGCTCGCGAAGAGATTCGCAAAACTGTTGAGTTGTCACCCGGCGCCCGTGTAGAGGTGTCCGGAATAAACGGCGCTGTGAAGATCGAGACTTCGAATAGCCAAACCGCGGAAATCTATATTGAACGCAAAGGAGCGAGCCGCGAGGTAATGGAACGGCGCAAGGTTGTTGTCGACAGTAGTTCGTCCAGCCTAAGAATCCACGGGGAAAAGGGTGATGCCGGATTTTTTGCTCGGCTCTTTGGTTCAAACCCGACCGAACATATCACGCTCAAGCTGCCTCGCAAGATCTCTCTGGTAACCAGGGGAGTAAACGGATCGGTTAGCGTTGGCGAAGTAGATGGCCCGGTAGAGGTCAATGGCATTAACGGTAAGGTGGACATTGGTCAGGCTGTAGGCTCAGCTGAGTTTAAGGGTATCAATGGGAACATTGCGGTCTCACTAAAAGAGCTGGCCGGGGATGGCGTCACTATCAGCGGCGTAAACGGGAACATAGAACTGCGCTTGAGCGAAGGGTTGAACGCCGACATCGAGGCCCACGGCATGAACGGCCGAGTGGTCTCAGATCTGCCGGATGTTGTAGTGGAGAAAGAGCGGCATGGGACCTTTTACGCGCATATCGGCAGCGGAGGTAATTCGATCAGCGCCAGGGGCATTAACGGAAACATACGTTTGACGAGAGCGATGTCAGCATCTAATACGACGGACGGAGGTTAAGAGCAAGAGTTAGCCGATTTGGTCTTAGGTCTGTGGCCTTGGGTCTTTGAAACTTAGCGCGCGACGGCTTAAGTTCAAATCCAAAGACCAAAGACCCAAGGCCAAAGACCTACTTCTGAATTTCCGAAAACTTTACATTCAAAATCGGATATTCTTTCCAATCCTTGTAATCGTAGTGCCACCACTCGGGTTCGTAGACAGCGAACCCTTCCGCTGCCATCGCGTCATGGAGCAACGTCCTTAACCTTTTTGCTTCCGGTTGCGCGCATTCGTAATTTATGTGCGCGCGCTCAGTCATCTCGTCGTACTCGCTCGGCATCTTCACCAACTGACCGGTCTTCAAGTCAAACATCGACAGGTCGACTGCGCAACCGCGATTGTGTCGAGAACCTTTACTCGGATCGGCGACAAAGATCTTCTTGTCCTCGGGCGTGGCTTCCCAGAAGGCCTTTGTCACCGACCAGGGGCGATAGCCGTCGAACACCACCAGTCCATAACCCTGCTTGTTTAATGCTTGATTCACGCGCAACAGCGCCTCGGCAGCTGGGCGCTGCAAGAAAGCCCGGGCTTGTCTGTAGACTGGTTTGCCGAGAAAGTTGTTTTTGGTTGCATACCGAATGTCGAGACGGATTGTTGGATCCAGCTTAGTAATCTCGACGAGTTCCGGTTTGCGAAACGGCCCGGTTTCCTGGGGAGGTCCCTGAGCAAACGCAACCGAGTTAAAAAGGAAGAAGAGTAGGACAACCGCTGTTCGCTTCCATTTGTCATTGATCATTTGACATTCATCATTAAATGATCAATGTCAAATGATCAATGAGAAATAGTCCATTCTTTGGCAAGAAAGAGTTTTTCGCGAATCTACACCCGCGGCTCGATGAGCGCCTTGAGTACCTTGCCGCTGGCGACATCCGCCAGCGCTTCGTTAGCATGTGACAGATCATACTTGCTGAGCGTCATAGCATCCCATGGCGCCGAGCGAAGCGGATCAGAGATGATCTGCGCGCTCCGAAAGAAGTGTGAGAAATCCGATCCCCAGCAGCCCCGCACCTCAAGCTGCTTCTTATTGATGTCGAGGTGGGGATTAAACGATGCTGGGCCATGATCAGTGTATTGCCCGACTACCACGACTCGGCCCGCATCGCGGGTGTACCGCATCGCTTGAACAACAGCTTCCGGTGCGCCGGTGGCCTCGATCGTAACGTCCGCTCCTCGCCCGTAAGTGTGTTCCAGCACCCACGAAATTCGCTCTAGAACTCGATGTGTCTCAATATTCAACACCGCGTAAGCGCCGGCCTGAACGGCTGCTTCAAGCCGATGCTGTGGCGCGCCAATGCAGAGCACACGTAGCGCGCCACTCATCATTGCGAGGATGATTGCTGCGATCCCAACCGGTCCTGAACCCAGCACCAACACAGTGTCACCGAGACGAACGTCGCCGCGCTCGATTGCATGTAAAGCCGTCGGCAAAGCACAACCGCCAGCCATAAAGCGTTCAGGTTCAGCATCCACTCGGATACAGCGAGTTGCAGGTTTCAGATAGATTTGTTCAGCCCAGCCTCCGCACAAGCCATCAGAAAGCCCATACGTTATTCCGTAAACTTTTCTGTGTGGACAGCGAGTGCTTGCCTTCGCCACCAGGCAAAACCAGCACGCATTGCATGTTCGATGTACATCGAGAAAGGTGACGCGATCACCTTCGCGAAACGGCACGCCGGCAATATCCAGCAGGTGGCCGCGAATCTTGCCCAAACGTCCCACTGAAACATGGCCCGGGATCAGTGGATAGGGAACACCTGCCAATCGTCCCTGTTGCAAGTAAACATCCGTGCCGCATACCTCGGAAAGCTCGACTTCCAGGATTGCTGAATCTTGCTCAAGCTCGGGCAGACTGACTACACAAATTTCAACTGCGGCGTGTGGCTTAGGTATGATGGCGACGAGCGGCATTGGAATAGTGGCAGAAGGCAGCGGCCGCAAGAAGGAAAACCTCAAAACTTAGGGTCAAGCTCTTGGGGTCTTGGGGCGTCGCCACCAGGAAAAGAAGAAAGCGAGACTAACTTTCGAGACGTCCACGCCATTTTGCCATTACCATTCACTATTTACCATTCACCACAGTTTTAGCTAGGCGGCGTCCCAATCCAGGAGACTTTCATATTAATGTGAACGGTAAATGGAAGCTGATTCAGTACGTGATTGGCGCCACTGACGTGCCCTACGTCGACTGGGACAAGACGTATAGGGCGCCGCGTGCGATTTTCCCGCTCGATTAAGTTTGAACGTAACCAAGAAAAACTGTATAAGGTCAAATCCTTTCTAGTTCAAATCCACTCTCCGGGAGACGATTCTCAGTGCCGCAAAGTCGACACAGAAAGGCCGGAAAGGCGAAGAAGAGACCGAAAAGCTCTTACAGCGTACCTGCGAGCGCTCCGGCCAAAAACAAGAATGCTCCGATCAGGTTGATAGCCATTGCCGGTGTAGTTGCATTGGCGCTCGCCGCGGTCGCGTACGTGGTAGCGCATCGAGGGAAAAGCGAACCTGAAATCACGACCGCCAGCGGACTAAAATACGCTGACTTGACCGTAGGAACGGGAGAGAGCCCGCGCCCCGGCCAAACCGTAGTCGTTCATTACAAGGGCGAACTCGAGAATGGAAAGCAGTTTGATAGCTCTTATGATCGGGGAACACCGGCCGAGTTTAAGATTGGCACCGGAAATGTGATCAAGGGTTGGGATGAAGGCTTGATGACGATGAAAGTCGGTGGCAAAAGGAAGTTGGTAATTCCGTCGGCGCTGGGTTATGGGCCGCAAGGCCGGCCGCCCGATATCCCTGGAAACGCCACCTTGGTTTTCGAGGTTGAGCTATTAGGGTTGAAATGATCGCTTTCGCAGAATGCTGGGCCGACGGTGCTGGTGTAACTTTGCTGAGCCCATATTCTTTCCCATCTCAGCCGACTCTGTAATTGTTTTGTCATAGAGAAATAAATCGGTTATCATCACCTCGTCCCTTTGCTTGCCCTCTAATTATCCTCCAAACAAAATACTTCGAAGCTGTCCAGGAGGTAAGGTGATGACTAACCTATTGTTTAAGGCGTCCTTCCATTCTGTCTTTGTTTTTCTTCTCGTATTTGGGGTTGCCAATCCGGGATTCTCTCAAGGAAGGGGTCGGGGTGGTGGTGTTGGAGGTGGCAGAGGTTCCGGCGCTGGAATCGGTTCCGGCGTTGGCCTGGGTAACCCCCGCGGCGGGCCGCCAGACGGAATAGGCGTGGATCGAGGAATCGAGCGGTCTTCAAATAGATCGAACGGACGGGCTGATACGGGACGCGCACGAGCATCGGAAAAATCTAACGGTCGTTCCGACGAAGGGCTTAACAGAGCTCGAACACGAAGTGAGAATCTTCGTCGAGCTGATAGAGAACTCCAAGATCATCCTGGCATTACGTCGACCTTGCACCTCAGCGCGAATGACCTAAGAAGCCAATACCAGGGTGCATTAACGAACAATCCTGACCTCAAATTCGGCCAGTTTGTTTCGGCGACAAGAGTGGCACAGAATCTTCATAGCCGGAACCCCAATATCACACGTAACGCGATTCTCGCCGGTTTAGCATCAGGAAGAAGCCTGGGCCAAACACTTCAGGATCTTGGTCTAAGCGACCACCAGGCCAAGCAGGCGAGGAAAGACGCCGAACGTGAGATCAAACAAGGCCGAGATCGTTAGAGCTCTAAACAACAATTGGAATCACAGAGCGGGCAGCCTTAGGGCTGTCCGTTTCTCTTTAGTCATGGACGTTAAAGGCTCAGCAGATTGCCAATGCAATTATCAACGGGATACAGTCTTGAGTATTTCTGCAATCCGATGTCTTAGAGCTCGTATCAAACTTTCAAATTACTTACCGGCAGTCAGCCTTCCAGCGTCAGGAATTAATCCACCGGTTTGATTACGGTCTTGCGTCGGCGTTACTCTGAATGCGATCTGATACATGCGTCGGTATTGAGGAGAACACACCATGAGCTCGAACACGTTAAGCATTACGGACAACCGTACAGGAAAACAATTCGAGATTCCGATCGAGAACGGCACCATCAAGGCGATGGATCTGCGCCAGATAAAGGTTGACGACGACGACTTTGGCTTGATGACGTACGATCCAGCTTTCATGAATACGGCATCCTGCAAGAGCCGAATCACCTTCATCGATGGCGACAAGGGAATTCTGGAATATCGTGGTTACCCGATAGACCAGTTGGCAGAGCAGAGTTCGTACCTGGAAGTTGCCTATCTTCTCCTTCATGGTGAACTACCTTCTGCGGAAGAGTTAAAGACGTGGACACGCAATATCACTTACCACACGTTTATCAACGAGAACATCAAGAAGGTCATGGATGGGTTTCACTATAACGCTCACCCGATGGGGATGTTTGAAGCCACTTTGGGTGCGCTTTCAACGTTCTATCCAGACGCTAAAGACATCTTTGATACGGAGAGTCGCCGGAAACAGATCTATCGGTTGATTGCCAAGGTGCCGACCATCGCAGCCTTTGCCTATCGTCATCGTATTGGGATGCAGTATGCCTATCCAGACAACGATCTCAGTTACGAAGGTAATTTCCTCAACATGATGTTTAAGACTACCGAGCTCAAGTATCAGCCGAACCCGATTCTGGAACGTGCACTCACGGTACTCTTCATTCTTCACGCGGACCACGAACAAAACTGCAGCACCAACGCAATGCGCAGTATCGGCAGCGCTCACACCGATCCCTTCTCCGCCCTTGCCGGTGCGGCCGCTGCGCTCTATGGCCCGCTGCATGGTGGCGCGAATGAAATGGTTCTACGAATGCTTAAAGAGATTGGATCCATAGACAAAGTCCCCGAATACGTCAAGCGAGTGAAGGCGGGTGAGTTTCGCCTGATGGGGTTTGGTCACCGAGTTTACAAGAACTACGATCCGCGAGCCAGAATCATCAAGCAGGTCGCTTACGAAGTGTTCGAAGTAACCGGCAAAGATCCAATGCTCGACATAGCACTTGAGCTTGAGCGAATTGCGCTCGACGATGAATACTTCGTCAAGCGAAAACTTTACCCAAACGTCGACTTCTATTCCGGGACCATCTATCAGGCAATGAGTTTTCCGGTAGACATGTTTCCGGTGCTGTTTGCGATTCCACGAACGTCAGGCTGGCTGGCCCAGTGGGTGGAACTGCTCGAGGATCCGGATCAAAAGATCGCGCGACCACGGCAAATCTACCTGGGCTATAGAACCAGAGATTACGTTCCGATCGACCAGAGAAAGCCTGGAGAATCCAACGCCGCCCGAGCATAGTAATTACAGGCGTTAATCTGCGGCTGTCATCTTGGCTGCGATTTCCTTCACTAGCTTGGCGCAGACCGTCCCCGTAACGTGCAGGGGGTCCATCCGCGGATTAAATTCAACAATGTCCGCTCCGACTACTTTCCCTTTTAAATCTTGAATGATGTCGATAGCTTGTCTGGTTGATAATCCGCCGGGCTCGCGGTGAGAGACGCCGGGCGCGAAGGCGGGATCGAGAGCGTCGATGTCAAACGAAATATAAATCGGAGAATCAAATTCAAGCTCAAGGGGTCGTTCCCACTCCCTGGTCTTAATAACCTCGACACCAAACCTCTCAATTTGCTCTCGTTGATGCGCGTTGATTGTCCGAATGCCGACTTGGACCAGGCGACTGACGAGCTTCTCTTCCATAATTCGCGCAAAGGGCGATGCGTGAGAGTTACGGTTCCCCTGAAAGTCGTCGTAGAGATCTGGATGCGCGTCAAAGTGAAGGATACTCAAGTCCCTGTACTTTCGACTAAACGCTCTGATAATGGGGTAGGTAATTGCATGGTCACCGCCGAGTGAGATTGGCGCCAGCCCGTCATTAAGCAGCGTCGCGATCGATTGTTCGATAAGCGAAGGCATATCTCTGCCGGCTATTGGCTCAATGTCTCCCGCGTCAAAAAACGTATTCTCCGTGCCAAGGTCGACACCGCTCTCACTCGTGAGGTTCCAGGCTTCTGAACGCAGTGCCGCCCGAATCTGCGGCGGCGCATCGGCGGCGCCTTTCGTGAACGAAGAGTTCTCGTCGTAACGAAAACCAATTAACGCGAGCTTCGCCGGCTTTGGTTCTATCTTGGACATTGTTCCCGCTCAGGCATTTGAAGCCAAAAATGGAGAAGACTGGAGGAGGGAAGCGAGAGGGGACTGGGATGGTTAGCTCCCACAATACTCAGAACTCGCCTTGCGGACGCGGCTTCCAAATCACCCTGGGAAAGCTGTTTCCGCCTCATGCAGGTAGTGCTCAAGCGCAAAGTTGGCTTCGCATCCACAATCGGGGCAGATCGAGTAGACATAGCCGTTAATATTGCCGTCGCCATTATTGAGATCTGGGAAGAGGAGAATCCTGCATTTGCAATCATTGCAGGTGGCTGCGATATACCATTCGCCCGCAACAGGTTTGAGAGGCATCGGCGTGGCTTCCAGATAGGGTTACGGAAAAACATCATCTGGAGGCTACGTCGGAAGATCCCGACGCGAGCGCGGACGCGATAGGATTTGTCCTGTGCCGAGAGTGTACTCTTACTGCCTTAATTCACCAACGACTTCGGTGTTTTTATTTACGATCGGTCGGTTGACGCTGCGGATGGTCCGGTAGCGGACAGTCAACCCGCCGTACAATATTATCCTAGCCTGTAAAACGTTTCGTGAAGGAGCCGCAAAGCCATGGCTGCCCGCAAGCTCCGCATCCTTTACTCTGAGGACGATCCAGACAATCGCGAAATGATATGCCTAATCCTAGGTCACAAAGGGTTTGAAGTCGTCTGCCCAGAGGGCCCACAAGACGTTCTCAGAATGGCCAGAGAAGACCGATTCGACGCCTTTCTATTAGATAGCTGGATGCCCGGTATGTCAGGCGTTGAGCTTTGCGAACGAATCAGAGAGTTTGATTCTCACACGCCGATTATCTTCTATTCTGCTGCCGTGTTTCCAAGCGATAAAGATAGGGCGATTGCCGCCGGGGCGCAGGCTTACATAACAAAACCTTCCACCGTTAACGAGGTTGTTAACGGGTTACGTTTAGCGATCAGTCTCACAGCAGCGCGCCTGAATAGCATTTCCCTGGCCGGGGCATCGGATTAGTGACATAGGGACGCCATGTATGCACTCAGGCAGGATAGCCCTGTTTACCATCTTGTTGATGAATCTACTGGCCTGACCGTGTGCGGCCTCAAGGTTCAAAAGCTTAGAACTAAATTCAAAGCCGTCTTATCCAGCACACCAACCGAGCCGTTAGATAAAACCATCTGCAAGCATTGTGTCCGAATGTCAGAGCCTCAATCCCACTGATGTTCTCCAATCACTTTGGGAAATTCGAAACCAAACCGAGAATAAGGTGAAGCACCTTGGAAGGGGAGAGCGTGAAAGGTGTTGGTGCACTCGGCAGGGCTCGAACCTGCGACCTTCTGATCCGAAGTCAGACGCTCTATCCAACTGAGCTACGAGTGCGTGCCGGTTGAATGGTAAATGGTAAATGGTAAATGGTAAAGAGCTCGGATTTTGTGGTTTGAGCTTTGCACGTTGCTCGGAGAGATATTTTGTAAGACCAGTGCACCGGCCGCCGAGGAACTCAAGCAGAAACAAAGTACCAAGACCCAAGGTCCCCAAGTCCCAAGACCCAGGTTCAAGACCCAAGCCCTACTTATGCTGAAACTCTTTTCGGATAAACCGAAGGAGGTCGTTGATTTGGTTTGAGTCGAGTTTGCCTTTGAATGCCGGCATACCGTCTCCGCCTGTCACGATCTGATCGACGAAGTCCTGGTCTGAGTGTTTCAGCGCATGGCCTGACTTGAAGCTGGGAACCCTCAACCTCTTACCGTCAATCGTCACCGGCCCGCCATCGCCGTTGTCTCCGTGACATTTTGCGCAGTTCTCTTTGTAGATCGGCCGCGTCGATGCAAACTCATCGGGCGTGGAAGTTGCAGTCCCGCTGGGCTTCGTCCCAGCTGCCGGCGATGTACCGCTATTAGTATTCATGTATTTCGCACAGGCGATTGCAAAAACGGTCAACAGTATAGCAACAACGATCACCTTTACAGGTTTCATCCTGGCTTTCTCCGCGTCACGACTTGTTTTGTTGATTTAAGAGCAGCGCGAGTATAGCACGTGGCCTCAATAGCCTGGACTTTGGGCGCGCCGCTCGCTCGCCTCAAGTTGCAATCGGCGCGGATTAACAGGCAGAATAGCTCACGTAGAACGATTCTCAACCAGACGACGTCGCGTCAACCTTAATCAGAGGCAACAAAATGAGTACCGACAAAGAACAAGGCAGTGCTACACGCGGTTCCCTGCGTCTTGCGCCGAGTTGCGCGGAACTCGAAGAGCTCAAGGCGAAGCTGCCCCGACAGTTTGTCAATTTCCTCGACCGTCGGCCTGCGTACGAATGTCGATTTCATGATCTGGCGTATTGGATACGAACTCGATCCCATCCAGGAGATGACCGCAAGACTGAACCATACGGAAATGGGGAAATACATCGAACCATCGCAGTCGTTTCTTTCGATGACCAAGCGTTCAATGTATATCGATAAGGATAATCCGGAGCACGCGGAAGACCGGCTGCACATCGTACCCGGAAAATCCAAGTATCTTTTTGTCTACCCTTTCGTAAAGACCCGCGAATGGTATTCGCGCCCTGGTGAAGTTCGCCAGGAGATGATGGAGGAACACATCCGCATCGGTTCCAAATACAGATCCGTCAAGTTACACACGACTTACTCGTTTGGTCTGGACGATCAGGAATTCGTGGTCGCCTTTGAAACAGACAATCCGGCGGACTTTCTTGATCTGGTGCAGGAGTTGCGCGAAACCAAGGCGAGTTCCTACACCCTTCGAGATACACCGATGTTTACATGCCGGCAGCGAACTCTCGCTGAATGTCTGGAAGGTCTCGGCTGAAAAATTCCTGACAGAAGTAGCATAGCTTTACAGATAAACGGGGCGTCTCAGTCGAACAACCTACGATCCACGGAATCACATGAAACAACAGCAGCAGGAATTCGCGTTGTTTCGTGTAGTTTCGTGGATCGATTGTTTACACCGTGCGAACCGGCCACCGAAAAGAGATGGTAATCCTTCGATTCTGCGTTTCGCTTTTATCGATCCTCCTACTTTCCTCGTTCATCATTTCCCAGACGTATCACAGCATGCGTTACTTGATCATGTTGCCGTCGGCGTCAAATAGCGTGACGTCGCCAAATGGCGTTACCTGGTCCTTCACCTTCTCATAGTCTCCCACAATCACAATCGCCGCGCGATAGGTGTCGAAATATTTGGCGGACACGCGCTGAATATCAGCCGGTGTGAGCGATTCGATCTTTGGTCGAAAGTCGGTGATAAAGTCCTTCGACAAATCGTAGGTGTAGACCGTGTTGATTCGGCCGGCGAGGCCGGATTGACTCGCCAGCTCGACGGAAAAGTTGCCGGTGCTGAATTCCTTGGCGGCTTTCAACTCTTCATCACTCACCGGCAATACGCGCATTCGATCAAGCTCATAAAAGATCTCGAGGAGGGTAGGCCCAGTAACCTCGTTGCGCACAAAGGCGCCTGCTACAAACGATCCGGTCTTCAACTGAGTGTTCGACGAGCTGAAAGGCGAATAGGTGTAACCTTTCGACTCACGAATGTTCCGGGTCAAGCGAGAATAAAACGAGCCGCCATAAATTGTATTGGCGGTGCGTAGCGCGAAGTAATCCTTGTCTTTGCGCGGAATACTGACGTTGCCGATGTAGATTGCCGATTGAATAGAACCCGGTCGATTCACAAAATAAATCTGCCGCTTGTCACGGCTGGGGACGGGCGGATTCTCATCAGGCGGCGTGGTTGCGCTCTTCCAGGAACCAAACGCCTTCTCGACTTCGGCGAAAGTTTTGTCGGGTTCGATGTCGCCAACCACAATCAGGTGCGCGTTGTTGGGAATGTAATAACCTGAAACGAAGCTTTTCAAATCGGCTTGAGTCAACACGCTAATTGATTTCTCGTCCGGCACTACAAAGCTGTAGGGATGATTCCCAAAAACAGCTTTCTGGAAACGCTCATTTACCAGGAAGCTCGGATTCGCACGGCCAGCTCGTATCTGTTGGATAGTGTTTTCTTTGGCCAGCTTCAGTTCGTTTTCCGGGAATGATGGATGCTGAGCTACATCACTCATGAGATCGAACATTCGGGTCGAGAACTCGGATAAAGTGGAAGCAAAGATCGAAGTCGAATCGCTGTCGCTAGTCAGCGACAACGTCCCGCCAATCGATCGCAACTCTTCTTTAATTTGTTTGCTTGAGCGTGTATCGGTACCTTCATTCGCAACTGAGGACGCAATTTGCGATATGCCCGGATGATGTTGCATATCCGCGGCGGAGCCCGCGGCGCGGAACGTCAGAATAGTTGTCACTTTAGGCACATTTGCCAGGGGCGCCAGCACAACGGTCAGACCGTTGCTCAATTTCCTCTCCGTTATTTTTGGGAGATTCAGTGGTCTCGGTGCCCCTGGAGGTGGCGGTGTCTTCTGCTGTGCCGATAATGGCATGATCGCTGTCAAGGCGATCGCTGCCAACGCGGAAGCGTTGAATAGTCGGGTTCGTCTAATGCGTTTCATATTAGTTGGCTCCCTTCGGCTGGGCTTTGGTTTCCGGGACACGATCGATCACAGTGCGGTTTTCCGCGACGAGATATTTCTTCGCAGCGGCCTTGATTTGTTCAGCCGTGACCTTCTCAAACGGTGTAAGCAACGAGTTGATTTGATTCGGATCGTCACGAAACAGCGCCAGAGCGGAAAGCAAGTGAGCTTTTGGAAAAGTCGTTTCGAGTTGGTTGTAAAAGTTTGACCGAAAACGCACCTTGGCATCAGCAAGCTCTTTTTGAGTCACTCCCTTAGTAACGACCTCTGCCACTACGGTGTCCATTTCACGCAGCACTTCATCGGCGGTGTGTCCAGGTTTGTAAGTCGTGCGCGTAGTCATGATCATAGGGCCGCTGTAGTCAAACTCGTTGCCGAAGTAATTCAAGCCCCCTGTCAAGTCCAGGCTTATCTCTTTCTCTTTCACAAGTCTTTGATACCAACGAGAACTATCATCGCCTTGCAGGATCTGCACTAATAGTGCCATCGCCGGAAAATCAGGAGCGTTCTGTGCTGGAATGTGGTAGCCCGTTGCCAGCGCTGGAATATTCGCCAGCTTATCCGTCTGTGTCACTCGCTTTTCTTTTGTTTGCGCCGGCTCGGTTAAATCCGCTTTTGGGGGCGCGGCTTGTGCCGGTATGCCGGAGAAATGCTTTTCAACCATTTGCTTCAGTTCGTTAACGTCAACGTCTCCGACGATGGTGAGGACGGCATTATTTGGCGCATAGAACGTCTTGAAAAAGGTGCGAACGTCTTCAATCGTTGCGGCATTTACCTCCGCCAGATCTCCGTAGCCGTTGTGGGAGTTGTTCCAGTTTTGAAAGGCGTTTTCCCAAAGGTCGATCCACTCAAACAACTGGTAGGGCTGATTGAGAACATTTACGCGAATTTCCTCGCTAACGACATTCTGTTGGTTCTTCAGATTTTCTTCGCTGACATCGAGCGACCGCATACGATCTGATTCAAGCCAGAGGCCCATCTCTACCCTATTACTCGGCAGAGTCTCGTAGTAGTTGGTGTAATCAAAATCCGTGTGTCCATTCAGACTGCCGCCATTGGCTTCGACGTACTTGGCATGCTCAAATTTCTTCACATTAGCCGAGCCCTGGAACATCATATGCTCAAAGAGGTGAGCGAAGCCTGTGCGACCTTTTGGTTCGACGCGGAATCCCACATTGTAATAAACGGCGACCGTAACTACGGGCGCAACATGGTCTTCGGAGATCACAACACGCAAGCCATTTGGAAGTTTGTAATAGACGACGGGAACATTGACAGGTTTGGCGCTAATTGCTAAGGCCGTCAGGGCGATTGCCAGTAGACAACCCATCAGCCTCGGGCAAGACCTTCTGAGAGCATTCATAGTTAATCCACCTCATTTGAGTTAGAGTCTGTGTTTTTCGAGTTTTGGGACTGAGCTTATTAGAGCGACGCAGAGCCGGCTGCAAGACTGAAAGGCTCAGATCGAGGCAACCGCAAGCACGTTATTACGATTTACATACTAGCAAAGTTTCGGTGCGCAGAAGTGGGTTGACCTTCAGGTCTGATGTTCCACTACAATAAGCCACGAATAAATGGGAGGCTAATACGAAATTTCGTAAGTTATGGGGATGAAGCAGAGTGATTTAGAAATTAGAAATCAGTAGAATTTAGAAAAGCCACTTGGGAGAATCGTTTCAGACCCACTGACTAAAAACATCGCAATTCTAAATTCTAAATTCAGTTGGGGTTGAAGATGGCACGGCGAGTCGCGAGAAAGTTCTTGATAAAGGGTGAAGTGCAAGGAGTCGGGTATCGTTTCTTTGCTCAACGAGCCGCAGCCCGTCATCAGGTCACCGGATATGTGAAAAATCGGGATGATGGAAGTGTCGAGGCGTGGGCTGAAGGCCCGGCCGACAACGTTGAAGCGTTCAAACACGACCTGGCAACGGGTCCGCGATTCGCGAATGTTGTGCAAGTGGAAGAAGTAAATCTTGATCCAACCGGAGAGTTCTCGTCATTCAGAATCGAAAGATGAAATGGAATTTAGAATTTGGAATTTTAGAAATTAGAAATTAGAAATTAGAAATTAGGAATTAGAAATTAGAATTTGGAGTTTGGAATTGCGATGGTTTTAGTTGTCTGTCTGAAGCCGATTCTCCTAAGTTAGCTGGTCTTAAATTTCAATTTCTAAATTCTAATTTCTAAATTCTAATTTCTAAATCCTAATCCAGCAGCAACTGACAACTAAACAATCCATGGACAACCTTAAAAACTTAATTCGAGAAGTGCCGGATTTTCCTAAACCCGGCATTAATTTTTACGACATCACAACACTGCTCAAGGATCCTGATGGCTTGCGTCTCACGGTTGAGGCGTTGGCAGCGCAGTTTGAAGGAGTGAAGGTAGACAGCGTGGTCGGCGTCGAAGCGCGCGGTTTCATTTTCGCACCAGCCCTGGCCTACCATCTCGGCGCTGGCTTCGTGCCTGTGCGGAAGCCACGCAAGCTTCCAGCCGAGTGTGCCTCCATCTCTTACGATCTGGAATATGGGCAGGATACATTGGAGATTCATCGGGACGCGATCGGCACAAGCCATCGAGTGCTCATTGCCGACGACCTCCTGGCAACTGGTGGAACGGCGAAGGCAGTTGCTGAGCTTGTCGAGCAACTCGGAGGCAAAGTGCAGGGCCTGGTATTTGTTGTAGAGCTTGAATTCCTTGCGGGTCGGAAGAAGCTGGAAGGATACGATGTCAGATCCTTAATCAAGTACGCGACGTGACAGAATTTAGAATTTAGAATTTAGAAGAAGTTAGAATTTAGAATTTCTAAGCCACTTGCAAAACGCGGTATTAACGAAGCGGACAAGCGCTTTTGCGTGCTCATTTCCCAAATGGCTACTCCGCTGCGGAGTTTTGCAAGAGGCTCTATAAATTCTAAATTCTCAGGGCCATTGAATCACTTTTCTCTTCGTGGAACTTCCTTCCAGCGGTGCGGTTGACTGCGAGCGGAAATCTCCTGGTGCACTTACTCTTTGACCTTGTGGTTTCGAGGGCTTTGACATAAATGTCACCGCGGCTGGGCCGTTCGTCTCTACTGTAACTTCATTTGTGTTATTTACGGCCGTCCCGACAGCCTTTTGCCCGCGAGGGTGCTTCCGTGAGGAGCGCACGGGAGCGCTACTATGCTGTGACACTGCTTTCGCCCCGCGTTGCTTCCACTCGGAAGAATCGCTGGTCGAAGAGATAAGTGGCTGTGATTCATCAACAGGAGAGTTAACGGCTAGCGGTAAACCACCTTCACTCGACTCGCTGCGAGGGGTTTCCGCAGCCTTAGGTTCGCTTGAACTGCTCCCAGCAGATTCTAGCTGCTGAGACGTAACCAATGTGGATTGTCTCGCGGAGGATGGAGGTCGAGTGGTCTCAGTGCTTCCCACTCCGCTCATGATCGACTGAGGCCTGGCTTTGGTTGCTTTCAGTGCGGCAAGTGTCAGTGCGCTGAAAAGTAAGACGACAAGCACGCCGGCTACTGCCGCCTGCCTCCAACTAGAGCTTAACCTGTCGGCAAGTGCTGAGACGGGTGAGAATGGCACAGCGTCGATCTTGCTGAGATAGTCTTCCCACGCCGTACCTCGTTCAGTAGGGTCATATGGCCCGATCCTTCTTATGCCCTCTCCGAAATCCACTTCTTGAGTGTTCCACTCGGAGACGTAGAAGCTCTGCTCAGCACACTTCGTAGAAGTCGGAAGATCGGTCTCGCTCAGTTCCTGTTCGCACGGAATACTTTGTGCCGTAGGTTCTGGAGGCTGGATAGTTATCCTTTCCCGGAAGTCAATATCTTTGCTGTTCGTCGCGAGTTCCAGGAGGTTCAGCTCCACGGGGGCTGATTTCATGACCTCGATAGCTGACACCATATCGTCCTTATTTATTTGAGCGACCTTGAACTCCGCTTCTGATTCTGAAAGACGTGGTTTCGAGCCTTCAGGTTTGATGATGACTGGAACTGCTTCCAAAGGTTGACGGTCGGCAGTCCGCAGCAGTTCTTCGATATCAAGAAAACCGCGAGCGGCAGCCCACCTTTCCAACGATGTCCCGCTTCTGCTTTGGACGTGAATGTCGGCGCCTCGACCGATCAATTCACGGATGATTTCCTGATGGCCGAAAAACACTGCGAAAGTTAAGGCGGCGAATCCATCACTCCTGATTCTATTGATGGAAGCGCCCCGATCCATTAACAGCTGAACAACTGCTAGATGCCCCTGGGCCGCAGCGCCCATTAAAGGCGTGGTCCCTACTTCAGTTGCAGCGTTAACATCTGCTCCCTGGGCAATTAACGCTTCAGCTGTCGCTAAGTTTCCCGTCTGCGCTGCTCGGATGAGTAAACTATTCCTTGAGTCAGGTCTACCCCCGCCTGTTTTAGTTTGCCATTTAACTGCCGCTACCATATGGACTCCTTGATACATTCACGGTAAAACGGTGA
>WNFZ01001890.1_pt1 | contig 24698 bp, 19 predicted proteins | sample 5400081 | NCBI WGS metagenome assembly WNFZ01 (sample SAMN13153365, study PRJNA577476) | soil metagenome | isolation source: 80 cm soil or saprolite under grassland replicate 1 | place: USA:California | collected 2016-06-15
CTGTGATGACGCCCGACGGGCGCTATGTGGCCTTCGACAGCACGGCCACTAACCTTGTGCCGGGTGATCCCAACCGGATTCCGGACGTGTTTATCCGCGATCTGCAGACCGGCGTCACGAGGCTGGCCAGCACTGGCTTGCTTCCAAACAGTTTTTATTTTTCACGAACCAGTTCAGAATCGCCGCAAATAACGCCGGATGGCCGCTACGTAGCCTTTTTGAGCAAGGGAGTTACTAATGGATCGGTCTCGGTTGGTGATATCTACGTCCGTGATCTGGTGGGGCAAACGACCGTTTGGGCGAGTACCAACGCTCTTCCGGTCGTGAAATTCGTAACCGGCGCCTCATACTCTTACGCCATTTCCTACAACCAGACCATCAGCGCCGATGGCAGATTTGTAGCTTATGAAGCCAGCCCGAGCCCCTACCTATCCAGCCGGGTCATTCTCCGTTACAGCCTGCAAACCGGCGCCACCGACATCGTGACCACCAACGCCGCTGGAATAATCCGTGGTTCCGAATCGTTCGATCACAGCCTGGTCATGACTCCCGATGGACGGTTCATCGCCTTTGTGGGCAACACGAACGTTTCCGGCGCGGCGACGTGCGTTTATCTCTGGGACGCGCAGACCGGCACGGCCGCCCTCATTCTTTGCACGCCGGGGACCACGTGTACCTGCGCGACATGCAAACCGGCGTCACCCGGTTGCTGGATGCGGGTGTGGACGGCGTTGGGTCGGGCGTCAGCCCGGGAACTATTCCTTCACTCAGCGATGACGGCCGCTTTGTCGCATTCGAAAGTCCCGACGGCAACCTCGTACCTAACGACAATAACCGCGCCAACGACGTGTTTGTGCGTGATCTGACGCCCGATACCGTCGAATTGATTTCCAGCAGGAATCCGAATTTACCCTCGCGGACTCCGGCCGGGCCCAGCATTCTCTCAACCTTGTCGGTGAGCGCCAACGGCCGTAACGTCGCATTTGCCAGTGAGGCGGACAATCTGGTGGCCAACGACACCAACGGATGCCGCGACGTGTTTGTGCGCGATCTTCTAACCGGCACAAACATCCTGGTGAGTGTCGCTACCAACGGCGTCATGGCCGGAGACGGGGTCTCGACCGATTCAGCCATCAGCGCCGACGGTCGATACGTGGCTTTTACCAGCAGCGCCGACAACCTGGTGGCTGGGGACACCAACAAGACCCAGGATGTATTTGTCCGCGATTTGCAGGCGGGAACGACCACGCTCGTCAGCGTCAGCACCAACGGGATCGACCCTGGAGACGGCCCTTCCTCCTCGCCCGTCATCAGCGCCGACGGCAAATTTGTTTTGTTTCGCAGCAGGGCGCGAACTCTCGCCGCCGGCTCGTTTAGCGGATCTACCGAAAACCTCTTCTGGCGGGACTTGCAATCGGGCACTACTTACGCCCTTTCTACGGCCGGGGTATCGCCCGCCGCCATGACTCCTGATGGCCGCTTTGTCGCATTTGGAGCATCTTCCGTTTCCGGATTATATGTCTGGGACGCGCAGACAGGCACGACCCTTTCCACCAATGCCACATCCGGCGCAATCACGAGCGTCGCGATCAGTCCCGACGGGACACGGCTGGTTTACTCGTCAGGCAGCCCGGCGATGCTATACGCTTTAGACCGGTCGGCGAACACAAACTGGGTGGTCGGCCCTCTTGCTTCCATCTTCCACACCGGGTTGCGATTCAGTGGTGACGGGCGGTTTATGGCATACTCCACGCCAGCAGCTCAGGTCAGCGGGGATGTGAACGGCATTACTGACGTTTATCTCTACGACTTTCAGAATGGAACCAATATTCTCATCAGCAAAAGCTTCGCATCGCTCGGCGGCGCCAACGACGCCTCGGATTCGGCCTGCATTAGCCCGGACGGCCGTTTTGTTGCATATCGCAGTTTCGCGAGCGACATCGTCCCTGGTGACAGCAACGGCGCTGCGGACATTTTCTTATACGATCGTTGGAGCGGCACGACGACTCTTGTCAGCATCAATGCCGCTGGCATTTCAACGGCCGATAACCGGTCTCTCGCCCCCATTTTCAGCTCCGACGGACAAACGCTTCTGTTCCAAAGCTGGGCTTGTGATATGATTGGCTTTGACCTCAACCATAGCAGCGATCTGTTCGCTCTCAACTTGTCCATCTCACCTGTAATCGATTCCGATGGTGACGGCATGGATGACGCGTGGGAGATCCAACATTTTGCAACCCTGGACCGAGACGGGAGTGGGGATTTCGACAGCGACGGCGCGTCCGACCTTTTTGAATTCATCACCGGCACCGACCCGAAGGACCCGTCGTCTCTTTTTCGTGGCCAGATAATTCTTCCTTCAACCGGTTCGACAATCTCATGGCCCGCCATGCCCGGAAAGGCTTACCGCGTCGAGTTTAAGAACAGTCTGGACGACGCCGACTGGCAGATTCTCGATGGTAATATCGGCCTTATCGGGCCTCTAGGTTTTGTCAGCGACCCCATGCCGCTCGTCGGCCAACGGTTCTATCGTGTCGTATCCTTTTAACTCATCCGCATTGGCATGATGACGTAAAGGAACGGCCCGTTGATTTTCACGACTCCCGGGCTGAGTTCATCGGTTAATTCCAGAAAAACCTCGTCATTCTCCAGTGCTTTGAGAGGGTCCATCAAATAGCCGGGATTAAACGCTATGGCCAGGTCTTTTCCTTTGTAATTTATGGCGATGCTTTCGCGGGCTTCCCCCACTTCCGGGGTGTTGGCCGTAATCGTCAGGTTGTTCTTATTGAACGCCAACTTGACCGAGTTCGATTTCTCGCTGGTCATGATTTCCGCGCGCCGCAACGCCTGCAGCAGTTCTTCCCTCGCCAGCGTCACGCGCTCCGCCGATTCGCCCGGTATAACCTGCTTGTAATTAGGGTAATTCCCCTCGACCAGCTTCGTAATCACGATGACCGAGTAACCATTCTCGTCCCTGAGATTGAATAACGCCTGGTTTTCCGTGAAATTTATTTCCACCTCTCCCTTGGACTGCAAAAGGCGGTTTAACTCGTTGATCGCCTTGGTGGGAACAATAAACTCAGCCTCACTGTCCGGACTTACATCCGCTTCTTCATCCGTGAGCGCCAACCTCCTCCCATCAGTCGCCACCATGGTTATCTTATGATCTTTCAAACTCATAAAAATCCCATTCAGCACGTATCTGGTTTCATCTGTCGATACGGCGAATGACGTTTTCCTGAGCATCCCTTTGATCTTCTCTTGGGGAAGAATAATTTTCTTTTTTTCGCTGAATTTTTGCAAAGGCGGAAACTCATCAGCTGCCAGTCCATTCAATTTGTAGAACGAGGCGCCTGATCTGATTTTACACGCGTTCTTTTCGTCCACTTCAAATTCAATCTCGGTTGCTCCCAACTCTCGCACGATGCCGAAGAGCTTTTTTACCGGGACAGTGCACGCACCCGTTTTCTTGATGTCCGCCTCAACAGCACATGAAACCGTCACGTCGAGATCCGTCGCGGTCAGTTCCAGTTTCTTCTCTTCTCCCCGAAGCAACACATTGGAAAGAATCGGAAGCGTGGTACGCGAACTGACGATGTTCTGAACGGCTTGCAAACCGTTTATCAGTTGTTCTTTGGCGATGGCAAATTTCATCGAGTCCTTACTATTGCTGTTCTCTGTAGAAAGAAAAGCATTCTTATTAAGGGTTGTGAATAAGGGAAACAACAGGCGCTGTCAAGGATGGCTCAAATACTTACAGAGGAAAGATAAGGGCTGGTCGAAGGAGTGTTTGAGGGGAGAAAGTGAAAAGAAAACAGAAAGCGAAGGAAGCAGACCTTTATTAACAGGAAGCAGACGGGAAATTGGAAGCTTCTGATCAGATTAGTGACAGGCGAGAGAAATCCACCAAGAGCGTCGGATGCGGCGAGCAAGGGCTAAGCGATTGTCAGGGCTGGAAGAGGAGAAACGGCAGCGGTGGGCCAATGCAATTTTAAAGAGGGACCAAGGCAGAGGAAGAAATTATTTCTTCTTTTCTTCGGCGGTATTGCACTTTTCGCAGATTTTGTGTTCCTTGACCGCTTCTTTGCAGCAGGGATGGGAACATTCTTTACCCTGAGCTATTGCTTTGTCGCAGCAGGTGGCTTCCTTCTGGCATTTTTCGCACAGCTTATGCTCCTTATGCGCTTTGACACAACACTCGTGGTCGCATTCCTTTCCTTTGGCTTTCGCTTTGACGCAACAACTCTGACTAGCCAGGGCGGTGCCCGGTCCGACCATAAGAGCAAGAGCAAACGCCAATCCCGTAAAAATTTTTATGATCTTCATGCGGTTTCTTTCTAAATAATCCAAGATATGCTTTATCAGTTCCCGACCTGAAGTCTCCGCTGGACGCCGTCCAGGCAGACTGTCGTGGAGTTGGTGAAAGGGATAATATCATAATGGCTCCAGCATGTCGATACCCTGAACTGTGCGCCCGGGTTTACTGATTTTCGGGAACACTTGGCCAGACTGACTCAAATGGATGGCGTGCGTCAGACCGTAGGGCGCATAGGGCGTTCGACGCACCCTTCGTTGCCAGAATGTCTCCCTGATGAGCAATGCCGACTTTCCGGTGCTTGCGAACTACAACGACCAATTCCCTGGCAAACCTTGTCGGAAAGGGAACGCGAAGGAGTTTTTGTCTCTGGTTGTAAAGTGCCAAGGCGCGGATAGGCACGAAGCTGATCCCCATGCCGAGCGAAACCGCCAGCCAGTGACGTCTGAGGAACGCGCCTTGGCCGAAGAAGCCAAACAAGGGTGTCCGACAGAATCTATCGGCAATGATGGATTGCTGGAGAAGGAGTCAAGCGCTCCACTGGCTCAGAACGCAGGCAGCAGCACAGGCGGCGGTGCGCAGAAGTGCTAGCGCACGGCGACAGGACTGGCTGGAGCGATTGCACCGTAGCATTCCCCAGACGGGACGGGCGTAGGAGAGGCATGATGTTCCTTTGCGGCTTAATCGGCGAAGAATTCTGTCTTGCGCCCATCGGACCCAGATGGGAAACCTTGTTCTTCCATTTTGACGCGCTCGCAGGCATTCTCGCCTCGTTCGAGATGCCTTGGACCACTGAACAAGTTCTCGCGCTCGCCCCCGACGCGTCGTCGACCAAGGCGGGGAAGGAACCCGCTCTGCTGTTGCCGCGATTGGCCTGGAAGAATTCGACGAAGAACGCGCGAACAAGGCGCTGCCTCTGTTGGCAAAGTTGCTCGGTCTCAAGATATGAATGGAAGTCTTTTTCAGACAGGATTACCGGGATTCACGGGAATTCTTTCGGCAAAGCAACGCCTGTGTGAACTTCGTGAAAAATCCTGTTCATCCCGGTAATCCTGTCAAAAAACCATGCCCACAAATCCTGAATCAGTGCCGGCGAGGTCGTGGCACGGGCGTCCCGCCCGTGAGTTTCTCGCTGAGACATCGTTGAAACGTTTTGAAACGCACGGGCGGGAGGCCCGTGCCACTACAGCGTCCGAAAAATTTGTGCGACTTGTTTCGGTATGGCGAGAACGATATCTTTCCGTATGCGTCTGCTTGTGATTGGCGCCGACGCTTTCGATATTGACCAGTCCTTTCGCAGGAATACATTCGCCCGAGTAAATGGCAACGTTTCAATGAGAGGGAAAAGGTTATGAAAGAAATCAGCAAATCTATTGTTTCGGTTGCAATGGTGTGCGGCATCAGCGCGTTCGGCATTCCCGGAAGAGCGGCCGCCGCGGCGAGCAAAACCTCATGGAAAATTACCGGCGAGCTCGAGGAGGCTTGTTCCTGCCGTCCGGCCTGCCCGTGCTGGTTTAAATCTCTCCCTTCGCGCATGACCTGCGACGGGGCGCAAATCATCTTCATCACCAAGGGCCGTTACGGCAATGTTCCGCTGGAAGGGCTGGCTGTAGCCTCGTTCGTCCAAAGCCCCGAGCACCAGAGCATGTTCGAGTCATTCGGCAAGTGGAATTTCGATTACGTTTATCTTGACGAAAAGGCCAATGAACAGCAACGCGAGGCGTTGAAGGAACTGGCGCTTCATTTCTTCCCGCCGGCCGCCAAGGCGCGCGAGTATCGCTATGTGCCGATCACCCGCCAGATCGAAGGCGACGAACACATCACGACGGTCGGCAAGTACGGCGTCTGCGCCGGTCATCTGATTGAGGGCGGATATAACGGCGCGCCCAAGGTCATCAACCCGCCTCTGGCCGATCCAACCCATAAACAATTCCTGCAAGGGCAAACGACGAAGCTGACGTACACCGATGCGGGCCAGGATTGGAGATACGAGAACTCGAATTACATGCGCAACAAATTCGACGTGGATAACAAACAATACGAGAAGCACGAAGCGGGGATGGCCAGGAAAATGAGCCGGATGAAATCAGAAAAGTAGGCCCGGGCAAAGGCCGACCGCGATACTGGAGACCAACATGTCCCTCCGGCCAGGCCAACGCTCGTGATGATTCACATTTTCATTTCTTGGAGGCTTTCGCCTGTGGGAGGAAGCGTGTGCGCGGAAGAATTTCACTCGTGCAAGGGCGCGACCTGACAAACGCAAGCGAACTCAGTTCACGCGCGCGAAGGCGCCGGGAGCGGCAAGTATGAAAGCCACGATCAAACCACTGACGAACCGGAGGGCATGGAAAGCGCTAGCATCCCACTCCAAGAGGACCAATGAAGCGCATCTTCGAAAATTCTTTGCCGCTGACCCCAGGCGCGGCGTGCGCATGACCGCCGAAGCGGCGGGCCTTCTTCTTGATTACTCGAAAAACCGAATTACCGATGAAACTCTCAAGTTGTTGTTTGAACTGGCGGAGGAATCCGGCTTGCGGGCGGCGATCGATGCGATGTTCCGAGGTGACAGGATCAACCTCACGGAAAACCGCGCCGTGCTGCACGTAGCCCTGCGCGCGCCCAAAGAAACCTCCTTCGCCGTGGACGGCAAAAACGTCGTTCCTGAAGTCCACGCCGTACTCGACAAGATGGAGGACTTCTCCAATCGCGTCCGTAACGGCGCGTGGACGGGTCACACCGGCAAACGCATTCGCAATGTCGTCAACATCGGCATCGGCGGCTCCGACCTTGGCCCCGTGATGGCCTACGAAGCGCTCAAATATTACAGCGACCGCGCGATGACGTTCCGGTTCGTTTCCAACGTGGACGGCGCCGATTTTGTTGAAGCCACCCGCGACCTCGATCCGGGTGAAACGCTTTTCATCGTCTCTTCAAAAACCTTCACGACGCTGGAGACGATGACCAACGCCCAAAGCGCGCGCGACTGGTTGCTCGAGGGACTCGGCGGTGATGCGAAAGCGGTGGCAAAACATTTCGTGGCGGTCTCGACCAATGCGGAGAAAGTGTCCGCCTTCGGTATCGATACGGCCAACATGTTTGGATTCTGGGACTGGGTGGGCGGCCGTTACTCAATGGACTCGGCCATTGGGCTCTCGACGATGCTGGCCATCGGACCGGAAAACTTCCACGCGTTACTGAAGGGATTTCATGAGATGGATGAGCATTTCCGCACGGCGCCTTTCGAGAAAAACCTGCCGGTGCTCATGGGTCTCCTTTCGATTTGGAACAACAACTTTCTTGGCGCTCACACCGTGGCGGTTTTGCCTTACGAGCAGTACTTGAAACGATTCCCTGCCTACCTGCAGCAGTTGACGATGGAGAGCAACGGCAAACAGGTCACGCTCGACGGGAAGAAAGTGGATTACCAGACCGGTCCGATTTACTGGGGTGAACCCGGCACCAACAGCCAGCACTCCTTCTACCAGTTGATCCATCAGGGCACGCGGTTGATCCCGTGCGACTTCATCGCGTTCGCGCACGCGCTCACACCCCTGGGACCTCACCATGACATACTCCTGGCGAACGTCTTTGCACAAGCCGAGGCATTGGCGTTCGGCAAGACGGCAGCGGAAGTCAAAGCTGAAGGAACGCCCGACTGGCTGCTGCCGCACCGTGTCTTCGAAGGCAACCGCCCCTCGAACACGATCCTCGCCGAGCGGCTGACTCCAGAAGTTCTCGGCAACCTCGTCGCGCTTTATGAGCACAGTGTCTTCACGCAGGGTGTGATCTGGCACATTGATTCCTTTGACCAGTGGGGCGTCGAGTTGGGCAAAGTGCTCGCCCAGCGCATCATTCCCGAACTTGAGAGCAAGGCCCTGCCTGAACTGAAGCACGACAGCTCGACGAACAACCTCATCCGCCGCTACCGGAAACTGAAAGAGATGCCCCGAGAACGCTCGTCGGCATTTTGAGAAAGCCCGTCCTTCGCAAGCAAGCAGGCTTTTGATTATCTTTGCCTGAGATGACGTGAGCAGCGCACCAACCGAACTGAAAGGAAAACTATGAAACGAACAGCATCCGCAGTCTGGCAGGGCAATCTCAAGGACGGCAAAGGAACCGTTTCTACGGAAAGTGGAGTCCTCTCGCAGGCGCCATACTCGTTCAGCACGCGCTTCGAGAACGCGCGAGGCACGAACCCGGAAGAACTCGTCGCGGCGGCACACGCCGGTTGCTTTTCGATGGCACTGTCCGCTGAATTGGGAAAAGCGGGTATCACCCCCGAATCAATCCGCACCAGCGCAAACCTTACCATGGAGCGACTCGACGCAGGTTGGACGATCACCGCGATCCATCTTGATGTGAACGCTCGCATTCCTGGAGGCGACAAGGCCAGGTTTGAAGCGGCTGCAAACTCTGCGAAGGCGGGATGTCCCATCTCGCGGCTGCTCAACACGAAGATCACGATGGAAACCCGGTTGGAAGGGTGAGGACCTGGTCCGGTCTTTCAAATCGTCCGGCTGGCGGTCGCCGCCTGAACACGCGGCAGTTTCGCAGGGCGGGTTCATGCATTTCGAGAATCAGGCTGCGCATCCTCTCACCGGACGGCGTGAGCGAATGCTCTGTTTTGTCCCGAAATCGCGGAGCTGCAAAACGCGGTCCATGACACGCTCAACTTGCGGCCAACGACGTACTCCGGGATGCTAATCAGGCCGCTTGGGTTTCTCTTGCTCTTCGGCCTTTTTCTCCTTTTTCTTCTTTGCGCCCCGTTCGTTTGCGGCCGGTTTCTCCGGTGTCTTCCCTTTCTCGATCTGCTTGCCGCTGGGCGCCTGCGCGGGCTGCCGGGTCTCAGGTTTGCCCTTTACAGGTTCCAGCTCGTGCTGCCTTTCGTGACCCAGAGTTCTCTCTGCTCCGGGCCGTTCGGGCCCCACAGATGATTTCGTCTCACCAGTCCCGCGGACTTCGTTCTTTTTCGCGGGCGTCTGCGACTGCCTTGTTGCGGCAGGCGGTTGACCTGTCTCACGCGGGCGAACTGCCGGCATTGCTTCCGGATGAGTCCTGGGCGCGGGGGCCGCGGGAGCGGTATCGATTCTGGTCTTCTCTCCGTTGATCTCAGGCCTTCTTTCGTGGCGGGCGGGAGTTTCCACTCCGGGCCGTTCGGGTTTCGGGGAGGACTCCCGGGCACCAACTCCGCGGACTTCGTTTCTCCTCGCTGGCGGTTGCGATTGCGACGGCGCCGCCGCCGGTTGTTCGACTTGACCTGTTCCGCGAGGAGCAATCGTTCCGGGTGGGGCAGACTCGGTGCGCGCCGTTGGCTGGACCTTTTTCTCAGCGGACGATGGGACGTTCCGTGATCTGACGACCACCGCCGTTTCCTCGCGGCGACGCAGTTCGTGAACCGGGACAGCCTCGATTTTTCGCCCGCTTTTCCGTTCGATGATCTCCGGCCGCGGTCCTTCGGCGATCACCCGCTTGTTGACCACCTGAACCTTTGTGATGTTGACCGTCTGCTTGACGATCGTGGTGTTATTAACGATCACCGTGGTGTGGCGCACAGGCTCCAGGAGCCGCTGCTCGCTCACAAAGACAAATGCGTGCGGCGCAAACGCCGTCTCGCGGACCTCCAAAACTCCGCCCGCAACAATTCTCGCTGAGGGTGGCAACGGCGCCCAGCCAACATATCCGGCTCCCTGCCGCCATGAAACCCAGGCGGGCGCCCATTGCGTGTGCGGCACCCAAATCCAGCCAAATCCCACGCTCCAATCCCAACGTCCGTAATGATACGTGGCCCAACCCCAGGGCTCGTCGCTCGCCCAATACCAGCCGGCGTCGGTCCGCTGCCAGTGACCTTCACAGTAAGGGCGCCATCCGACGTCCACTCGGCTCGGCCTCCAACAGCGTCCGTAGGATCCGACGACGACCCAAGTACCGTACGGGTTCAGCGGTTCATAAAAGTCGCTTTCGGCACGGATCACCACGACGGGAGCCTCGGCCGGCGCCACCACCACCGGGGGCGGCGCGGGCGTCACAACGACAGGAGGCGCGGGCGTCACAATGACGGGCGGCGGCTCGGGCGGCGGTGCATAGACTGTGCGCGGGTGCCGGTGTTCGACGTAGGTCGTGCATCCCATCAGCGCCGCTGCCAACACGCCACACAAGACGAACCTGACATTGCCAAATGAGCGTTTTGCTTTCTTCATGGAGAGCTCCCGTTTTTTGTTAAGTTGGTTCACGGCCACGGTATGAGACGCAGCCTCGCCGGTTTCATTCAGACGCGCGGCGTAGCTCTTGATGTTCAACGAGGTGCGCGCCGCAACATTCGTTCGCCATGTTCGATGTTCGAAGTTCAATGTTCGATTCCAGTTGGCTCCGGCTGCGCCGGGCTGAAGTCATCGCGCCCTGCCGGATGATTTGCGCAAGAAAACAATTCTCTGCAATTGTATTACAGGGTCAAATTATTCCAAACGGAAATCAAAGAAAAAACCGTTCGCGGATTCGAAAGATATGCAGGTGAGAGGGATGACGCCGCACCCGCGCGCGACGCCGACGGGAGTGGCATCCTGACTAATCCGTCGTGACTGTGCCACGCAGGCGTTTCATTTCACCGTGGCGCGCCTTGTCAGCGAGCATGCGCTCCTTCCCGCGGCGGGATCGTTTCCGTTTCTGGCGGCGGATTTTCTCGATATGCGACCGTTCGGCCTCCACATAACCCTTTTGCATCCGCTCGATCTTGTCCAACAACAGCCGCCGTGCCAGGAACCGATTCAGCGCCTGATGCCGCGTCGCCTGGCATTTCACCCGCAACCCCGTCGGCCGATGCAGCAGCATGACGCAGGAGGAACTCTTGTTGACCTTCTGCCCGCCCGCGCCGCCCGAGCGGACGAACGTCTCCAAAATCTCGCCCGCGCGCACGCCGAGCGTAACCATTCGCCGGTCAAGTTGCGCCAGCTTGTCCGGTGAAACAGGAAACGCGCTCATGCCGCCAGCTTAAACTCCTTTCGCGGCATGTCACATGAATCCGGCCATCACTGCTTGACGACGCGGGTGACAGGGGCCCATTCCTGTTCCAACTGCTTGATGGCCTGTTCCCCGTTGCCTCCCTTTTCCTCTGCGGCCCTTGCCTGTCCGATCATGAGGGACGCGACAACGACTGACAACATGACGCGAACAATTCGTTTCATAGATGATACCTGTGGGGTTTGATTTGGGAAGTCGGAATGAGCTGCTTCTATGCCTCGGTTCCTATGAAAGTCAATGGGAAAACCGCAGCGTTGTGGGAACGGACCGGGAGGGCGTGCCCCAGTCGCCCTCCCGATTGCGGCATCCTATTGCGAAAGTTTACGGCCGGCGCGTTGAGCCAGCTCGCGCACTTTGGTGACCAGCGCGTCCTGTGCGGTTGGCGCAAAGAACCCCGCGGTCGCGTTGTAGAGGCCGCGGCATTCGTAACCGCCTTCCTGGAGCACGCGGGCGGAAGGGAAGTATCCAAAAACGTCGTTGCAATAGGCGGCCGTCCAGAGTTGAAGCGGTCCGATAGCCTGTTCCACCAACGGCACATAGTCCACGACCACCTCTCCGGACAAAGCCACGAGAGACAGGTCGCCGCCGAACTGCCAGACGGCCACCGGGGCGTCGTAAGACGCCGCGAGTTTTTCACCGCGCTCCAGCCTGGCCAGCATGGCTTTGGCGTTGCCGCTTTGCCACGACGGGCCATTGGTCATCTGCATCAGGTCCGCCCGGGAAAACGGCTGCAAAGGGAGTCTGGCTCGATCGAACACACAAGTCAGCGGACCGCCCACCGACCGCAACGGAACATCCAATATCCGGCAGACCTCCTGGCCCAGTGTCGCGCCGTGCTCCCGCGCGTTTGCCATCGTGCCGCGTGGATACGGGTTAGCATCGCCGCCACACCCGATCATGAACATGGCCTGCGTTCCCGGATGCCGCTCTTGAATGTAAGCCTGAGCGAAACCGGCGTAGTCGCCGCACAGGTTGTAATTGGTTTGGGTCAAGGTGGTGTTGTGACAGGCATAACCGAAAAGGACCGCGCGCAATTTGCCGTCGTCGGAATCGACCCGCAGCACGGGTACACTGCGGTCCACCAACCCGCGCGGGTTCACGCCGAGAATAACGCCTCGCGGAGTGAACTCGCGCCGGTTCATGACAAAGTGCGTCACGCCCGAGCCCCAGGAAAGCCGGGCCGGCTCAAGCCGCGCCAACGCCCGCGCGGCCACTTCGGCCAGTTTGTCCTGCAGGCTGTGGGTATAGGCGACGAGGTTCCGGGCATCCTCCGGCGTCACGCCCGACTCGGAACGTTCTTCCAGGCTCAGCAGGGGAGCGGAGTGGGTATGCGATGAACTCAATAGAATACGGCTCCGCCCAATCTTTGTTTTTTCCTCAATGCGTTCGCAAACGGGTTCGGCAACCGCCCGTGACAGGCCGATCAGATCGGTGGTCACAAGAACCGCGCGATGACCTTGCCGATCTTCCAGCGCCAGGGCCTTGGCGCAGATGTCCTGTTCCACTTTCTCGAAAGGTTTCGTTCGTGAGGCGTAGCCGGCCATCGGCAGCGGTTTTTCCGGGGTGATCCTGACCGTGGCGAGGCCGACCTTCCACTCGATCTCAGCCGCGTCCACCGCAAGCACGGCGTGGAACACAAGCAAAGATCCGGCGAGGGCAGGGAGAGATTTCATCGTCGGTTCAACTGACTGGCAATAACGAGACGCGCTCCCCCTGCTCGTTGCGGGTGATTCCTTGCGCGCGGGGGTCCAGCGTCAGACTGCCATCCACCAGGAAGGCGTAGCGATGATGTCCGTGGGGCAGTTCCACCAGGAGCAACCATGCCCCGTCGGGCATCCGTTTCATCGAATGAGAGGCCGGATTCCAGTGGTTGAAGTCTCCAACCAGGCTGACGGATTGAGCCTGGGGCGCGTTGCAGATGAAATTGACACCGCGCAAGGTTTTTCTGACGACGAAGGAACTCATGGTGATTTGCGTAACTGGCTGAATTGCGATTTTGCCCTTCCGCTCAATCGGATTGTGCGATCCATGTGTGGAACCCGGCCGACGACGCTGTCAACCCAACAGGCTCTTAAGAATGATCATCGCTGTTCGGCGAACCTGTTCCGATTGGGCGTCGAGAACCTGGTATTGCGCGGGCCAACCGGCCTTGGGCTGGTTGCGTTCGCGCCAGAGTGATCTGAGGACGCGCTCCGTTCGCTCCACCTGCTGCAGGGCCGAGGCGAAGGATTCGCGTCCTTCGGGCAGGTCGGAAATATTGCCGACGAAAAAGCGGCTGATGTGTTGGTGGGTGAACACGGCATGCAACAACATGACCACGGTCTGCTCGTAGGCATACCAACGGTGCCGCAGCACCTCGCGCAAAAAGCCGTGCCGGAGGGCGAAGAACTCGGAACGGGGCCGCTCGGTGTACTGGCGGATTTCCTGCGCTTCTGCCGGAAACCAGTTGTAGAGCAGGCCAAAGGTTCCATAGGTGTCAATCAGTTGCTTCGAGTTGTTGTGATCGGTCGCAATCTCGCCGACGCAAAAGTCCTGCTTGAGCTCGAGGCAGATTTCCGGCAGGTCGTGCAACCGGCCCAGCACTTCCTTGCCGACCGCGGTGCCGTAATTGAAGTCGCCGGGAATCAGCCAATAGACATCCTCCGGTCCGCCTTTTTCAAAAGCCTTCCCCAATCCCGAGTACCACATCTGGCAGGTGTCCACACACCACTCGTCCAGAATATCGGAATGCCGGGCGACGGTGTTTTTCCTGAAATTGAGGAAGGCATCGTCTCCTTCCATGGCAAGGTGTGTCTTGCGATCGACGACTGTGATGGGGCGCGCGTAGGTGTCCTTGTCCGCGTCGAGGCGCGCGATCAACCGGTAAAGCTCCTCCAGATCGGAGTAATGGCCCGGTTGCCGGAAGGGATAAATGACGACGGGATGAATTTTGGACTGCCGCGCCCTTCGGGATGCCGCGGGGGACGCCCCCGATTGAGTTCCTTCGGTGCTGGTCGCATTGTTTTTCATAGGCTGACAACTGTTCGAGCGGATCGAGTTTCAAGCGCCTTTACGCGGACCGCCGGGACTCTCATCGCACGAACGCAGTCTCGGGTGCCTGGGAACATCATAACGATTAGCCGACCCGGCCGATATCCACAACCTTCAAATTTCCCATTTGGGGGGAGGTCAATGGAATGTCCGCTCGTTGCACCCCCCCATTCGCGTTCCTGCTTTCTCCATCGAGGAGCGTCTGAGGCAATTTCTTAACCGGCAACGAAGGCGCGCTCGTGCTCAAGAACCGGGAATGGGAAATCATCCCGAGCCGAAGAAAAAAGTCTGGAATCCACCTTGCGATCAGCGGGCGGTCAGCGCCTGCCGCAAGGTGCCCAGCAATTCCTCCGTCGTGTACGGCTTGGTCAAGAAGGCCTGCAGGTTCAGGTTATCGACCTCGGCAAGCCTGGCCTGGGAAGCCAGGCCGCTGACGGCGATGACCTTCGCCTCGGGATCGAGCTGTCGCAGTGCCCGGATCAGGGCCGGCCCGTCCATGATGGGCATCATCAAATCGGTGAGCACCAGGTTGATTCTCCCTTTGCGCCGCCGAAAGAGGGTAACGGCTTCCGCTCCATCGGTCGCCGTCAATACCCGGTAATTGAATGATTCCAACAACTCCTTGGTGATTTCCAGAAGCGCCTGCTCGTCATCGACCAGGAGGATCAGTTCGCCCTGTCCCACCGGAGGAGCGGAGCGTTTGCGTCGCGCTATTTCGGTTTCGGTTGAAGCCGCGGCCGGGAGGTAAATTTTGAATGTTGTTCCCCGGCCGACTTGACTGAACACTTCCAGGAATCCGCCGTGGTTCTTGACGATGCTCCTGACCGTGGAGAGCCCCAAACCGGTCCCTTTCCCGGTTTCTTTGGTCGTGAAAAACGGTTCAAACATCTTGTCCAACAAGTCCGGCGGTATGCCGCTGCCGGTGTCCGAAACGGCCAGGACAACGAACGGGCCGCAGAGCGGCAGCTCCTGCATCGGCGTGCGTTTTTCCTTCAGAACAATATTCTCCGCTTCAATCGTCAGAGTGCCGCCCTCCGGCATCGCATCACGCGCGTTGACGCACAGATTGAGCAACACCTGATGCAGTTGGGTGGCATCGCCCATGATCGGACGAAGCTCCTGCGCGGTTCCGATTTTGATGTGGATCGAACGGGGAAAGGTGTCTTCGGCCAGCCTGACCAATTCGCTCACCAGGTGGTTGACCTGAAGCAGTACGGGTTCACCCGAAACACCGCGGGCAAAGGAGAGGATTTGTTTCACCATTTCCGCACCGCGCTGCGCGCTGGCCGTGGCGGTGTCCAGGATCTTCCGGTCTTCCGGACCGGGCAACTTGTCGCGAAGCAGATGGCCCATGAACAGGATGGGGCCCAGGACATTATTCAGATCGTGCGCGATGCCTCCGGCCAGCGCGCCGAGATTTTCCATCCGCTGGGAGCGCAATAACTGCGCCTCCATCTCCTTCTTCTCGGTAATGTCCGTGTTGATATTGAGAATCGCCGCGGGCTTTCCTTCAACGTCCCGCAACAGGGTGCGGCGGCTCTCCATGATGATCTCCTTGCCGGTCCTGGTCACCTGGCGCAATTCCCCGACCCATTCGCCTTTCTCGAGAACGGTCTTCCAGATTTCCTGGCGCTGGGGCGAATCCTCCTTGTAAAGCAATTCAGCGGCCCGCCTGCCCAACGCCTCGTGTGCCGTCCAGCCATAGACGCGTTCGGCCCCTTTATTCCAGTAAGTGATGCGTTGTTCCAGGTCGCGCACGAAAATAGCGTCCGTGGCCTGGTCGAGCAGCGCGGCCTGCTCCCGGACTTTCATTTCCGCCTGCCTCCGCTCGGCCCGTTCCTGCGCTTCGCGCATGGCCCGCTGGACTGAGGCCACCAATCGGGACAGCCGGTCTTTCAGAACGTAATCCGTCGCCCCTTGTTTGAGCGAGTCCACCGCCACCTCCTCGCCGATGGTGCCGGAAACAAAGATGAACGGCACCTCCGGACATTTTTGCCGGGCGATTTTCAACGCGGACCTCCCGTCGAAGCCGGGCAGCGTATAGTCGGAGATAATCAGATCAAAACATTGTTGCTCCAACCGAGCCAGAAAATCGGCCTTGGTTTCCACCCGCTCGATGGCGCAGGCGATGTCCATGGCCTTGAGCTTTACCCGGATCAGTTCCGCATCAGCGGGATCGTCTTCCAGATGAAGAATCCGCAGGACCGGACCGGGCGATTGACTAAGACCGGATGACTGAGAATCCATAAAGCATTCCTCAACCAGCGCACGAACTTAAAACTAAGTCAGTAAAACAACGGAGTCAAAATAATCGGCGTAAAAACGCAGGAGCGCGACTGACGCGAATCCATTGGTCGGCAGTCGATTCGCCCGCTGAATGAATTGGAGCGCCCGGGGTTGCAACGCGGGGCGACTTTCGGGCCACACCTTCGGCAGCAAATTCACGGCGGATCAGTTTTCGGCCCGCAGAAGAGCAGTTTCTTTGATTCCGGCCGGCAAATCAAGTCCACTCTCCGCGGCCAGCCAATGCAGCGCCTGTGTCAGGTTGAAGAATCTCCCTTCCAGTTGGGCGTCGTAGGCGGCCTCGAGTATCACTCCGAACTCTTTGCCCGGCTGCAGCCCGAGTTCGATCAGGTGCCGGCCCAGCAGGATCGCTTTTGGCGCCGACGCCTGCACCTGCAGTTCCGCGGCCTTGGCTTGCAGCGCTTCCAGAGCTTCGGGAACAGTCCGCGGCCGGGGTGGGCGACCGAAATGATCGGCCGTGATGACCAGCGACAAGCCGCGGATGTTTTCCGGTTCGAGCCGTTTCGCCAACCGTCGGACGGAACGCTCGGTGATCGGTTGCAAATGGGCCAGGTGATTGATCACCAGCGGCAACACCCGATCACGGATCGCCAACGGCGCGTTGATCCGTTCCAGGAACGCGGCTGCGAGCGGACCTCCGGCTTCTTCGTGTCCCGGCGAGACGATGCGTTTGCGGCCGTCGCGCTCGGCCTCCTGTGTCGTGGATGCCTTGCCGAAGTCGTGGGCCAGAATTGCCAGCATGTAAACGCTGCGCGATTCCGGGTCCGCCTCCTGCCATTCGGGCAGAGTGGCCATCGCGTCGCAGCACAGGCACGTGTGCACGAACACGTCGCCCTCCGGATGCCAGTCCGGGTCCTGCGGCGTGCCCACCAACGCATTCACTTCCGGGAAATGTTCCAGCCATTCCGTTTGCCGGAGTAACTTCAATCCGCCCGAAGGCACGCTGCTCTTCGCGGCCCACTTGAACCATTCCTCCCGCACGCGTTCTCCGGCCAGTTCGCGATAAGCCGATTTCATGCGGCGACAGAGCGCCACGGTTTCCGCGGCGGCCCGCAGATCGAAACGCGCCGCGAACTGCATTCCCCGCAGGACCCGCAGAGGGTCCTCGGCAAACGCCGGACTGGTATGGCGCAGGACGCGGTCTTTCAAGTCTTGCGCCCCGCCGAAAAAATCGAGCAACTCCCCCCGGCGCGGATCGAACATGAGCGCGTTGATCGTAAAATCGCGGCGCGCGGCGGCTTCCCGGGGCGTGATCGCGGGATCGAACGTGATGTCGAATCCCCTGTGCCCGGGCGCGACTTTGGAATCGCGGCGCGGAATCGTAAAATCGTGAGTGGCCCCGCGTGGTGTCGTCAGCTTGACCACGCCGAACGAGCGTCCCACCAGGTCGGTCCTCCCCCGGCGCGACAACGCGTCCACCAGTTGATCGTAACCGACACCGAACACCTCGACATCGAAATCCTTGCAAGGCCGGCCCAACAGCCAGTCGCGCACGCAACCGCCGACGAGATAGGACTCCCGCAGCTCCGGAGTCTGCTTCAAAGCCGATGCCAAATCGTCCGGCAATAAATCGATCATCGCCGCCATTCAATCCTGTCTCCTCGTCTGCACCAAGAAATCATTTAACGCGCGAACGCGCCCGATGGTTCCGCAATTTCCTTGACGACGCCTTTGGTTGGCGTAAGAGTTGAGCGTTGCGCAAAAGTTCATGGAAGAGGAGTTTGATGAACGCATTACACACGCGCCGGGAGTTTTTGGCTGAAGTAGGTCGAGGGATGCTGGTTGCCACGGTCGGTTATGAGATCGCCAGCGAATTGGGACTGGCCTCCGCCCTGCCGCAGGAGGCCGCGCTTTCCTTTGGTCCGATGGAACCGCTCGTCTGCCTGATGCAGGAAACGCCGGTCAATCGCTTGTTTCCCGCATTGCTCGAACAACTGAGAGGCGGCGCGGACTTGCGGCGGTTGGTCGCGGCCGCCGCGCTGGCCAATGCCCGGACGTTTGGCGGCGAGGACTACGTTGGCTTCCACACGATGATGGCTTTGGCCCCCGCGTTGCACATGGCGCAGGAGCTTTCTCCCGAATTGCGGCCGCTGCCGGTGTTTAAGGTGCTGTATCGAAATACGAATCGCATTCAGGAGCGCGGCGGACGCAAAGAGGAAGTGTTGCACGCGATCAAGCCGGCGGCGCTTTCCGAAACGGTTGCGGGCGGCGAGGCCTTGCGGGAGGCCGTGCGAAGCAAAAAGGTGGACACCGCGGAACTGACCTTTGCCGCGCTCGCCCAACATTCCGCCGACGAGGCGTTCAACGATCTGTTGTTTGCAGTTCAGGACAACACCGAAGTGCATCGGGTGGTGCTGCCTTATCGCGCGTGGGACTTGCTGGGATTGATCGGAAAGGAACAGGCGCACACGTTGCTCCGGCAGTCGGTACGTTACTGCGTCAAAGCCGAATCGTGGCAGCGCACCTCGACGTGGGACGAACCGCGGAGTCTCTTGCCGAAGATGCTCGAAGAACACAAGTTGCTCGGCCGTTCACCCGGAGATCGGAAAGCTGAAGACCCCTGGGTCGAGCAAATGAGCCGGACGATTTTTCGATCAACGCCCGCACAAGCGGCCGCCGCCGCCGCCGCCGCGCTCGCGGAAGGGATGTCACCGTCGGACGTTGGCGAGGCCATTACCCTGGCGGCCAACCAACTCATCCTGCGCGATCCGGGCCGGACGCCGCGCGACGAACAACCCGGCAAACCGCTGGGAAGCGTGCACGGCGATTCCATCGGCGTCCACGCCTGCGACTCGGCCAACGCCTGGCGGAACATCGCGCGCGTCAGCAATGCCCGGAACTGTTTTGCAAGCCTGATTCTCGGGGCGTACCAGGTGGCGCTGGACCGCACCGCGCGCGGTGGAGATTTCCTTAACTGGCAACCGCTGCCGCTGGCCCGACACCTCGACGAGATCAAAACCACCGACTCCGACGCGTTGCTGCGCGAGGCCGACGGGGCGATTCGCGAAAATCTCCAGGCCAAAGCCGGCGCGTTGATTCATCGCTACGGCGAATTGGGTCACCCCCCGCGCCCGGTGTTCGATCTGCTCCTGCGTTACGCGGTCAGCGAAGAGGGGGCGCTGCACGCGGAAAAATTCTATCGCACCGTCTCGGAGGAGTTCGCCGCGAGCCGGGCTGCTCACCGCTGGCGTCATGTGGTGGGGCTGGCGCGAGTAACCGCCAGCGAGTTCGGCCGGCCGGCCGCCGGCATGGCCGAAGCGCGCGCCTTGCTCAAGGTGTGAATCCAGCGGGAGTTGATCGGGTCCCGGGACCGGCAAGGCCGGTTCATTTCGCCGGCAACGCGTAAACTTCAATTTCCTGCCAGCAGTTCAGCGCGCTCGAAGTGCTTCCTTTGGTGTATCCGCGCAGGTACCGGGCCTTCACGCCTTTGGCGTCGATGACTTTTCCCTGGTGAGTTTCGAAATATTCGCGGTCGGTGCCCGCGCCCAGAGCGGCCGAGTTGTCCACGTCATTGTTGAAGAGCGTCTGCACGTTGGTTTTGAAAGCGGGATCGTCGGAAACCTGCACGATCACGTCGTGCATCACCTGGATGTAACGATGATCATGCCACAGGGCGATGGCGTAAATGGAATAGGCGTCGCCCAGGTCCACCTGCACCCATTGCGTGCCCTTTTTGAATTCGACCGCGTCGTAATCAAACGCTTCCTTCTTACCGTCGGTGATCTGGTTCAGTTCGCCGCTGAAGGGCGCGACACTGCTGGTGACCGGTTTGCCGAGGGCGACGTTCGTGACACCCCTGGGCACCATGAACGGCGGCCGCGGCTTGTCGGTCAGCGGTTCGATGTTCGGCCCCTTGGGCAGGTCTTCCGGCGTGCCTTTCAACGTCGGGGCCGGTAATTGCAAGGCCAGCGCCTCTTTGGCCGGAGCCTCGGCGCATAGCAGCGGCAGGCAAAGCAGCAGACCTGCGAGGGCGGTGGTCGGGCCGGCTTTGAAAAAGTGTATAAGCTTCATTTGGCTGCCAATAGGATAACGGAACAGACCCCCGTATTCAAAATGAATTCTGGCACCCCGCTGCGCAGCGCCGGCTTGCGCTCCCGGCGGTGAGACGCTAAAAATGTGCCGGCAAATCTCCTTAAAATGAATTTGAACTTTCGACCCATCGCCGTCGCTGCCCTGGCGATTGCCGCCACAGCCGCGCTGACGGCGGACAACACCAGGACAATTTCCCTCTTCAATGGAAAGGATTTGTCCGGCTGGAAAACCGTGGGCGGCAAAGGAACCGTCCAATGGAAAGTCGGCAAGGCGGCGCTCGACCCGAGCGACGAGACGAAATTGAAAGTGAACGGTCCGGGTGACGAACTGATCAGCGCCGAGCGCGGTGTGAATTTGTCGTCCGAGACGAGCTTCGGAGACTGCCTGCTGGAGTTGGAGTTCATGGTGGCGAAAAACTCCAATTCCGGCGTGAAGATGATGAACATTTACGAAATCCAGATCTTCGACAGTTACGGCAAGACAACTCTGGACAAGCAGGATTCCGGCGCGGTGTACAGCGAGATTGCCCCCAACGTGAATGCCGCCAAAAAACCCGGTGAATGGCAGACGATGATCATTGAATTCCGCGCGCCGCGCTTCGATCTCTCCGGAAACAAGACCGCCAATGCCCGGTTTGCGAAGGTGACTCTCAACGGGCAGATCGTGCAGGAAAACGTGGAGATCGCCCATGGCACGAACGTCGGCCGCAACGCCAAGGAACATCCGACCGGGCCGATTTATCTCCAGGGCGACCACGGCCCGGTGGCGTTTCGCCATCTCAAAATCACCCCGTTGAATTGAAAGGAAAATATGAAATCCAGTTTGAATCGCCGTTCGTTTCTTAAGCGCAGCGCGCTGGCCGCGGGCGCCCTCTCCGCCGCGCGCATTCTTCCCGGCCGCAATCTCCTCGCGGCGTCGGGCACGATCGACAAACTGAACTGCGTGCAGATCGGCTGCGGCGGACGCGGCATGACTCACCTGGATTCGGTGATCGGCAACAACCAGCAAAACCTTTACGCCATGGTGGAGCCGGACGAAAAAAGGCATTCCACCGTCAAAAGCTGGCTGCAGAGGCGAAACCTGGACGCGGGCAAACTCCAGGTCTTCACGGATTACCGCGTCATGTTCGACAAGATCGGCAAACAGATTGACGCCGTGTTCATCGCCACCCCGAACCATCACCACGCGTTGGCGGCGATCATCGCCATGCAACTTGGGAAAAACGTGTATTGTGAAAAGCCGGTGTGCCACGACATCGGCGAAGCCCGCCAGTTGCGCGATATGGCAATCAAATCCAAGGTGGCCACGCAAATGGGCAACCAGGGCCACTGCGAGGAGGGGTATCGCCGTTTATGCGCGGTTATCTGGGCCGGCGTCATCGGCAAAGTCACCGAGACCCATAGCTGGACCGACCGCGCCAACGGCGGCGTCGGCCCGCGTCCGCCGACTCAACCGGTTCCCGCCGGATTGAACTGGGACCAGTGGATCGGCCCGGCGCCCTACCGTGATTACCACACCGACCTGCATCCGCATGAATGGCACGGTTGGTATGACTTCGGCAACGGTTCCATCGGCAACATGGGTTGTCACGTGCTGGACGGCGTCTATTGGGCGCTCAAGATCGAACATCCCACGAGCATTGAAGTGGAGTACCTCAGGGGCGGCAGCAACGAACGCTACCCCACCGGCAGCCGCATCCGCTGGGATGTTCCCGCGCGCGGCGACATGCCTCCGGTGAAAGTCTATTGGTACGAGGGCCTCAATAAAACCACCACCGCCGAGCCCACGGGTAATCTGAAGGCCGCCCGGGGCGACGCCCGCAACCTCCCACCGCTCCTGCTCGAGTTGCGAGAGAAATATCCCGACGAAGAACTGGACCGCGGAGACAGCGGCACGCTTTACGTCGGAGAGAAGGGTGTCATCTACACCGGCACCTATGGCGACCGAATGCACATCCTGCCCATCGAAAAGATGCGCGAAGTCACCCAGCCGCCCAAGACGTTGCCGCGACCGAAGAACATTTTCACCGACTTCGTCGAGGCCTGTCGTGGAGGCAAGACGGACACCGCGGTGAGTTTTGAATATGGCACGCGGCTGACCGAGTTCGCCATCCTCGGCAACCTGGCCCAGCACGTGGGTGAGGGGAAAAAGGTGGAATGGGACGGCCCCAACATGAAAGTCACCAACCTCCCCGACCTCAATCAGTGGGTGAAACGCGAGTATCGCAAGGGCTGGCACATCTGATCATGCCGCCCGCGGGGAAACATTTTCCATTGGCGACATTTGAGGCTGCCAGGCGGAGCGGAGAATTGGCCGGGTGGCGCGGCAAACAAACACTCCCCGCGGTAAAAAAAGAAAGGCCGGGCTTTCGCCCGGCCTTTCCCATACACAATGAGAACAAAGCGCTTACTTTCTTATCCCGTAGCCGCGCCGGCTACGAATATCACTTCAGCAATGCGGCGCCGCAGACATGCGCCTGCCAGTCACACACACGATGCCTAGCTACTGCGTAATTGCATCGCTAACACGCACTGACAATATCCTATGCCGTGTCCCCCGCCAGTTCACCAGTTCGGGGGACAAGGGCGCGCGAGGGGTTTATTTCAGTCTATTGAAACGCTGTGTTGTTGGAGTTGCATTAGGAAAGCGTCTGACCCTATAAGCAGCCATCCGGCGATCGAAAAAACACAACCTGCAGTTTGCCAAGTTATTACGTGATAAGTCATTACGCACACCACTTATGCGGTTTTGAATTGATTTATCTGGTTTGTTTTGTTCGATTCACCGATTTAAAAAACGCTTGCAATCTTTGCAAGTTTAGCCAGAGTATCAATAGTCGGGTGCTGCTTGTCAGCTTGATATGGTTTCGCCCAGCCTGACTTCATTTTTATTTTGATGGCTGCCCACCCCACAAAGTGGGCTGCTTTGTTTTGTGGGTTAACCATCCTTGGCGAGCAAATTCCACAAGCTCTGAATCATCCGGCCATACTTTTAGACCATCGAGTTTGTCTCCAGAGGTCCTTTGGGAGCAGTAAAACCGATCTAACGTTTTCGAAAAATATGGATATGTGAAATCCTTATTTCGAAAGGCCCGATACACGTTGTAGCCACATAGGTCCGCGAGTTGGATGCCATTGGAAAGCGCACTGTCAGTGAACATGGGATATTCGACGATATGATGGAAGCGCATCACCTGATTGCCTTCACGTTGAATGAAGGCGTGTTTCATCGCCAGCGAACGATTGGCTGTGCGCCCCGTGTCGTCAATGACGATCACACCTTGGTGTTTAGGATGGAACTCCCATAAGTAATGTTCGATTCGTTCCAAAAGGATTTCGTAAGCCTTTTTAAAGAGAATATCGTGATCTACATGCCCATGAAGTTTTCGCTTGTCCACTACGACGCTAAAAATGTGCATCCGCCTCGGGACAAGTTGAGCATAAAACGCTTCTGAGAGTCGTGTTCGGTCCTTGTCAATCAGCGAGTTCAGGAACGGACTCTCCTTCGACCGAAGCTCAGGCAATCGCAACCAAGTGGATTTCACCTCGCAGTCCGCCAAGTCATAGCGTGTTCCAATAAGCCGATACAAATGATCGGACAATTCCATTTTAAGATTGGTGATTTCCCGCTCGAATTTTCTCCAGTTGTATTCAAATAGAGAAACAGCCGTGAGCACGTAAAGGTGCTCCTTGGTGACAATTGTTCCATCGGCTTTCCTGCGGCTCACTTCGGGGTCTTTCGTGCCCGACTCGTCAATGTAAAAGAAATACATGCGTATTATCCCGCACAGGGTTCCTATTGAGTTTCACGGGTTTACTAGGTAAAGTCTTGACTGCATCGTCATTTTCAGCGATGCTTGTATTTAGTTCGAGTGCGAGTGACGGGACTTGAACCCGCAAGGCCGTTCTCCTAAAGACAGGCGGCCACTGGTTTCCAAAACCAGCGCGTTTTCCGTTTCGCCACACTCGCGTTAGAACGACCTACCGGTCAACAGGCACTCCGT
>WNFZ01001228.1_pt1 | contig 24677 bp, 24 predicted proteins | sample 5400081 | NCBI WGS metagenome assembly WNFZ01 (sample SAMN13153365, study PRJNA577476) | soil metagenome | isolation source: 80 cm soil or saprolite under grassland replicate 1 | place: USA:California | collected 2016-06-15
GTCGAGTATGAGGTCTCAGCGGTGACAATGTTGCGAACGGAGCCGACGGCCGAAGATTCGTTTGCACTGATCTTGGCGCGCAGCAGGTTCGGGATCGCGATAGCCGCGATGATCAGGATGATCGCGACCACGATCAGCAATTCGATAAGTGAAAAACCCTTCTGTTTACGCATTTCGTTTTTGTCCTCTTTTTTGAACTTTGTTTCAGAAATCTGTTTTGAATCCTCGGTCTCAGCGACCCAACTGCCGGTTATCATCGCATTCGATTTGCCAAGTACGATAATTACCAAAGTGCGAGGCTTTCAGCTGCGGCAACCCTGTTCTTACAATGACATAGAGCAAAAACCACCCCGGAGCCAGATCCCGCACTCTTACCATTCCTGCCATTCAGTCACATTTTGTCACTTTCGGATGACAGTTTGTGTCACTTTGCGATGCCCTGAGACAAGCATCTCCCATAGCGGGAACGCACCAACTAGACCTGGTTTGCAAGGATTTTCAAGCTCGTTTGCTGAAAATAATGCTTGGACTGCCCGATGAGAGGACCGCAGAGGTGACCAACGCCGGGAACCATGAACTTCCTGGATCAATCTTACTACAGGGCTACCCCGTTTTTTAACACAACGGCCGAATTCTTTGATCCAAACGCGATGCAGTTGCACACGGCGTGCTCGATCTTCTTCCTTCTTCCGGGCTCCGGTACATAGTCCAGATCGCACTCCGGATCGGGGTTTTGCAGGTTCAGCGTCGGCGGGATCTGTTCGTTCTTCATAGCAACCAGCGTTGCCGCCATGCCGGCAGCACCGCAGGCGCCCTGCGGGTGCCCGATCTGCGACTTTAGAGCCGACATCGGAACCTTTCGAGCCCGCACTTCTCCCAGAGCCAATTTCAACGCTCGGGTTTCGATTCGATCATTCAGCTGTGTGGACGTCCCGTGCAGATTGACGTAGTCAACGTTCTCCGGGCTGATACCTGCATTCTTCATCGCCAATCCGATGGCCCGCGCCGGCTCCTCGCCGCACTCCATCAGACGTACGCGATGAAAGGCTTCGCAGGTTGAGCCGTAGCCGGCAACTTCGGCCAGAATATTGGCTCCTCGCGCCTTTGCGTGCTGGTAATCCTCCAGCACGAACATCCACGCGCCTTCGGCGACAACAAAGCCGTCGCGATCCACTGAAAATGGTCGCGAAGCCTGCTCCGGCGATGCATTCCAGCGCTCGGTCAGAATCTTCATCAGGATAAAGCCCTTCACCGTGCCCAGCGAGATTGGCGCATCGGCGCCGCCCGTCAGCACCCAATCCAGGCGCCCTGACTCAATCTGCCGCATCGCATAGGCCATGGCATCGGTCGATGAGGTGCACCCGGTGGTGATCACATGGCTCGGACCTTTGAGTCCAAAACGCACGTTCAAGTCGCTGGAGAGCGATCCCATCACTCCGGTGGGGACGCAGAAGAGGCTCATCTTGCTGTACTGCTGGTGAAAGAACAGCCGGTACTGTTCTTCGGTGAATACCGATGATCCACCGCCGCTTCCGATAATTACGCCAAACCTGCGCCGGTCTTCGAGCGGCAGAGAAGCGGTGTCCACACCTGCACCGGTGAGCGCTTCCGTCGCAGCACACAGAGCCAGCGGCAGGACCCTCGAAACGTGCTTACGCTCTTTCTTCTCGACCCAGGCAAGCTCATCGAACCCAGCAACCTCGCCCGCGATCTGAACCGGGATCTCGGAGGGATCGAAACTTGAGATCCGGCGAATCCCGCTGCGGCCCGCGAGCGCTCCCTGCGCAAACGCATCAACGCCAATTCCATTCGGACTGACTACACCCATGCCGGTGATTACGCAACGTTTCTTCATCTTCTCCCTGTCATCCTGAAGACAGCCACAGATCCAAATCTAACGAGGTGGTCAGAATAGCAGCGTTTCAGTCCGCTGAACGCCTTCAGGCGCAAAACTCTTGTCAATGCCCGAAAATGGTGCAATTACGGCTAACCGATTGATGGGCGAGGGAATATAAACCTCAAAGCCTTGGCACAATCGCCTCGTCCAAAATGCTACTCTGAACTTAGGAGTCGAAGAAGGCCGACGGGCGGACCGGTTCCCTGACCGCCGGAGTCAAAGAGCGGGTGCCGGCACACATCTAAGACTAATTCGATTGCATAGCTGTGCGATCAAGAGCAAAATTGCTGCGGGGACACGCCAAATGCGTATCGGAACATTCACAGCCGTGCTGCACAAAGAGGGCGAGTTTTACGTCGCCGATTGTCCGGAAGTCGGCACTGTGAGCCAAGGAAAGACGATCGACGAAGCACTGGCGAATTTGCGTGAAGCTACGGAACTATACCTGGAAGAATTTCCAAGTTCAGCCCAGGGCCCTCCACTAATTACAGTTTTTGAGGCGGAGCTTGCCTAGACTGCCGAGGGTCTCGGGACATCAAACGATCAAAGTTCTCGAGCGACTCGGATTCGCGCAAGCACGGCAACGTGGAAGCCACGTTGTTATGAAGCGAAGTACCGCTTCTGGAACCACCGGTTGTGTGGTTCCGTTACATGCGGAACTGGCAACCGGGACTCTCAGGGGCCTACTTAAGCAAGCGGGAGTTACCCTTGAGGAGTTCACGTCGAAACTCTGAACGGGATCCAGGATCTAATCGAGTCCTAGCTCTTTGGCTAGCGCCTTCCATTTACTATCCACCAGAGCTTTGGTCGTCGAGTCCATGACGATCTCGTCCGGCCAGGGCCGCACAAATCCTTCGCTCGACCATTTACGCGTGGCATCGATGCCCATCTTCGAGCCGAAGTCGGGCAGCCGCGACGAATGATCGAGAGAATCTACCGGCCCCAGCGTGAACTGAATGTCACGCTCGGGATCGATGTTATTCAGCGCGCGCAGCGTGACGGCGCCGATGTCCTGAACGTCAACGTCTTCGTCCACAACAATGATGCACTTGGTGAACATTGCCTGGCCGAGCGACCAGATCGCGTTCATCACCTTGCGCGCCTGGCCTGGATACGACTTGCGGATCGAAACGATCATCAGGTTGTGGAAGACGCCTTCGATGGGTAAGTTAATGTCCACGAGTTCGGGAATAGTAAGCCGCATCAGAGGAAGAAATATCCGCTCGACAGCTTTACCCATGTAGGCGTCTTCCTGCGGCGGTTTGCCGACAATGGTCGTCGCGTAGATGGGGTTGTTGCGATGTGTGATGCAGGTGAGATGAAACACAGGGTAGAGGTCCTCCAGCGAGTAGAAGCCGGTGTGATCTCCGAACGGACCTTCGCTTCGAAGTTCGTCCAGGTTGACGTAGCCTTCGAGCACAATTTCTGCCGATGCAGGAACTTCCAGATCGACGGTTTCACACTTTACGAGTTCAACGGGCTTCTGCCGGAGAAAGCCGGCGACCAGATATTCCTCGACATCAGGAGGCGCGGGGACAATCGCGGAAAAAGTAAGCGCGGGATCTGTGCCGATGGCGACGGCAACATCCATTTTGCCCTTGGGCAGATCACCTTCGGGAATTACGGCTCCTCCCGAAGTGCGAGCCATGATATCGACGGATGAATAACTCTGAGGGTGCCCCATCCTATCCTGGCGTTGGATAGGGTGGGGATTTTGACGTGAAGCACCGCGTCGCAGCATCTCCCGATAATGTTCCGCCGCGACTTTTTGTCGTTGCCAGTGCATGCCGGTGGCGCGCTCGTCATAGACCTGCATGCGATACATGCCGACGTTTCGCTTCCCGGTTTTCGGATCGCGCGTCACCACACACGGCAGCGTGATGAATCGTCCGCCATCTTTTGGCCAGCATTGCAGCACAGGGAACTGGCTCAGGCTGAAGTTGTCTCTGCGAATGACTTCCTTGCACGGGCCGGTTGAAACCGTTTTCGGAAAAAACTTGCCCATCTCGGCAAGCATGGGCAGCATTTTGACTTTGTCGAGAAATCCCTGCGGCGATTTCACGTCCATGAATTGGCGAATGCGGTCGGCAACCTCGTTGAGAGAGTCCACTTCGAGCGCCATACGCATACGGCGCTCCGATCCGAACTGGTTGATAAGCACCGGCACGCTGCTGTTTTTGGGCTTTTCAAAAAGAAGCGCTGGCCCGCCGAAGTTGCCTTTGGCGTCGCGGCTGTTGGAAACGCGATCGGTGATTTCCGCGATCTCCAGCACTGGATCAACTTCAGTCTGAATGCGTTTCAGTTCGCCGGCGCGTTCGAGTGCGGCGATCCATTCGCGAAGGTCGTTGTAGGCCAATGTTTTCCCCAGATAAGTGTTTGGAACCCGCGATTATAACGTGGCTTGGGCAGTGTTTGCGGAAGATGAGTTCCCGTGGTTCGTCGTTGGCCGTCAGTCGTTGGCCGTCGGCCAAAGACGCGGATTAACTGTTCGTCGTTTTGCAAGTCAGTGATTCGGACTCGCTACATTCACAAGGAGTGCTATGCCCCAAACCGCAGCAGCACGCGTGTCGATTGCGCCGCCACATGGTCTCGACCAAATCAGCGCCACATTTGGCGATATTTCCGCTTATATGCGCGAAGATCATACCCTTGATTCGCGATGGCAGAAGGAGCAACTTGCCACGGTCCCTCTGCCGTTTCCCATGGTTCTCTCTTGGGATCGTTCGCGGCAAGTGGAGCGCATATCCTGCCACAAGCTGCTGCGGCCCACCTTTGAAGAGGCCTTTCAGGCGATTTCGAAAGCAGGGTTGCAGTCGAAGATCACCAGCTTCGGTGGGTGCTTCTCGTTTCGCCCACAGCGCATGGGGACGAAACTGTCGACACATTCCTGGGGAATTGCCATCGACCTGAATCCCGAATCGAACGCGCAGGGCACCGCCGGCAAAATGGATGCGGGAGTTATTGCCATTTTCAAGCAGCTGGGCTTCACGTGGGGTGGAGAGTGGCAGGGAAGAGCGCGCGATCCCATGCACTTTCAGTTTTGCACCGGGTACTAATTCAGCGACACCTGGTATCAAATGTAAAAAGGCCGCCAGTGGGCGGCCTGTCCCTCAACGAACCGGTTTATAGAGTGGATTCAATCTCAAAGCCCCAAGCCTCGAGCAACGGCTCCGGGATGTATTTCGAATTCTTGTTTCGCCGTGCCCACTCGCGCAGACGGGTGGAACGCAGGTACTGGTCAGGAGTAAGTTTGTACTCTTTCACGACTTGCTCGAATTCGGTCACGGTGGGGACAATGGGCCCGATGGGCTCCGGTTTTCCCCAATTCGGATTGCCTCGTCTTTTCGCCATGAATGTCCTAACCCCGATTATTGGTCTATGAGATTTAGATTCCGACAGCTCGGCCAAGGATTCCGTATCCTCGCGCCTTACGCCTTACCCACAGATAAACAGGAGGACTGCTGATGTACTGAGAACGAATATCCTGCCGGAATAAGGGATTGTACGTCAGATAGCCGGAAAGTCAATGGCGAGATGAATGCTTGGCTGTATGTGGCTGAAAGAGAGCCACTTGGGGATCCATGGCCATGTGTCTGGCAGCCTAAACTTCCGTTTTGGGAGCAGTCCTCTTGGACTGCGAGGGTGGTTACCAGAGTAACCTCAGAAACTGCGCAACTGTTTGATTAGCAAGAGCTTGCTGCTACATTCCAGGAAGAAAGGTAGCAATCTCAGTGGAATCCGGCCTTCAATCACTGCTGCTTTGCGGGGACGACAAAGTTGTCCGCGTGCTTCGCCGCGTTCTGAATGAGATGGAAATCGGGGTTGAGCACTGCTCCGATGCCGATAGTGCCACGCAGAAGCTGACCCGTCAGCGATTCGAGGCCGTCATTGTCGATTGCACGGCCCCCGAGATCGCGGGAAGAGTGTTGAACGGGACTCGATCTGCGCCCGCGAATCGGCGGGCGATTACCGTTGCCATTCTCGATGGGCAGACTGCGATTGACAGCCAGGCTGCACTGAAACGTGCGTTCGCCATGGGCTCGCACTTCGTTCTTTTCAAACCGATATCTCTCGAACGCACCCGGGCCAGCTTTCGGGCGGTTCGCGCGCTGATGAAGCGCGAACGGCGCCGGCACGCGCGCATTCCCATTCAACTTTCGGTTGAGTTTCATGGCGAGCAGTCAACCTTCATGCGTGCCAACACCGTCGATCTAGGCGAAAATGGCATGGCGGTAAATGCCAAGGCGCGCAGCCTGCCGACCAATTTTCAGGTGCGGTTCACGCTTCCTGGTGTGGGTGTTCAGGTCGACTGCCGAGGAGAAGTGGCGTGGGAAGGCGGACAACTTCTTGGAATCCGTTTCTGTGACCTGGCGGTTGAAACCCGAGACCAATTGAAACAATGGGTTGGACGCCAGTTGCTGGGCAACGATGCGGAAGAAATGCCGGTGAGCTGCAAACTGACGGACCTGAGTCTTGGCGCCTGCTATCTGCAAACCGACTCGCCCTTTCCGGTGCGGACGCGGCTGCAATTGATGATGAAAGTCGGAGAGCTGACGGTGGAAACTGAGGGCATCGTGCGCCTCATGCATCCGGGGACCGGTATGGGCGTGGAGTTCACCAAGAACACTTCTTTGCAGAAGGCCCACGTGGAAGACTTCATTCGCACGTTGGTTAGCACGACCGGCGCGGTGCCTGACATCGAGGTCAAGCCAGATGCGATTGACAACAGCTCTGACGCCTATTCGTTCTGGCAATTGCCAGACGAGCGCATCGACCCGCTGCTTTCGCTCTTTCGCACAGATCTTCCGCCGGATATGTTTCACATGGAGCTTCGAAAACAGCGTGGAGCGCCAGCGGAGGCCGCGGCCGCGGTCTAGAGGCGTTTACGCCCACACACTCCATTCGTTCTCTGAAGAAGCAGAATGTTGTGACCTTCGGGATCGTGCAGGACAGCCCATGTGGCTTCAGACTGAACTACGTGATCCTTCCCGATGGCCGTTATCGCTGACCTCAGATCAGGAACCTCAAAGAAAAGAAAAGGACCGCCTTATCTTTCGAAGGGTATGCCTCTGACCCCGTCCGCTCAAGGCAAACAAAGCCTGCACCACTCTCGAACTTAGCATGGTGTCCGACTTGCTCGTCGGAAACTTCAAGACCTAAGGTTTCGACGTAGAACTTCTTTGCCCTCTCCAGGTTTTCGAAGTAGGGTTCAACGCCGACGAATCGCGCTTGAATCCGGTCCATAAAATCCGCTCGGTGTTCGAGTATAGTGCCGCAACAGACTCGGGGAAACCTTATCGCAGGAACGGCGCAGTGCTATCACGGTAAACGACTTTAGACACTGCCCGTTTTTCTTGTCAGGTTATGCTGTGAAAACAAGATAGTTTTCTGGTACGAGGTTCATCAAGGAGTGCTTCTATTTGCCTTAGCCAAGACGATCGGTTGGTAAAAGCCGCTCTCGGCCGTCAAAATCCAGCGGCAGCCGACGAATCCCGCCGCTTGGAGAATGCGGCTGAATTCCTCCCGCAGAACGGCACGATAGTTCGAGACGTAATGCTGACTCTCCCAACCGCCTTGGACTTCCCTTGTTATATAAAGATGGAAGGCATAACGACGCTCATCGCTCCAATCCCAGACTTGATGAACGATGCGTCGACTCCCTTGGTCTGAAAAGAAAGCGGGTCCCTGCACGACTGGCCTTTCCTGAACTAAACTCTCGTAATCTCTGATGCTGCCCATAAAGGTCGCGCCAGCCCGCAGTTTTCGCCGAATCTGCGTTGCCGCTTGAAATAACTGCTCATCACTCTCAAGGTGCGGAAGGGCGTTGTCCATGCACATGACGGCGTCGAAATCCCTCTCCGGAATTTCAGTCAAATCCAACATGTCCGCGACGAACAGCTGAACATTCAAACGCCTCTTTTCAGCTTCCACACGGGTCCGTTCAACTGACGCAGGACTCAGGTCACAGGCGGTAACTGTGAATCCAAGACTGGCCAAACCTAGCGTTTGTGTTCCAATTCCGCATGCGCAATCTAGAATCCGTAGGGTACTTGGCGCGCCGCACTCGCGCTCAAGGATTGCTCCGAGAGCCGAGGCTTGGCGTTTCATCGAAGCGTCCCAATCTTCGAAGATGAGGTGGCAGTTGCTGGCGAGTCGGTCGTAGAAATGTTTCACCCCTTCGGCCATGCAACATTGTAGCGATTTCTGGAAACTGCAAGTGAGTGTGGGCGTCTCCCTGCGCAAACTCTTCGAGCCGGGTTCTTCTGCAACCTGCTAGTACTAGGGCTGCGCCTGCTGCCGCAACTTATGAAAGTATCGGTGGGATTTCTTAATGTCGCGCGCAATCTGGTCGCGCAAATCCTGCACAGAAGCAAACTTGATTTCGTCACGCAAGCGAGCGAGGAATGACAACTCAATCGCTGTCTCGGCGGTGAGTTCCAGGGGATGAAAATTCAGCAGGTGAGTCTCGATGGCAAACGAGTCAGCTCCGAAAGTCGGCCGGTTGCCGACATTCGTCACGGAATCGAAGCATTCCTCCGCAACCCGGGTTCGGGTAATGTACACGCCGTCACCGGGTACGAGTTCCTCATAGCGCGCGAGATTGATGGTGGGCACGGTGTATTTCGACCCGTAACCACGGCCTCGGCCAGGTGTCGAAACAATGCTGAACGGCTGGGTCAGCAGAGCACGAGCGCGGCGTATGTGCCCGCTGGCAATTAGTTCGCGAATGCGCGTGCTGGAGACCGATTCGCCACGAATCTTCAGTTCAGGGTAAACCGCCACCTCAAATCCGTATTCACGGCCGAGTTGCGTCAACAGCGAGACGTCCCCCGATGCCTTGTGGCCGAAATGAAAGTTGAAGCCTTCGTGAACTTCGACGGCTCTTAATCGCTCGTGCAAAATGACCTGCGCAAAACCCTGCGGGCTCATCAGCGACATATCGCGGGTGAAGGGGAGCAGCAGGACGGCGTCAATTCCCGTCTCTTCCAGAAGACGAAGTTTTTCAGCAGTCGGAGTAAGCAGTTTAAGGCCGGAGTCCGGGCGCAAAATCCGCATGGGATGAGGTTCGAAGCTCACGGCAACTGCCTTGGCCGACCGCTGGCGCGCGCGGCCGACGATCTCGTCGAGTACGCGCCGGTGCGCGCGGTGTACGCCGTCGAAGTTCCCGACACTGACAAGAGTTGGGCCGAAGTCCACCGGAACGTCGCTCAGTACGCGAAAAACGAGCATCAGATCTCGAACTCCAATTTCATTCCGTCGTAAGAAAGCTTCACGTTCTCCGGCAAAGACGCATTGGTCTCTTCATGCGGCAGATCGTGACAGATATGGGTGAAGAAAGCCCTCCGCGGTTTCAAACGTTCGACGGTGCGCAAGGAGCCGCCTACAGTTGAATGCGTTGGATGTGGCTTGTAACGCAGGGCGTCCAGAAACAGAATGTCGAGGTTCTCAAGTCTTGCCAGTGAAGCTTCGGGAATTTCACTGTGATCCGTAAGATACGCGGCGGAGCCGAAGCGAAAACCGAAGATTTCCGCGTCGCCATGAATGAGCGTGATTGGCTCGAATGTGGCGTTGAACAAATCGAGAGCTCCACTAATCGAATTCATTTCGACCAGGGGAAGCCCGCCAAATTTGTAGTTCGCGTCGAAAATGTAGCGGAACATGCTGCGAATGAATTGCGCGGCATCGGGATGGGCATACAGAGGCAAGCGATTGGGCTTATGGCGGAAGCTCAATGGCCTCAGGTCATCGATACCGAGAATGTGGTCGGCATGCGTGTGGGTGTAGAGCACGGCATCCAAGTGGCGAATATTTTCGCGAATGGCCTGCTCGCGGAAATCGGGTGTGGTGTCGATCAGCACAGCGCGGCCGCCATACTCGACGAGGACCGACGGCCGGGTGCGGCGATCATGCGGATCCGTGGAATGGCAGACCGCGCAATCGCACCCAATCGTGGGCACGCCCAGCGACGTGCCGCTTCCGAGCACGGTGAGCGTGGCGTTCATCTGCCGGGGGGCCCCTGCTGGGGCCCTTTCGCGATGGCATTCGTCACCTCGACATAAGCCATGCGCAGCTCGTAGAGCGCATTCTGGAGGAAATCTTGTTCCTTCGAGGAAAGGTTGCCTTTGGTCTTGTCCGATAGCATGGAGATCGTGTCGATGGTCTGGCGCGCGCCAATGATATCCAGTTGCGGCTGTCCGCCTTGCTGGTGCATGAGTCCAAGTTGCAACATGCCGGTCATGTACAAAGAGGCAAGGAATCGCTCGAAAGTGATCTCGAGATCCTTTGCCGAGTGGCCATTCAGCTCAACCTGGCGGTCCATCTCCCGCGAAGACCTCTGATAAGCGTCTGCCTGCTGCTCCTGTTCGATAGCGGAGGGCGCCTGCGGGGCGGGGGACTCTGGTTCAGCTTTAGGAGCCGCAGCGGGCGCAGCTTCTTCTTCGGCGGCTTCGGAGCGCAATTCGCCGTCTGCGGTAAAAAGCCGGCGATCGGTAACGGTGAAGGTTTCGTTTTTCTTCTCTGGCATAGTCGTTCGGTAATCGTTGCGACTTGCTGCTTACTGAGTTTGCAAAATACAGTGACTTCATGTGCCGTTCTTTGCGATCTCTGCGAAACCTTGGCGTGCTTTGCGGTTAGAAGCTTTTAACCGCAAAGATCGCGAAGAACAGCCGCGAAGGTCGCAAAGGAATCAGTTCTGCTTCGCACCGATTCTTGCACTCGAATTGTCACTATTTCTGCATTACTTAATAGATCTGTTCCAGCACGTTTGTAAACGGCGGCGGTACCGGCCGCACTTTCGCTCCTGCGGCTTCGAGGTCCGTGCCTGAAGATAAATGCTCTCTCCGCATATATCCCAAGGCGATTACTCGTTCCCCGCTTTGCGTGGGAATCGTTGCGACGCTGGTGATCTGGCCCACATCTTTGCCGTCGCTACGGATCGCACTACCCGGCTGGGCCGTGCCCTCAACTTCAAAACCCGTGAACACACGATGAATCGCGCCCCGCGCGCGAATGCGTTCTACGATTTCCTGTCCGATGTAACAGCCTTTATTGAAATTCAAAGCGCGGTCTTGGCCGGTTTCCTGCGGCAGAGCGCGCTCGCGAATGTCTGCCCCGATCTTCGGAATGCCGCACAGGATGCGAAACGCTTCGAGGGCTTCGTCGCGAATTTCCTTTGCGCCGCCGCGAATCAGGGTTTGCCAGAAGGAATCTGCATGTTCTTTCGGCACCCAAAACCCGTAGTTGGGCACGCAGGGGTTGTCTCCGCGAATGACTGTGACTGTGATTCCTTTCCAGTTCGCATCCGAAATGGTCAGCGCCGACGAATCGGAAAGTGCGACTCCCAACGATGACACCACCTCATTCGATTTCGGACCAGCAATCCCGAAAGCCACGAGCCTGTCGCCCAATTCTTCGACGTCAACCTTGTCCATGATGATGTGGCGCCGAAGTTGCGGAAGCAGGGTAACCTGCGAGCTTTCGATCTCAAGCATCAGGCTCTCGCAACGATTGAAGGCATACAGGTCGCCCAGGATATTGCCTTGTGGATTCAAGACGAAGGCGTAAACGCCGTGTCCGGGTGCAAGGTCGCGGATGTTATTGCTGACCATCCCGTTCAGCCAGCGGACGCGGTCCTTCCCGGCCATGGAAACGAGTGCCCGGTCCGGCCTGTATGCCCCGCATCCAGCTGCGAGTTCATGAATCTGCTCTCGAAGCTCCTGTTGGCTCGTGGAGGGAGATTCTTGCTGTGTAACAAGGTTCATGCCGTTGTCTTGATTATAACGAACAGTGGTCAGCGGCCGGTGGTCCGTGGCCAGTACAGCGCTTTGGAAAGTAGATCGCAAGACACCCACGGCAATCTGCGATTCAGGCGCGATCTGCCACGTGTCAAGTGGTATCCACACTGGCACACCCAGCACGAATTAACCCACTGACAACTGACCACTGGCCACTGCCCACTGTCCACTGCTTGTGATACCTTTTCGCCGTGAGCGGAACTGCCTCATCGAAGAAGAAGATTGCGGTCATCCCCGGCGACGGAATCGGCAAAGAGGTCATTCCCCAGGCTGTGAAGGCGATCGTTGCGACCAGTGCGCCCGTGGAGCTCACCAACTTCGACTGGGGCGCCGACCGGTATCTCGCCGACGGCACCACGGTCCCGCCGGATGGATTCGCCAGGCTTGCCCGCGACTTCGACGCAATTCTCGTGGGCGCCTTTGGTGATCCGCGGGTGCCATCGAACATTCATGCCAAAGAAATCCTGCTCGGCATGCGATTCAAGATGGATCTCTATGCAAACGTCCGTCCAGTGCGCCTGCTCGATTCTTCTTTGTGTCCGCTAAAGGGTGTCGATCCGAAGGACCTCGATTTTGTCGTGATTCGCGAAAACACCGAAGGCGTTTACGTGGACTCAGGCGGCATTCTCAAACAAGGAACTACCGACGAGATTGCCGTGCAGGAAGACATCAACACGCGCAAGGGTGTGGAGCGCATCATTCGATACGCGTTCGAATACTGCAAAACAGAAAAGAAGGCCGACGGCAGTGCCCGCAGCCGTGTTCTGTTGTGCGATAAGTCCAACGCCATGACTTATGCGGGAAGCTTGTGGCAGCGCGTGTTCAAGCAAGTCGCCTCAGAATATCCGCAACTCAAAGCCGAGCACATGTACGTAGACGCGCTCTGCACGCAGATGGTTCTTGATCCGCGCGCGTTTGACGTGATCGTTACCAACAACATGTTTGGCGACATTGTTAGTGATCTTGGCGCCGGGCTTCAAGGTGGCCTCGGAATGGCTGCCAGTGGCAACATTCATCCCGGACGGACTTCAATGTTTGAGCCGGTACATGGCTCCGCGCCTCCCCTGTCAGGGAAAAACGTTGCCAATCCGATCGGAGCTATCCTGAGCGCGGCAATGATGCTGTGCCACCTGGGATTCACTCTGGAAGCCAGCCGTATCGAGGCCGCAGTTTCTGCCGCGATATGCGACAAGCAGACGACCCAGGATATTGGCGGTGCGCTCGGAACCAAAGAAGCCGGCGACTGGATTGTTAGCCGGATCGCAAATACGTGAAAGTCCTCGGTAAGACTACGGCGTTGCCCCCCTGAGAAGCTGGACAACGCGTGAACAGCTGGGTTCATCGAAATTCCTGCAATGTCCAAAGTTGCAGGTCTGCTCGCATTGGTCTTGGCCGGCGCTACGGCGGGTTGTGGGGGTCTGGACAGCAAGCCATCAGACCCTCCGCCGAATGCCACCCCCCCACCCCAGGCCGGGAGCCTAAACGACGTTAACCACATTATTTACATGCTGCAGGAAAACCGCGGCTTTGATCACTATTTTGGGCAGCTGAACAACTACCGTGTTTCTCAAGGTCTGAACCCCGATGTAGATGGCACGCCCGCGAATGCTCAGCAACTTGCCCGTGACAACGTAACAATACTTGCGCCTTTTCATATGCAATCGATGTGCGTGGAAGATCTCAGTCCCTATTGGAATGAGAGCCACAATGCACGGAACCACACGGACCCGACGTCCGCAACCGCCACGATGGACGGATTTGCTCACGCCGCTGGCGGGAATTCTCTCAACAGTGGTGGTTCCGACATCAATGGCCAGCGCGTGATGGGTTACTACAACGAATCGGACCTGCCGTACTACTACTTCATGGCAACGCAGTTTGCGATGTCCGATGCCTGGTTTTCCCCAGTCATGACGAATACGCCTGCGAACCGGATGTACGCCATCGCAGGGACATCCCACGGCGTGGTGAATAAGCCACTCACGCAAATTAATATTCCGACCATTTTTGATGAACTGCAGCAAAAGGGGATTACGTGGAAGAACTACGTTCCCGATTACCCAAACGGCAGCTCGCTGAAACCGTTTCCGGCGTATTCCAAGTATTTGAGCACTCACATCGTTCCGATGACAGACTATTTCACTGATCTAAACCATGGGACGTTGCCGCAGGTCGCCTTCATTGATCGCGATTCAAAGAACGGTTTGGATGAGCATCCCGGCGGAGTACAGATTCAAAAGGGCGCGGCTTATGTGAAGAAGATCGTCGATGCCTTGATGGCGAGCAGCGCGTGGCAGGATTCTATCTTCTTTTTGAGTCATGATGAAGCTGGCGGTTTCTACGATCATGTGCCGCCTCTGAAGACTGTGCCACCTGACAACATCGCGCCGGTCCTAGGCACAAACGATACGTGCACGGTCACGACGGGGCCCGCCTGTGATTTCAGTTATACGGGATTTCGGTTGCCCAACATTGTTATTTCCCCATTCTCAAAGCCAGGCTACGTCGATCACACGCCGATTGACACGACCGCGATCCTGACGTTGATCGAGAAGCGGTTCACCCTGAACGCGTTGTCGGCGCGCGATGCTGCGCAGCCCGACATCAGCCAACTGTTTTTCGATTTCACCAACAAGCCGAACCTGACACCGCCCACCCCGCCTACCCAGCCTACGAGTGGGCCGTGCTATATAACTTCTCTGCCGTAGCTTGAGGATCACTTTTCGGAGGTGGCCCCGGGCGGCTGGAACAGGCTTGCCCCTCATACACCAGCACGAAACGCCTGCCCCGCCCTTCGTGCTGTTTTTCGAAGCGTGGGCATGGTACTGCAAGCAGTTGGAGATTCTCTCAGATGCGCACCCACCCATGCCGTTTTTTGACCGCCTCCATCCGAGTGTTCACCCGTCACCAGATTCTCACCCGATCTTTCGGCTCGAGGTAGAGCTTCTCTCCCGCATGCACCTGAAATAGTTCATACCAGGCATCGCTGTTACGGACGGTGTCGGTGCGGTACTGTCCCGGCGAATGCTCGTCGGTGGTGATCTGTCTCCGCAAAGCACTTTCGCGAATCTTGGACCGTCTGCTTTGCGCGTAGGCGACAAAGTACTGCTGATCTCCAGAAAAACTTTCTTCCTCGGGTGCGGCTTTGCCATTCAGCGATGCGCGATAGGCATCGTATGAGGCTGTCAAACCGGCTAAATCCGCAATGTTTTCCGCAAGGGTTTGCTGGCCGTTCAGGGTCAGATCAGGAAACGGGCGGTACTGGTCATACTGCGCTGCGAGTTGCGCTGTGGTGGCATTGAAGTGCTTCAGATCGGCCTCTGTCCACCAGTTGCGCAGTGCGCCCTTGGCGTCGAAGGCGCTGCCTTCGGAGTCAAACGTATGGCTGACTTCATGTCCGATAATCGAGCCGATCGCGCCATAGTTCCCTGCGTCCGTAGCTTGCGCGTCAAAGAAGGGCGGCTCGAGAATAGCGGCAGGGAAGTTCAGCGCGTTCTGCAGCGGCAGGTTGACGGCGTTCACTGTCTGTGGAGTCATGCACCATTCGCGCCGGTCCACCGGCTTGCCCAGCCGCGAGATTGCTCGCCGGTATTCGAAGACCTCGCTTCGCTGCTGGTTGCCGTAGAAGTCGTCGGGCCTGATCTCCAAGGCCGAATAGTCCTTCCACGTCTCGGGGTAGCCGATCCCAACGTAGAGGGCGCTGAGTTTGGTGTGAGCCTGAGCCTTGGTCGCATCGGTCATCCACGGCAAGGCGTCAATACGCTTGTGAAACGCCGCGATAATGTTGGCGACCATTGCCTGTACCCGCGCCTTCGACTCCGGAGGAAAATACTTGGCGGCATACAGCTTCCCAACGTCGTCTCCGAGAATGAAGTTGACTTGATCCACAGCGCGTTGCCCGCGAGGCGCCTGTTCCTCCGTGCCTGAAAGGACGCTTTCAAAGAAGGCAGCGTTTTCTGCCGCTAACGCTTTCGGCAAAGCATCTGCATGGTCCTCAATGGCGTGATAGGTGAGCCAGTCCTTCCATGTTTCGAGAGGAGTCGATCCCACAAGGGCCGCTTCGCCGGCAATCGCACTCGGTTGCCAGACGATGAATTTGCCTTGAGACGTGAGCCCGGCAGCGCGGAAGAATTCGGCCCAGTCCAGTCCGGGGGCTTTCACTGCAAACTCTGACCTCCGCCACGGATTGTTTGCCTTGTGAACGTCTTGATCGTCGGCGAGGGTCCAGTGTTTTTCAGCGAGCGCGTGTTCCAGAGCGATGACGCGATCGGCGCGACTGTCCGGCTCGGAGATTCCCGCGAGCTTCAGCATCGCAATCACGTGGGCGCGGTATTTCGTGCGCACCTTCTGCATTTGTTCGCCGTTCTGCACGTAGTATTCGCGGTCGGGCATCTCGATCCCGCCTTGGAGCAGATACGCCGTGTAGTGATCCGAGTCGAGGAACCCTGGGGCTGCCCAGAGCCCCAGGAAATTCGGAGTGTGATAGTTCGTGTAATTGAGTGGGTCCTCGTCCGCACGGAGACTTGCGCCCAACACATGCGCCAGCTGTTGTTTGTCGCGGATTGCGTTGATCACGTCGAACTCAGGCTTTAAGGGTGTGAGACCCTTGGATTCGATTCCGGCCTCGTCCATGTAGGAGTGGTACATGTCAGCGATCTTGCGCGTGCCAGGAGTGCTCCTTTCGGAGGACTTGGCGACGTCCTCGATCAATGCGGCGACACGCCGGTTGCTCAGCCGGTCCAGCATGGAAAAGACGCTTACCGAAGCGCGATCCGGGGGAATCACCGTGCGCTTGAGCCAGCTGCCATTCGAATACAAGTAGAAGTCGTCGCCGGGCTCGACGGAACGATCCATGTCGGCAACAGCGATGCCGTGGCTCTGTTGGGGCGTGGACGCCGAATCCTCCTCGGGCAGCGCAAGTGTGGCTGCGCCAAGCAGCAGAGCCGCAAGCGTACAAAGAAGACCGATGAGGGTAAGTGTGTGTTTGAGTGCAGAATTCATTGTGATCCTTGCCGTTTATAACACTGGTTTGTTAGATAACAGAAACCCCGCGCCTGAACCCATTCTTAGTGGTTGCTCTTGGCCGGCACGGGAGCGGTGACGGCCACTTGCAGTAAATCTTCGGCGACCTTGTCGGTGTCATGACGCGCGACATTGTCTTCGAAGAGGTAATCGCCTAGCACGGGGCATACGCCCATCGCCTCAATCGCGTCCAGGTCGGCAACAATTTGCGACGCTCCCTCCAGAGCGTACTTAGCCGTGAGATCAGGTGACGCAGGCTGGCGATTAATCAATGCATACTCGAAGAGCTTATGGCCCGCATGCTCGTTCAGGGCGCAAATGTGATCGGCCGCGGTGCGTCCCAGGCTCTCATTCGCCTGTGTCATCAGGTTGCAGACATAAGCCTTCACCGCCGATGAATCGCGAATCGCTTCGGATATTCCACGCACCAGCAAGTTTGGAATCAGGCTGGTGAACAAGGACCCTGGCCCGATAGTGATCAGGTCAGCGCGCGCGATGGCGTCGAGCGTTTGCGGAAGAGGTTCCGGATCGGGTGGCACCAGAAACAACTCCTCAATGTGACCTTTGCTGGCCGTGATCCTGGTTTCGCCGCGCACCCGCGTACCGTCCTGCATCAGCGCTTCGAGTTCGATGTTGGCGGTGGTGGAAGCATAAATGTGGCCGCGCGTGGCGAGAATCTCGGACGATTGGCGAACCGCCTCGCTGAAGTCTCCAGTCAGCGAAGTGAGGGCGGCGAGGAACAAGTTGCCGAAACTGTGTCCTTCAAGGCCCGTTCCTTTAGCGAAGCGATGCTGAAAAAGTTTTGAAAGCAGGGCCTCGTCTTCCGATAGCGCAACGATGCAGTTGCGCACGTCGCCGGGTGGCAACATGTTGAGCTCTTTGCGCAAGCGTCCGCTGGAGCCACCATCGTCGCTGACAGTGACGACTGCACTGAGTTCGCCGATGCGAGGCGAATCGTAAGTCGACGGGTGAGCCGCGTTATGCGAAGCACGAGGAGTCGTTTGGGCGGCAAACATCTGCGGGGTGACGGCGAACTTCTTGAGTCCCTTGAGCAGCGTGGAAAGCCCGGTGCCTCCGCCAATTGCCACGACGCGTAACTCACGTGTGCGGGCGGACTGCCGCCGACTATCGGGAATGGACATTGAAGTCTAGCGGAGATCGCCGAATTCCGGCTCCGGAGGCACCGGCACATCGCCCCCAGGATCCGGATAGAGAAGCTCGGTGAAGCGCGGGTCCTCCGATAGGTTCTGGAAGTCGGAATCGTTGCGCGCCTGAAAACGCAGCGCGGGATTCAGGCCGACGGCACGCGCCAGGTTACGCAGCGAGTCCTCCGCATGTCCGGTAAGGCAGTCGAGCGCAGCCAGACCGTAGGCTACGTAGTCTGCCTTAGGGACCTGCTTGGCCAGGGTGTCCAGATGCTCACGCGCGCCCACATAGTCGCCCAAATTGATCAGCGAGACAGCGTAGTCATAGTGCTCTTCCGGCGATTTAAACTGGGTGCCGCTCTTTTCGAGCTGCTGGTTGCAGGCGTTCATGTGCACGGAAGCACGGTCGGCCATTTCGCGGTTCGCGCCGGAGACGACCTTCTGCAGGAGCGTTTTCGCCTTGTCGTACTTGTGCTCCTGCATGGCGCGCAGGCCGCCTTCGTAGGCCTGCAGTAACTGCGTGAGTTGGGGGTCGCTTACAAGCGTGTGCTTAGCGGTAGGTTTCTGTGCCATCTGCAAGATTTTTCCTGATGGAGTCATTCTGATTGAATCATTGAATCATTGAATCATTGGAATCATTGAGTCATTGAAAAACCGACTGGACCCGAGCTTCCAATGATTCAATCGCTCAACGATTCAATTCGTTGTAGCTGCCGATTGCAGATCAATCTGCTTCCATTCGCCTGCAATGATGCCTTTGCGGATCTGGGATGCAGTCTTGTGCTGCTTGCTCATCTGGTATGCGTAAAATACTTCCTTCATGCAGGTGCTGCACTGCGCGCCGTGTGTGTTCTCAAAACAACTGTGCAGGCTCTTGTGCCCCATCCGGTCGCAATAGCAGTAGCAGGGCATTTGATAGAGGATTGGCTGAATCTTGGCCGCGACCTGATACGAGCGTGACTGAAACGGATACTGGTCGTTTTCGCCCCAAAGCTGCTCCTTGCCCAGAATCGGAGGAAGTTTGGCGTTCGCGGCCGGAGGCGACGGATGAAAAGCCGGCACCCGCGTTTCGTCCTCGGCGGAAATAGCCCATGGCGCGGAAACCACCAGCGTAAGGCTGACCACAAACCCCAGCAATAATCCACGTTTGAGCATGCCCATCCTCAAGGGCGTATTGTAACGCGAATCACAAAAGGGCGCACACGGGAGAGGCCCGCAGGACATCATCTGCGCACCGTTTTCGTAAAGTGTGCGATCATGCTGCGACGCCACGGAGTGGCGATTATGCGCAAGATATTCTTCGCAGTCACCGTTTTAGTTATTTCCTCTTTTCAGCTTTTGGCCCAGCAACCCGCGTGGCAGCCCGCACCGGGAAACCTCACGATTGATTTGTGGCCGCACGGCGCTCCCGGCGCGCCGCTGAACGCGGGGCCTGAGGTCAACGAAGCAACTGCCAAGGACAACATTGCAGGTCGTTCGATTATTCGGCTGGGAAATGTTTCCAATTCAACCATCACCGTGTACGCGCCGAAGGAGAATCCCACCGGACAGGCTGGCGGCCACGTGGTTGCAGGGGCTGCAGAATTGAGTCATTGAATCATCGGGCCATTGAGGCATTGAAGAAGCCACTGGCTGACATTTTTTAGTGCTTCAATCAGAATGGATCGTAAAAGGAGGCATTATGAAAGGATTCGTTGCCGCTCTAATTCTCGTTCTCGCGCTTGCTTTGCCATCCTTCGCGCAAGATCAGAACAACAAAGACAAGAAAGAACCGCCAACTCTGAAGAGCATTCTGCTCGAGCAATTGCGCTCGACTCACAACAAGGCTGAATGGTTTGTGCCGGCGAACACCGCCGTCGAAGGACTTACGGCTGAACAAGCCAAGTGGACTGACGGCAAGGGCAACCATTCGGTCGGACAGTTGGCGTATCACCTGGTTTTCTGGAACAAAGAGGAGCTCGCCAAGTTCAAAGGCGAGCCGCCGGTGAAGTACAGCGGCAAGAACGACGACACCTTTAACGATTACGACCCCAAGAAGTGGGACGAGACGGTGAAGCAGTTGGATCAGGTTCTGACCGATTGGGAGAAAGCGGTCGAGGCCGCCGCTGATGCCAAGCTGAAGGAGTGGGCTTCCGGGATCGCTCACATCGGGACGCACAATGCGTACCACATCGGCGAGATTGTCATGGTGCGCAAGGAGCAGGGAAGTTGGAACCCGGAGAAAGGAGTGAAGTAGCTCTCCTTGTTCATTCCTCGAATCCCCAGTATCGTTAAGCAATGTCCCGCGGCTTTGGCACGAGCTTTACGCGGTTGTTTTCTGTAGCAGTAATCCTTCTGCTGTCGATCTGCTCAGGAGTTGCGCAGCAGCCGGCACAATCCTCGCCGCCACAGAACACTCCTTCGTCCGAAAAACAGCGGACGGTGTCTCCTGAAGCAAAGCCACAGCCGAGCGCCCCTTCGACCCAAGGCACGCCGGATCAGAAATCCGCTGAAACCAAGCCTGAAAACAAAATCACCCCTCAGCAGGCGGAACAACTCTTCCGCGACGTCGATACCATCCTGCAATTTGCCAGCAACGACACCTCGCTTCCAACCAAGCACGGAGTAAAACGTCGTTTGATCGGCCGCGATGAAGTCGTCGCTTACTTAAAGAAGAGCATGGCTGAGGACAAGGATGTGCAGCGGCTGCGCCGCACCGAGTTTGTGCTAAAGAAATTCGGCCTGCTGCCCAAAGACTTCGACTTGCAGACCTTCCTCGTCGGCCTCCTCGAAGAGCAGGTCGCCGGTTACTACGACGCGAAGACGAAGACCGTGAATCTGCTGGACTGGGTTGTGCCCGAGTTGCAGCGTCCGGTGCTGGCGCATGAGTTGACGCACGCGTTGCAGGACCAGTCATTCAGCCTGGACAAGTGGTTGAAGCGCGGAAATGTGGACCTTGATGCGAAGAAGAACCTCATCGCCGGGGACTTCACCAAAGATGAAGACAGTGAGGCGCGTCAGGCGGTGGTCGAGGGGCAGGCAATGGTGGTGTTGCTTGACTACATGCTTGCGCCGATGCATCGCACCGTCGCGAACTCTCCCGAGGTGGTGGACACGTTGAGTGCCGATATGGCAACCGGCGGCGCCGATTCGGTGCAGTATCGCAACGCGCCCATCTTCCTGAAAGAGTCGCTGACGTTTCCGTATCGCTATGGGTTGCAGTTCGAAGCCGAACTCGTGCGCGCCAAGGGCAAAGAAAGTGCGTTTGCAGCGACCTTCCAGAATCCTCCGCACACCAGCCGCGAAATTATGGAACCGCAAACGTACATTTCCGGAGAGCACCTTGCGCCGCTACCGCTGCCGGACTTCAAGAAAATCTTTAAGGGATATGACCGCTTCGACATTGGCGCGATCGGTGAATTCGACGTCTTCGTGCTTGCCGAGCAATACGCGGGAGAGAGCGATGCTCGCCGGATTTCTCCCAACTGGCGTGGCGGATACTACTATTCGGTGCGGCCGAAAGGGAATTCATCGGGAACGCTGGGGCTGGTTTTCGTTTCCCGTTGGGCAACCCCTAAGGCTGCGGCGCAGTTCGCTGCGATTTATGCGCGAGGAATTCAGCAGCGATACAAGAGTGTCCAAGGGCCGGCGGGGAGTGAGTTGCCGGCCGACCTGAAAACGCTGCAAAGCCTCAGCGGCAGTCACACCTGGACCAGCGAGGACGGCGCGATTGTTCTGGATGTCAAGGGCAATACGGTCCTTGTGTCAGAGAGCCTGAACGCCGACATCACGAACCAGTTCCAGGGCGCGGTGTTGGGAAATGCAGGCGCGGTGCACGGGGTTAACTAGACTCTGGAAAACGCCGTTGGTCGATCGTCGCTGGTCGTTGGCAAAACCAGGGCTGCTCAAGGCCCGAGCCAGGTTTGCGATTCACAGACCTTAATCACGAAAAACCCTAACCACCAAGAACACGAAGTCCCACGAAGGAAGCTATGGCGCACGGGGTTACGTCGAATTGGCATGGGCGCCGGCACTGAGCCCTTAGCAATGGATGCGGCGAACGATCGCCCATCAACGACGAATGACGGATACCTGGTGTTGCCAACGACCAACGAAGGACCAACGACTGTCTTCCTTTTGTATAATCACCGTTCACCATTCACTTCTTTCCGCAAGAGGCAAATTTGGCGCAAGCAGAAATCGGCATCATCGGCGGCAGCGGGCTGTACTCCATGCCCGGCCTTACTGATATTCACGAAGTCCCGCAGGAAACTCCCTTTGGCTCGCCCTCGGATCCCTATGTCCTGGGCACGCTGGAAGGTCGGAAAGTGGCGTTCCTTGCGCGCCACGGTCGCGGACATCGCATTCTCCCCAGCGAATTGAATTTCCGCGCCAACATTTACGGATTCAAGCAGCTCGGTGTGGAACGAATTCTTTCTGTTTCTGCGGTTGGGTCGTTGAAGGAAGAGCACAAGCCGCTGGAGTTTGTGATTCCCGATCAGTTTGTGGACCGTACTCGTCATCGCATCGACACGTTTTTTGGCGATGGTGTGGTGGCGCACGTTGCTTTCGCCGATCCGGTTTGCCCCGCGCTTTCGGAAACTGTTGCTGCAGCATGCAAGCAAGCCGGCGTAGTCGGAAAACGCGGCGGAACGTACATCTGCATGGAGGGCCCGCAGTTCTCGACCAAGGCGGAGTCGAATCTTTACCGCAGCTGGGGCATGGACGTGATCGGCATGACCAACCTGCAAGAGGCGAAGCTGGCACGCGAAGCGGAGCTTTGCTACGTCACCGTGGCCATGGTCACCGACTATGATTGCTGGCATCCTCATCACGATTCGGTGACAGTGGATCAGATCGTCGCAGTTCTTCTGAAAAATGCCGAGAACGCCTGCAACGTGGTTCGTGAAGCCGTCGCCGCGATGCCGAAAGAGCGCCCGTGTAAGTGCGGCTCGGCGCTGGCGCACGCGATCATCACGGACCGGGCAAAGATCCCGCAGACTGCGCGCGACCGGTTGAGGCTCATCTTGCAGAAATACCTTGAGTAAGCCAACTCCGCTCCGAACTGCCGTTTAGTGCGAAAAGGAAAAGGAGGTCGTACATGCCTGCTGGGTACGGTCCCATGGGATTCGCGTATTTTGCGGCCGTTAAAGCAGTTGGGTACACTGCGACATCGGCTTATCTTAAGAGGAGATACGGGCTGCGCGGATCGCCGAGGCCGAATATCCTTGGTGTTGGACTTACCCGCACCGGTATCGGCCTAAGAGCCGGTGCCCTGTACGGCGGCTTATGGCTTCTTGTGCTGAACAAGTTGATCTCCGGTGATACGACCCCCATCCTGTATTACATCTTTCTCCTGCCTATCCGTCTGGCAGAGTGGTGTTTTTTGATATGGTTGTTCTTTGATCGAGCGCTGCGGAATAGGACCCTTATGTGGGAGTCTGTTGGGTTCGGCACAGTTTGCTCGTACGCCCTGGACATCTTTGGAGTGGGTGCCGCTCTTGTCTTGCCGGGTGGTATGTGGATCTGCTAGGCAAGATTTGCTGTCGCAGCTCTGCGATGGATCTGATACTGGTGACCCACCTAATATGAGCATACTTGCCGTCGGTTCCATCGCATTCGATAACATCGCCACTCCTGCTGGGCGTCACGAAAATGTGCTGGGCGGATCAGCCACATATTTTTCTTTAGCCGCGAGCTACTTCACTGACGTGCGCGTCGTGGCAGTGGTTGGCGAAGACTTCACCGCTGAGCACGAGAATGTCCTGAAGAAGCGCGGGGTGGGCACACTTGGCATCGAACACGCAAAAGGGAAGACCTTCCGCTGGGGTGGCCAGTATCTCGACAACCTGAACGAAGCGAAGACTGATTTTACTGAGCTGAATGTATTCGAGAAATTTCAGCCGCGAATTCCGGCGGAGTACAAAGACTCGGATGTTCTTTTTCTCGGGAACATTCATCCCACGCTGCAATCAGCAGTCCGCCTGGAGCTTTCCGAGGTGAAGCTGACCGGCGGGGACACCATGAACTTCTGGATTCAGGGAGCGAATGCCGAGTTGCGCGAGACGCTGAAGCTGGTCAACGTCATGCTGATCAACGATGGCGAGGCCAAGATGCTGGCGGACGAGCGCAGCCTGCCGCGGGCTGCTCGCAAAGTGCTCTCCATGGGGCCCCAAGCGCTGGTGATCAAGCACGGTGAATACGGCGCCACGATTTTCTTTCGCGAAGGGGCATTCGGAGTCGGCCGCCATCCATTCCGCGCTCCCGCGCTTCCGATCGAAGAAGTGCAAGATCCCACGGGTGCGGGCGATTCCTTTGCCGGCGGCTTCATGGGATACATCGCTTCGCAGAGCGAAATCAATCGCGAGGTCATCAAGCGCGCGCTGTTCTATGGCGGCGTTATGGGATCCTTTGCCGTGGAGCGGTTTGGCACCGAGCGCCTGCAGTCCCTCACGCGCGGAGAAATTGATGCTCGCTTCGAAGTCTTCCGCGAGTTGACCCACCTGGAATGAAACGTCCAGCCAATTCGAACGATATCTTTCTGGTTGCGCAGATCGCCGCCGCCATCTCCATAGCGGCTTTCCTGTATTGCCTGCGGCACGACGATCTTCTGCTTTACGGCGATGCCGTAGCGCACATGAATATTGCGCGGCGGGTATTCGACTCCCGAACTCCGGGGCCTTTGCAATTGGGAACCGTGTGGTTGCCGCTCCCGCATTTGCTAATGCTGCCGTTCCTGATTTCGCGCTGGACGTGGCAGACGGGAATCGGGGGATCGTTTCCGTCAATGCTGGCCTACGTTTTCAGCGTGACAGGGATTTTTCGCTTGGTGCGGACTGT